>ENA-OQVM01005506-OQVM01005506.1-marine-metagenome-genome-assembly--contig:-NODE-5506-length-12115-cov-10.480229_pt1 | contig 12115 bp, 10 predicted proteins | sample MGYA00237776_ERZ505498 | MGnify/ENA primary metagenome ERZ505498 (study PRJEB26159, sample SAMN06265151) | marine metagenome | isolation source: Helgoland LTER site | place: Germany:Helgoland, sampling... | reverse complement strand
CCCCCGTTGATAGACGAAGACGAACAAAAGAAAAGTCCCCACAGCGCTAAGCTGACCATGCGCCTCATCCCTTCATCCCTTCATCCCTTCATCCCTTCATCCGGTCATCCCCGCAGTACTGAAGATCATGCCCCGTCTGGATGATTTATGCCGAAGGCGCGACCGTTGGCCGCCGCCTCTGAACCAATAACCGATTCGGCCGATGAGCCGTAATCATCCGGGGTTGAACCCCTTAGCCTTGGGCTTCCTGCTCGACCTTGCACAGAGCAAACCCGCTTTTAACAAGCCCTGTCCGCCGCCATCTTCGGCGCTAGCAATACCCGTCGTCAGGGGCTTTAAATTACGATCTATCTAAACGGTATAACGATCGCAATACGGCTTGGCGCTGCATTTCAATACCTTCTAAACTGGCATAACAGGAGACCCGCCATGAACCAACAAACCGAAAGCGACTTAATAACCGCATTAACCGCCGCAATCACGCGCGCGCAGAATGTGGTGGTTTTTACCGGCGCCGGCTTATCCACAGAGTCGGGCATTCCAGACTTTCGCGGCCCCAATGGTATTTGGAATACCCAAACACCCATCGACTTTAGTGATTTTGTTTCGTCCGAAGATTGGCGCCGCGAATCCTGGCGCCGCCGTTTTTCTGGCAGTGACCGCTTTGGGATGGCGGAGCCCAATCTGGGACACGCAGCGATTGCGCACTGGGTAGGCGCCGGCAAGATTACCCGTATCATTACGCAGAACGTGGACGGCCTACATCAGAAATCGGGCGTACCAGACCATCAAATCATCGAACTGCATGGCAACGCACAATACGCAACGTGCTTGTCCTGCGGCGACCGGTACGAGCTAGAGGCAATTAGAGCGTTATTTCTACCCCTCGAGACCGTCCCCGACTGCCAGCAATGCGGCGGCATCATTAAAACCGCCACAATTTCCTTTGGACAAGCCATGCCCGAAACCGAAATGCAGGCAGCGCACGATGCCAGCACCGACTGCGACCTATTCATTGCGATCGGGTCTTCCCTTACGGTGTACCCGGCTGCCGGCTTTCCGGTTCTGGCCAAACAACAGGGCGCAGACCTCATTATCATCAATCATCAAGCCACCGACCTAGACCCCATTGCTGATCTGGTCATACCCCATTCCATCGGCGCTGTGCTTTCTGCAGCGGCCGGGTTAGATCAAGTCAATCATTGAGCAGGTCTATCGCCGCCCGCAGCATTTGATTGATATCCATCGGCTGATCCGGGAGGGTTCGACACCGATCCGCGAAATCACCTGCAAGGGCGGCCCGCTCTGAAAAATCACCACAAACAATGATCGAGGCATCCGGGTTAGCCTCGCGCCATTGCGGCAAGCCGTCAACGGCATCATCGGTCACCAGCAATCGGATGCCTTTGGCGTTTTCCTGAAGTACGGCGGCGGCTAAGCGTGGACCCTCGGCAATGCGAGCCGTCATACCCTGGGCGCGAAACAATTCCGCGACCAGCTCACTCCTAACCGGGTTCGATAAACTCACGAGCGCGATCAAGGGCGCCTCATCAGCCAACTGCGCGCCCATGAGCAGTTTGCTGCTGGACGCCTGGCCCAGCAGACCTTCCATATCCATCAGGTGATCATTCACATACTGCTCGTAGCGCCGAATGGCGGCCAACCGCTCTCCCGCGACCAACTGATTCTCTTCCAGCATCACCGCAATCAGCTCTGAGTAGCCCTTAGCCGTGGACACCATATTTTGAAGCGTCTGGATCAATTGTCGCTGTGGTTTTTTCAGAGACTGCAGCTCGACTTGGAGCAAGTTCAATTCCTGATGATGCGCCATAAACACAAGATACCGGGCTTCATCCTTGACGTACGTCAGCGTAATGGGCGCGCCTTCGAACTCTGACTCAAAGCTCCCCACCTCGTCTTGAAACGCGGGGCATGCGGTCAAGCAATGATTAAAAACCTGTTCAGGATCTTCAAACTCGGCGCGTGCTGCTTGATTAAAACACGCGAGTTTATCCTCTGAATCCAAGACAAAGCACGGCATCGGCATGGCTTGAATCAAAAACGACATCCTTTGGGTCATGGCGCAACCCCTAACCTTTGTTTGTGTGCTGCGTGCATGGCGTCGAGACCCGCTTCTAAAAAACCTTGAAACGCCGCCAGATCAAAGGGTTTGGCCAGTGTTGTATGAACCGCGGCATGATCGAAGGGGTCGGCGGTCATTAACATAACCGGCACGGTTGAACCCTCATGGGCCATCTCGTCCAGAAAGGGTAGGATGCTGTCACGGCCTAAATTACGATCGGTGATCACCAAATCAAAGGCGCCCTTCTGCCAGAGATTGATCGCACGGCTTAGAGACGCCGCCGTTGTGACGCTTAAACCCGCCTCTGACAAGACTGGCAGCAGCGCTTGGCGCACCACCGGGTCATCTTCAATCAGTAGAACGCGTCCTGCTGAACCCTGATCTTTATTTTCAGCATCCCGGTCAAGCGCAAGCGATTCTGATGCGGGAAGTGGCCGAGCCTGCACCACGCCTTTTAATTCATCATCGGTTAAGGCAACCCCATCGGGTGATGCCGCATCTGTCACCGCTCGTCCTGAACGCGCCTTATCAACCCGTGACGCCGGGGCACCAACTGGGCCGCCCTGACGCCTTTGAGCCGTCAGACTCCCCTCAGCCTGACCGGTCTGCTGATCCAACTGAATCTTCAAAAGACCCGCGCCACAGCCCGCATTGGCTCCGGCTGTAAGGCTACCCAAGGCATCGGGTAATGCGATCACCGTCAAACGCAAGAACAACAACTCCCCTGCCAGGGTCGCAACGCGGCAGGTTACGTCATCGACGACTTGCCCCGTAAGACACTGCAGAACACGATCATGATCATCGGGATCCAGGCACCGTTGCCAGAGGGCCGAGGATAACCAGCGGTTGTTTACCAGAAACCCCATACGACGATTGAGGTCTGGACTGGGTTGCAGGCGCAAGCTCTTTCTGTCAAACAGCGCATGATAGGTTTCAATTGCATCCCCGGCGTGGGAGGCCGCGAGCACAGAAAAGAGCGGTCCTGGCGCCAATGGGATCGGGATCGGCAATGCTGGCCGGGAAGCATCTGATGGCGTCAGCACCCGCGCGCGGCGCTCGACTTTCGTCGCTGCTTGCACCTCAACCGCCTCGACACCCTCGATCACCCGAATTCTTAAATCTCCGGGCAAGGTTTGACCCTGCGCTGTCTGCAGCACGAGTGCCTCGGGTTTGACCGCGCCGCTGATCAGTTGCACCAAACTGGCATTCTTAAAATGCGCAGCGCCATCGAACTGCGCCAAACAATCGGCGGCGCGCCGGTAACCTAACAGCTGCGAGATATGAGCCCCCGCGGCAAGGATCAAACCAGTGCGCATTTCAAAATAAAGACTGTCGGGACCGGGCGCCTGAATCGGGCTCAGTGCAATTGCAGCGCGCTGCATCACAATACGCACTAAAGACCACAACGCGAGCGCCGCAATAAAACTGGTTAGCAAAAACATCATAGCGCTCGAATCATCTGCAAAGAACACAGACTATCGTTAATCGAGATTGATGGGAATGCCTTCTGCTGGATGCTGCAGGCGGGAACAGATGCTACACTTTCGCCGTTCAAGAAGGTGCCCTCATGCTTAAAAATTTAACCGTGCAAATCCTCATTGCGGCCGTGGTGGCGGCCATCGGCGCCCGGCTTTTCGGCGACAGCAGTTGGCTTACATCGCCCACGCCCTTTTACGACACCATCTTAATGATCAAGGTTGCCTTTCTCGCCGCTTTGAAAATGCTCATCGCGCCGATGATTTTTTTCTCGCTTATTAGCGGCATCAGCAACATCGGCAATGTGGTTCGTCTGCGCCGCCTCGGTGGCGTCACCGTTCTGTACTACATGGGCACGACCGGCCTTGCCATTGTGCTTGGACTCATCGCCGTTTTTTGGATCCACCCTTGGGAAGCCTACCCGCCAGCCCTTGAGAGCAGCCTTGTATTTTCCGAATCCCGCATGATCGACCCTGGCAGCGACTCCCTGATTGCCATTTTAAAGCAGATCCTCGTCATGGCCTTTGCAAACCCCTTCCACGCGCTGGTCAACCTCAACATTATTGGCATTGTCACCAGCGCGATCTTACTGGGCCTTGCGATGGTCATCACCTTAAAGCCTGAGAGCCCGGTCTTCAGCATCGTCCGCGATCTAAACCAAATCATCATGACCGTTTTAAGCTGGATTATCCGGCTGCTGCCCATCGGCATCTTCGCCATTATTTTCGACTTTTCGCTGCGCCTGAGCATCAGTGATGAATTTAGCCAGGACTTCCTCACCCAACTCTTACAGTTCTCGGTGCTGGTAACGGGCTTAACGTTATTCCACGGTTTCGTAATCTTGCCGCTGGTGGCCTGGATGACAACGGGCCAACACCCGGTGCGCCTCGTGCGGTCCATCGCACAACCCTTGCTCGTCGCCTTCTCGACCTCATCGAGCGCCGCGACCTTGCCGGTCTCTATGAAAACCGCTCAGGAAAAACTGGGCGTTTCACCGAGTGTCAGCAGCTTTGTGCTCCCCCTGGGCGCCACCATGAACATGGATGGCACGGCGTTATTCGAAGCGGTCGCTGCCATTTTCCTGGCCTATCTTTATGGGATCGAGCTCAGCACCTTGATGGTGATCACGGTATTCTTAATGGCCATGATTTCATCGATCGGCGCGCCGGGCATGCCAACCGCCTCCATGTCCGGGATGCAAATCGTTTTACTCGCCGTCGGCATCCCCCTCGAAGCCATCGCGATCCTACTCATCATCGAACGGCCTTTAGACACCTTTCGCACAACGGTGAATGTCCAGGGTGATTTGATTGGCACCCTCGTGGTGCAGCATTATTTGAATCGTCGGGATCAGCAGGCATCGCAATCAGCTTGATTCCTTACTTGTTTTCCAGATCTGTCATGGCCCAAGCTTCAAGGACCGCCGTGGACGCATTTAGAGGCTGCGCAGCAAAATTGGCGAAAATACCATTCTAAGTTTTGGGCTCGACCTCACGCTGCAGGATCAACCGCGCAAAATAAAACAAGAATTCGCGATGATTTTGGCTGGTCTGTAATCGGCTCATGCTGTCCGCGCCTTTTTTACTGACCAAAAACTCAAAGGTCGACATCAGGTTCTCATCTGCGCCGACCACCCGATTGAGCTCCTCATTCAAGAAATCATGTAAAACCGGCAGGTCGTCTTCGGTGATCCCTGACCGATCCGGCTCAAGCACCGCATTCCCCCAAATGGTTGCGATCATCATCCGAAATTTCTCTTTATCAACGAATTCATCAACCAACCGGCACTGATCGAGGATCTCCTCAACGGCGGGAATGAATCGTTCTCGGGCTTCTTCTATTTTCATCATGGGCACGCGACACACTGGGTAACAACACGATAAAAATGATAACAGTTCGATCGCAGGTTGTTGAGCGAATCCCGTCAGTTTGATCAAGCAAGGCGCTGCAGTGCGGCGGTCCTGCCCGAATGCAGGAAACCCTTAAAAAAGCCAATCGTTACACGACAGACAGACGCCAACCTTTCCCCGCGCGCCTATTCGCAATTCTCGTAATCCTCGTTAGACTCGTGCCAAAGCACCAATCCATAAGCTGTCAATGGACGCCGACACATCGCAAGCCTCGAGCGAGGAGACCACTCGTAAATTCATCCATGTCGACATGGATTGTTTTTATGCGGCGGTTGAAATGCGTGACGACCCCACGCTCACCAATCTGCCCCTTGCCATTGGCGGCCGTCCCGATCAACGCGGGGTGGTCGCAACCTGCAACTACCCAGCCCGAACCTTTGGCATTCATTCCGCTATGGCAACCGCTTATGCCCGCCGTTTATGCCCTGACCTAATCGTCCTCCCCCCTCGCATGGCCTATTACCAAGCCATCTCCCGCGAGATCCGCGCGATCTTTCATCGTTACACCGACCTGATCGAACCCATTAGCCTGGATGAGGCCTATTTGGACGTCACCGATTCCGAGCATTGCCAAGGCAGCGCAACCCGAATTGCCGCCGAGATTCGGCAAGTGATCTTTGATGAAACCGGCCTCACGGCCTCAGCCGGTATCGCACCGATCAAGTTTCTCGCCAAAATCTGCAGCGATGAAAACAAGCCCAATGGCCAATTTGTGCTCACACCTTCGACCGTGGACGACTTTGTGCGCGCGTTACCGCTTAAAAAAATCCCAGGCGTTGGTAAAGTAACCCAAGCAAAGCTGGGCAAGCTTGGCCTCATTACCTGCCAAGACATCCGGGATTTTGGCGAAGCGGCGCTGTCACAGCACTTCGGCAGCTTTGCAAATCACCTCTTTCAGCGCGCTTGGGGGCATGACCCGAGGCGTTTGACAACCGAGTGGATCCGAAAATCCGTCAGTGTTGAACGCACCTTTTCAGAAGACTTAACCGAGCAGGCCGAGGCCGCGCCGATCATTGAGCGTCTGACCGCGGAACTCGAAAAACGCTTAACGCCCTATGCGAGCCGGCGGATCAAAAATCAGCAAGTTAAGCTGAAATTCAGCGATTTCACGCAAACCACCGTGGAGCGCCAAAGCGACAGCCTCGACCCTGCGCTGACGCAAACGCTACTTGAAAGCGCTTGGGACCGCGGCTTTGGCAAAGGCGTGCGTTTGATTGGCCTTGGGGTTCATTTTTATGACCCAGAGCCCGAGCAAAGCCAACAACTTGCCCTATTTGAGGCGGCCGAACTACAAGGCGCGCCGTAAATCCTGTAAGATTCGCCGCTTTTCAGGCAAGGCCCCGTCATGCGAAAAACCAAGATCATCTGCACCATCGGCCCAAAAACCGAATCCTTCGATCAGCTTGAAAAACTGGCGCTGGCTGGGATGAACGTGGTTCGCCTAAACATGTCCCACGCCAAGCATGAAGGCGCGGCCCGCATTATTCGCGCGATTAAAACCCTCAACCGTAAGCTGCCGGATCCCGTCGCCATTTTGTTAGACACCCAAGGGCCAGAGATTCGCACCGGTGATATAACGGGCGAGCTCGCTCTGACGACTGGGGATGAGATCACCATCAGTGTCCGCGATGGCGGTGATGTTGAGGCATCAAGCATTCGCATCCATTACGACGATTTGGTCAGCGCCCTTAAAATTGGTGATCGCATCACCGTCGACAACGGCATCATTAACCTGGAGGTCCTCACCAAGAACGACAATGGCACCTTGGGCTGTAAAATCATCGATGGCGGTATTTTAAAAAGCAAACGCCATGTCAACCTGCCGGGCATCCGGGTCAACCTCCCCGCGATTACCAACAAGGATCGGTCTGATATTGCCTTTGGCATCGAACAGGAAGTCGACTTTATTGCCTTGTCATTTGTTCGTGAAGCCGAAGACGTGCGCGAACTCAAAGCACTCCTCGGCAAGAAGGCCGGCAAGATTAAAATCATTGGCAAGATCGAAGACCAATCTGGCGTTGCGAACTTGGATGAGATTTTACAAGAGGTTGACGGCATCATGGTGGCGCGCGGGGACCTCGGTGTTGAAATCAATCTGGCCGAACTACCCAACGTGCAACGAAAGATCGTGCGGCGCTGCGCCGAGGAAGGCAAACGGGTTATCGTCGCCACGCACCTTTTGGAGTCGATGATTGAAAACCCGATCCCGACCCGAGCCGAAGTCACGGATGTGGCCAACGCCATCTATGAGGAAGTGGATGCGGTCATGCTGTCCGGTGAAACCACCATCGGAAAATATCCAATTCGGTGCGTTGAACAATTGGTCGAGATCGCACGTGCTTCAGAACGGGTCCCAGGCCTGAGCTTCGTTCAAAAGCTAACGCCGGACTCCGACAAGCAGCAGATAGCCCACTACGCCGTACAGCTGGCCGAGAGCATCGGTGCAAAAGGCACCGTTGTCATCACCCGCCGAGGCTACATGGCAGACTTTGTGACCAACTGCCATCCACAGAAAAGCCGTATCTACGCCTTTACCAACGATTCTCAGACACGACGGCGACTGGTTTTGAACCGGAACGTTTCACCCTACCGTATTGCCTTCAGCCAAGACCCTGAGAAAACCCTCACATCGGCCTTTAAGTTATTAAAAGGCAAGGCCGGCTTAGACAGTGGCGACAAGGTGGTCGTGATTTCGGACATGCTGTCCGGGCAAGGCATCGAAGCCATACAGGTGCGTAAACTGCCCTAGCCTTTGACTTGATTCTGACCAGCCCCCGGGACTCACAGCGGCTGGCCTCACGTCGCGCGCGATGCGCAGGCAATGCGCGACCCGTGCGTTAAGGTTAATTTGGGGCCAGCGACAAACTCAAGGCGTTGCGGAGACCGTTGCAACAGCGGCGCGCCGGTGCAGGACCTGTTGAAACACAATGCCAGCAATAATGGTGATCAGACCCGCATAGGTCGTCCAATGAATAATCTCTCCCAGAACGAAGTGAATAAACTGCAGGGATAAAAAGGGGGACAGGAAAATGAGATTGCTGATCGTTGCGGCATTGTCGGTTGCTTTCAAAGCCAGCGACCAACAAACAAACGCAAGCGACATCTCAAACAAACCAATATAGACGCCGCCAAAAATACCCGCGACCGGCGGCAATGCGCCGTCAAAGACCCACCAGATCACCAGTACCACTGGCGCTGCGATCACAAAATTCAGACACATCCCAACAAGGGGTTCGCGTTGATCACGAATATTGAGCGTCCAATACCCCGCCCAGACTAAGGTAGAAACGATGGCCAATCCGACCCCGATCCAATCGGCTTGCAGCAATTGGGTGACATCGCCTTGGCTCACGATCACCAGGACCCCGGTATAACTGATCAAGGCCGCCGCGTAGTCAAATCCTCGGATCCGCTGCTTTAAGAAAAAACCAGCCATCAAAGACAGCACAATGGTCCAGGTAAGATTAATGGGTTGCGCCAGCTGAGCTGGCAATCGATCGTAAGCTTCAAACAGGATGAGGTAATAGATTACCGGGTTGAGCAACCCGGCCAACAGCGTGAACCGCCAGTTATCCCAAAACACGTCCGCAAGGGCTGCCCCCTTTCCGCTGAGCGCGACCAGGATCACAAGCACCAGACTCGAAACCACGCTCGCAACCGCCAGGGTCTGCAGCACGCTGGCGTAGGCCAACGTGAGCTTAAACGCGGTGGCAACCGTTGACCACATGAGTAAGGTGATCAACGCAAGCCCGATGGCGCGCGGCTGATTAGCCATTTCGACTCATAACGCGCTGTCCCGGCTTAGAGCGACTCGCCTGAAGGCTTTGACGTTTCCGGACTGATGGTTTTCATGGCGGTCGTCACCGTTGCGACAAACGCGCCAATATTACCGACATCTGCTGGCAGAATTAAAGTGTTCGTTTCCTTGGCAAGATTGCCGAATTCCTTCACGTACTGCTCGGCAACACGCAGGTTCACCGCTTCCATACCACCGGGCGAGTTAATGGCACTGGCAATCGTCCGGATCCCTTCAGCAGTAGCTTGCGCCAACAGCTCGATTTCTTTCGCCTTACCTTCCGCCTCATTCACCTGCTTGAGCTTCTCCGCTTCCGAGACGTTAATCATTTCTTGCTGCTGACCTTGTGAGACATTAATTCTGGCTTCTCGCTCGCCTTCGGACTCTGCCACAACCGCGCGTCGTTCCCGTTCTGCGCGCATTTGTTTCTCAAGTGCATCCCGCACCGTTGCGGGCGGGTTGATGTCTTTAATTTCATAACGCAAGACCTTGACGCCCCAGGGGTTTGAGGCCATGTCCACCGCTTCCACCACTTGCGAGTTAATGGTGGTGCGCTCTTCAAAGGTTCGATCCAGCTCAATCTTACCGATCTCAGAACGCAACGTAGTTTGCGCTAATTGAGAGGTTGCATAGTGGTAATCCTGAATCCCATAACTCGCAAGATACGGATCCTGAACCTGCAAATAGAGAATGCCATCAATCTCGACCGAGATATTGTCTGCGGTGATACAACTTTGTGATGGCACATCAATCGTCTGCTCTTTCAAGGTGTGCTTGTAGGCCACCTTTTGCACAAACGGAATCAAAATATGAAAGCCGGCACTTAAGGTTTTTTGATACTTACCCAGGTTTTCCACCACATACTGCTCTCGCTGCGGCACAATGCGCACCGTTTGAAAGAAGATCCATAGGATCAAACCGACTCCAGTCGCGTAAATGACAAAATCACCCATGAGTTATCTCCTTTATCCAAAGCCTATTTGATTTAAATTTTACAATTTCAAGCTGACCCTCAGCGGAAACCGTTGCTGCCTCACTACGGGCTTGCCAGTTCGAACCTCTAAACTGCACAATCCCTTCGCCCGGTTGCTCAGGCGTGAACCCTGACACATATTGCACGCGTTGGCCAAGGAAACCGGCATCCAATTCAGAATCCCCTTCCGCAAACTCATCCCCAACAAAATAATGCTTAAATCGCGCTCGCGCGCCAAACAACAAGACAATCGATGAACCCAAAAAAACGGACCAGACGGGCCAACCGCTGGCTGGCAGTCCAAGTGTCAGCGCGAGCGCGGTAATCAACGCGCCCAGACCAAAAAACAGGGATATGAAGCTGGTTAGCAATAACTCTAAAACAATCAGCGCAATGCCAAACAGCAACCAAATTGTCGGCCAAGAAAAAGCTTCAAAGGGCGTGCCTTCCTTAGCCTCTAAATCTGTCGTTTCCAGCACAAGGTCACCCTCACCCATCTGAACTCGGCGCCCCTGAAGTTGCTTCAGCAAATCCTTTTGGTTAACGGCAATCAAATCAATGACGCCCAGGCCAAGCGCCTCTTCTGCGGTGATGTTTTTTGCCGCCACCACCGATTGCTCAAGCCAGTCTGCATTGCGATTACGAAGTTGCGCCAAAGCCCGCATTTGGGCGGACGCATCGTTGGTCGCCTTGAGCTTTGCATCCTCATCAATCTCGCCGAAACCAATGAATACGGGCTTCGCGGAGCCGACATTCGTCGCCGGCGCCATCACAGCAACGTGGGTTGCTGCCAAAATGTAGGTCCCTGCGCTGCTGGCCCGAGCGCCCGCTGGCGTCACGTAACCGACAATCGGTACGGGTGAGTCAAGGATCGCTTGTATGAGCACGCGCGTGGGTTCCAGCATCCCGCCCGGCGTATCAATCCGCAGAATCACGAGTTCCGCGCCCGCTCGCTCCGCTGCTGCCAAATCCGCGACAAGACTTTCAACCCGCCCACTGGTGACCTCTGCATTCAGATCGGTCAACCAGACCATACTGGCCGACGCGAATGATGCAAAACCCGAAAGGAACGCGGCGCACAACGCGCTTGGCAGCAACACCTTTCTCGTAATCTGCTTTATCAATTCAGGCTCCTTATTATGCTTCGTAACGATCGGGGCAACGATAACGAACCGCGCATTACGTATTCCACCAAGAGTCCGTAAGCCTAAGGCGCCTCGTCCAAAAAAGCCAATACTCCCATTTGGCCAAACACGTTTTTGAGGTGTCAGTTTGAACTTCAAACACAAACAATTTCGCGACGAGACCGGATCCGGTCTGCGTTTCCGCGACGGGGCCGCAATCGAATCGACTTACCGGAGGACCCAGTAGACAACGAAGGGGCTCTATTGAAGATGGCCGAGCGAGAACCGTCACTCAAAGCAACCTTTACCGCCATTGCACCGGAGATCCTAAAATGATTTTTCGGTAAGCCTGCTCGACCTATCGGAACGGTTTTCGTCTAAATTTTATAAATAATATGTTATATGAATTACATTACATCATTAGGTTTATGTACACTGTATGAAATTATCTTCCCTTCGCCTAGCCCTAAGAAGATTACAATACAAAGTATCTGTTGCCGGAAGTTTTGAGCCTCATCTCCATTCAATAGCCCCCATGCCAGTAGCTGGTATTCAAGTTGTAGGGGGTACCCCTGCAATATCTCCTTCACTTCTTTTCACTGATTCAAAGAACAAGGGGTTCCTTATCAATGCCGGAGAGGGGATTCAGAGAATGATTTTGGAGAGTCCTGGGCTAAGAATAGCCAATATCACGGACATACTGACCACGAGATTTGATTACAACACAGTAGCGTCTATCCCTGGTATAAGTCT
>ENA-OQVM01005505-OQVM01005505.1-marine-metagenome-genome-assembly--contig:-NODE-5505-length-12118-cov-7.658251_pt1 | contig 12118 bp, 11 predicted proteins | sample MGYA00237776_ERZ505498 | MGnify/ENA primary metagenome ERZ505498 (study PRJEB26159, sample SAMN06265151) | marine metagenome | isolation source: Helgoland LTER site | place: Germany:Helgoland, sampling... | reverse complement strand
GTCGCCGAATTGGCGATCACGGTTGTGCTAAGTGCCATTGCGCCAACAGATAACGCTGAGAATGACATAAACAGTGGGTTCATCGGGGGGGGGCTCCTTCATTGCCATTTTGATTGACCAGCCAATCAAGAAAAGGTTTCAGAAGCAGTGTTAACTTTTCCAGCAAGGCGCAAATCGGGCCGATTTGGGGCAATTTTAAGATAAGACGTGAGTTGGAAGAAAGAAACTCAACCGCCTTGTAACGCCTCGGTAAATTCAAACTCAGAAAGTGGCAATGGCTGTCAATTCTTTGCAGGATATCGAAGCTTGCCAGCCATCATGTTCGTTTGCTCAAGATTGGCAAATCGTTGATGTCCGCCGATCGCGTTTAGTGCTGCATCATAAGCTTTTGGACAGAACCAAACCTTCGCTCCACCCTGAAAATGGATCTGGCTTTCCAATGAGGTCGGTAACGCCAAGTTGATGTTAACATCACACGACGCTCAGCCTCTCACTCTGTCACAGCCACCATCGGACCAAGTGATTGAAACCCAAAATCACTCCGGCCTTGGGCGCGCGCAAAAAGACGTGAAACCTTGCCGTCGAAGTAAAGGGCGTTCGGGAGTTCCAGATAATCGCGAAAGAAACTTCCAAATTCATGAAATGTCACACCGTCATTTGAGATGACAAAAACAGCTGTTGCTCCGTCGGCGCTCGTACCAACTCCATTGCGGACAAAGCGGGACGTGCTATTGACCAAAAAACGCGAGTGTAAGGCGCCATCAATCACCAGCATAGGGCCAGATTGGGTCGCATCGCGGCAAGTGGGCGCGCGGTCGACGTAGTCTAGCGTCTCATAAACCTGCGCACTGTCATCATTAATGCAAAACACGCCATTGGGCAGCAGACCAAAGTTGCCGGGGCCAGCATTCGGGATCACCCGCATCGTCTCCACGCCATCTTCAACGTAGTGGCCAACGGGCGAACGGTCATCGTGATACATGCCAGCGTTCATCGCAAAGGCGAGGCTGTCTACATCCGGCAATTCCTCGATCCCGCCAAAACTCCCGATCACAGCACCTTCGGTGTCCTTGTGAAACAAACTCAGGTTCTCGGACGCCACATCAACCGTACAAGCCGTATAGCTGTAGCCCTGATAAATCACATCTTCGCAGGTCACCGCCGCCGCAGGCACGGCCCAGAACAGCAGCAGGCCCGCAAGCCAGCGCATTATTCTTCCAGATCCTGCCGCACGTGATCTTCGGCCAGCAGGGCGCGTGTCGCATCAATCTGGTCAAACGTACCGTCGATCTCGAACCGTAGTTCGGGCGCGAATTTCATTGATCCGCCCTTCACAACCAAGTGCCGGATTTCAAATCTGTTGCGACGCAAGGCTTCCAACGCCTCTTGTTTCCCCTGCCCACCAAGGGGCAGCACAAATGCAGTCGCGATCCGCAGATCGGATGTCATGCGCACTTCGCCCACCGTAATGGACATACGCGCCAACTCATCATCATGCACGTCACCGCGTTGCAGGACTTCGGAAAGTGTCCGGCGAATAACCTCGCCCACGCGCAACATGCGCTGTGTGGGGGCCTTGCCGTCTCGATTTGAATTCTTAGCCATACCGTTCATTTAGTCGTTACGGCCCGCGATGCCAAGCTAGGCTTTGCGTCAGCGGCAATCTGGCGCTAAACGAGGGCCAACAAGAGGAAAGCGGCATGACAGACACACCAGGTATCGTGATCACCGGCGGATCGGGCAGAATGGGGCAAATGCTGATCAAATCAGTACTTGCGTCAGACAAATGCCGTCTGGTGGGTGTGCTGGAGCGGACGGGCCACGACTGGATCGGGCAAGATGTGGGCATAGTGATGGGTGGTCAGCCCGTTGGCGTTGCCGTGACTGATGATGCAGTCGAGGTGTTTGCCAAGGCGCAAGCCGTCATCGATTTCACTGCACCCGCCGCGACGGTGGGTTTCGCTGGGCTTGCTGCACAAGCGCGTGCTGTGCATGTGATCGGAACCACAGGTCTATCGGAAGATGACCTAAAGGCCATCAACGCCGCATCGCGTCATGCAGTGATCGTGCGGGCTGGCAATTTTTCCCTTGGGGTGAACTTGTTGGTGCAACTGACCGAGAAAGTTGCAACCGCCCTGGACGAAGACTTTGACATCGAAATTATCGAGGCGCACCACAACCAAAAGGTCGACGCCCCCTCCGGCACTGCGTTGATGTTAGGCGAAGCCGCTGCCGAAGGGCGCGGAGTATCTCTCAAAGACGTCAGCGACAGCGGGCGCGACGGGATCACCGGCGCGCGCAAAAAAGGTGACATCGGATTCAGTGCCATCCGTGGCGGCGACATCGTAGGCGAACATGACGTTTTATTTGCCGCCGCTGGCGAACGCATTGTGCTACGCCATCTTGCGACAGACCGCACAATCTTTGCACGCGGCGCGCTGAAAGCCGCCCTTTGGGGCCAAGATAAAAACCCCGGCGAATATAACATGATGGATGTGCTTGGCATCTGATTGCTGGCCTCAAAATACAGGACAAACCCCATGACCAACAAACGTATCGTTCTTTCAAGTGATCACGCGGCAATCGAACTGCGCCAGCAGATCGCCGATCACATCGCGGCAAAGGGATGGGAACCAGTCGATATTGGCCCCACGACACCGGAAAGCACGCACTACCCCGCACATGGCGAAGCCGCGGCACGGCGCGTAGCCGATGGTGATTGCGCACTGGGGATTATCCTATGCGGCACCGGCCAAGGGATCATGATGGCCGCCAATAAGGTCAAGGGAATCCGCTGTGGTGTCTGCTCTGATGTGTTTTCAGCCCAGATGATCCGCGAACACAACGACGCCAATATGCTATCGATCGGCGCGCGGGTGATTGACGCTACTGCTGCTTTGGAGATCGTCGATGCTTTCCTTGATGCCACTTTCGAAGGTGGGCGCCATGGAACGCGTGTCGATATGATTAAGGCGCTGGAAGCCTAAACAGCGCCTTTCTGCGCATTCACGCATCTTAAGTGAACCAAAACGCAAGCGAGTGCGTACTAATGGTATTCTGCGAACACCGGAGTGCCCTATGAGACATGCGATCCTTGCTCTTCTCCTTACAACTGCGGCCGCCCCTGCAGTTGCCGAAAGCTATGTACCTGTCAAAGACCAAGCAACATTCCTGTCGTTGGTTGACGGCAAAGAGCTGCGCAATTTCTTCTATGGCGTCCGCTTGAACGTCCTTTCGAACGGCGAAATTGACGGCTCTGCCATTGGTTGGGACATCGAAGGCAACTGGACATGGCAAGACGGTTTCTTTTGCCGCGAGTTAAGCTGGGGTGGGGATCCAATTCCCTACAACTGCCAATTGGTTGAAGCACGCGGCGATGATCGCGTCAGGTTTACCGTGGATCAAGGTGCCGGCGATTCCGCGTCATTCAGATTGCAATAAACTAGCCAAGGCCATCGGAACCGTACCGCAAGATCACCGGTACAATCAGTTCTTCTTCGTCCGTCAAATGCCGATCCAACAGCCGCTCTAGTTTGGCAAGCTCATCTTGAAAACGGCCCGCGGATGTCTGCAATTCCGCGCGATTATCCGTGGCGCCAAGGACCTCATTCGCGCGGGTGACGAAATCTGCCAAGAACGCATCAAGGTCGTGATGATCCTTATCAAGGATCGCAAAGCCCTTTTCGATGCGCTGGTCTTTGGTCGATAGCTTCGGAAAATAGTAAGTGTCCTCGATTGTGTGATGCTCGTGCAGCCCATTCACGAACATCCCCCCATAGCGCGATGTCATGGCAGCATAGCGTTGGGCATCGACCTTACGATCCAAAAGCGCCTCGGTCCCACTGCGTATTTCGGACATCAGGCGGCGAAACATCAGGTGCCGGTCCAGCCAGAAACGGATGAGGCCATCAAAACCGGGATCAGATTCCCATCCATCGCGAGGATACTCGGCAAGCAAAACACGCAACGCGTCAGGGAGTGTATCACGGTGCGCGAGACCAAGTTCATCCATCAAAGAGTAGTCTCCATAGCACGTAAGCCTAGAATGTTAGGCGGCCATTCCAGCAATCACCAGAAGCGAATCGCAGCAAATCTACGGGCAAAATTCGCCTGATTGGCATAGAAGCCCCTGAAGAAAGCGCGACTTATTGCCCGTTCAGCCCAATTTATCGATATGGAACGCGCTACCGCCGGGTCAACTCTGGAATAATCTTGCCATTTCAGCGTTCCCGCCAAAGGATAGTCCTATCTGCGCAAAACAAGCGCACCGCAAACCAACGATTGTATCGTCAAAAGATACGACAACAGGGAGATATCACATGACATTCAGAACGAAGCTCTTGGCCACAACCTCTGCCGTTCTCATTGCCAGCACCGGCGCACTTCATGCAGACGGTCACGCCACCCATCCCGTCACCGGCGAAACACTGGCCTCTGATCAATCATTCACCTACCGCGATCTCGACGAAAGCCCGTCGATTGATCCGGGCATCGCCGAAGACGCCGCCGGTGGTGACATTTTGCGTGACCTGTTTGAAGGCCTCTATAACCAAGACGCCGCTGGCAATCTGGAGCCTGGCGTTGCGCTCAGCCACACTGTCAGCGACGATAACCTTGTCTACACTTTTACACTGCGCGACAACGCCAAGTGGTCAAACGGCGATACAGTCACCGCTGGCGATTTTGAGTACGCGTGGAAGCGCGCCGCGTCACCAGAGCTTGCTTCGCCCTATTCGTGGTTCATCGAGCTTATGGCGCTGGAGAATGCGTCAGCCGTGATTTCCGGCGACGCAGATCCGTCAGAGCTTGGGATAACAGCCATCGACGACACCACGCTCGAAGTGCGGCTTGTGCAACCTTTGCCATACTTCCCGCAGATGCTGACCCATTTCACCACTTTCCCTGTCCATCAGGCGACGGTGGAGGAGTTTGGTTCTGATTGGACCAAACCCGGCAATATGGTTTCGAATGGCGCTTATGTGCTGACAGAGCACGTGCCACAGGAAAAGCTCGTGCGCGAGCGGAACGAAATGTATTGGGACAATGACAACACCATCATCGAGAAAGTCACTTCGCTTGTGATCAATGATGAGAACGTCGCGCTGACCCGCTATCTGGCAGGCGAATTGGACCGCACAGACGTGCCAGCAGGCCAGTTCCCGCGATTGGCGGCAGAATACCCTGATCAGGCTGTGTCCGTGCCACTGTCATGTTCTTACTACTACATGTTCAACCTGCGTGACGGCGCGCCGGAAGAGCTGCAAAACACCGATGTCCGCAAGGCGCTCAGCCTTGCCATCGACCGCGATATCATTGTCGAAAATGTGCTCGCCGGTGGCCAGAAAGCGGCCTACACATTTACCCACTGGGCGACGGCTGGCTTTGAAACGCCTGACATCCCCATGGCGTCCATGACACAGGCAGACCGCAACGCGATGGCGCAAGAGTTGTTGGCCGGGGCTGGTTACGGGTCTGACAACCCGCTGTCCATTGATCTGGTCTACAACACCTCTGACAGCCATAAATCCGTTGCGGTAGCGATCAGCCAGATGTGGAAGCAAACTTTGGGTGTTGAAACCACATTGGCCAATCAAGAATGGCAAACCTTCCTTGAGGCACGCGGCAATGGCGATTTTGACGTGGCCCGTGGTGGTTGGTGTGCAGACTATAACGAAGCGTCCACCTTCCTAGACTTGATGCAGTCCGAGTCCGGCTACAACGACAGCAAATACGTCAATCCCGAAGTTGACGCATTGCTGGCAGAAGCCAAGACATCGTCCAACGCCCAAGCCAATTACGACCGCGTAGAGGAGTTTATCGCGCAAGATACGCCGATCATTCCGATCTACCACTACGCCTCGGTCAAAATGTTTGCCGAGAACCTCGAAGGTTGGCCCTTCGAGAACTTCCAACAGAACTGGTACTCTAGAGATCTGTATAAGATCGCCGAGTAATCACGTCACGTGATCAACCGCGCCCTAATTATGGGCGCGGTTGTTACCTTCTGTTAGGACACCTGACACATGCTCAGCTTCATCATACGCCGCCTTGCCGTGGCGATCCCGACCCTTTTGATACTGGTCGTGATCTCGTTCATCCTGATGTATTCCGCCCCCGGCGGGCCCTTCAACTCCGAACGCCCGCTGCCGCCCGAAGTCCTTGCCAATATCGAAGCAAAATACGGGCTGGATCAGCCGTTCTGGAAACAGATCGTCAACTACGTCTATGGCGTTGTGACAGCCTTCGACTTTGGCCCCTCGTTTCAATACAAAGATCGCAGCGTGAACGATGTGATCGCCCAAGGATTTCCCGTCACGCTGACCTACGGCTTTTGGTCCTTTGTCGTTGCTGTGACTGTTGGCGTTTCACTTGGTGTTGCAGCTGCAATCAAGCAAAACTCTTGGATTGATTACCTCGCCGTTGGCATTTCGATTGGCGCGCAGGTGCTGCCAAATTTCGTTATGGCACCGATCCTGCTGTTGATCTTCACGCTCTGGCTCGGCTGGTTACCCGGAGGCGGCTGGGAAGGGGGACAATGGAATTATCTGGTCATGCCAGTGATCGCGCTGTCTACATCCTACATGGCGTCCATTGCGCGGATCACCCGGTCTTCAATGCTTGAAGTCCTGAACACCAATTTCATACGCACCGCCCAAGCAAAGGGGCTTCCGATGCGCCGCGTTATCTGGCGGCATGCGATGAAGCCAACGATCCTGCCCGTCCTGTCCTATCTTGGGCCCGCGTTTGTCGGCATGATCACAGGTTCGGTAATCATTGATGTGTTCTTTTCTACCGGCGGTATCGGGCAGTTCTTTGTGAACTCGGCCTTCAACCGCGACTATTCTGTTATCATGGGTATCACCATTCTGGTGGGTGCCCTGACAATCCTGTTCAACCTTGTGGTCGATATCCTCTACGCGTGGATCGACCCCAAGATTCGCTATTAAGGGAGCCTGACAGATGTTTCCCAACAGAACAGCGGTCGAAGGCGTCGCCGAAAACATGCAACTGGCCGAGGTCAAAGGCAGATCACTCTGGGCCGATGCGCGCACCCGCTTTTTCCGCAACCGAGCCGCAGTAATTTCGCTGATCATGCTGGGCTGCGTTGCTGCCTTCGCATTGTTTGGTGGTGTTTTTTCGCAATATGAAGCCGATTTCGTCGATTTTAGTCTGATTGGCAGTAACGCCTATCTTGGCGTGCCCTCCATCGGCACTGGCCACTATTTTGGGACAGACAGCAACGGACGTGATCTGTTCGCGCGGACTGTGCAAGGCACAGGCATCTCGCTCATGGTCGGTGTGGTTGGCGCAATGGTGGCCGTGATTGTCGGCACGCTCTATGGGGCGACAGCAGGCTACTATGGCGGCCGTATCGACGGGGTGATGATGCGGATTGTAGATGTGTTGATGTCCATCCCATTCATGTTCGTGCTGATCCTGATGCTGGTGATTTTCGGACGCTCGATCTTCATGCTGTTTCTTGGCATCGGCCTAATCTCCTGGCTCGACATGGCGCGGATCGCGCGAGGACAGACATTGACCATCAAGAACAAGGAATTTGTCGAAGTCGCCGTGGCCACCGGCGTGCGCCCTAGCAAGATCATCCTGCGCCATATCGTGCCGAACCTGCTGGGTATTGTGATCGTCTACGCCACGCTTTTGGTGCCCAACATGATCATCTTTGAAAGCTTCATCAGCTTTCTGGGCTTGGGCGTACAGGAACCTGCCACATCACTGGGCGCGCTAATCAACGAAGGGTCGCGCACCATGCAATTCGGCTACATGTGGCAAATCTCCTTCCCTCTATTTTTCTTCGTGGTCACCATCTTTGCCTTCTTCTTTGTAGGCGACGGTCTGCGCGATGCACTCGACCCAAAGGACCGCTGAACATGAGCCTTTTGGAAATCGAAGACTTAATGGTCACGTTCACCACTGCCGACGGCGATGTGCACGCCGTCAACGGGCTGAGCCTCAAAATAGAAAAGGGCGAAACCCTCGCGATTGTGGGCGAAAGCGGGTCGGGCAAAAGCCAAACTGCCTTTGCCGTCATGGGACTCTTGGCCAAGAACGGGCGGGCCACGGGTGTTGCACGCTTCGACGGCAAAGACCTGCTGTCCATGTCACAGCGTGAGTTCAACAAGATTCGCAGCAAAGACATGGCAATGATCTTTCAGGATCCCATGACCTCGCTGAACCCTTATCTCAGGGTGAGCGAGCAAATGGCCGAGGTATTGATGCTGCATAACGGGATCAGCAAATCACAGGCCGTGACAGAATCCGTGCGCATGCTTGATGCTGTCCGCATCCCAGACGCCCGCGCCCGGGTCACTATGTACCCGCACGAGTTTTCAGGCGGTATGCGCCAGCGGATCATGATCGCGATGTCACTGCTGTGTCAGCCGCGTCTTTTGATTGCGGATGAACCGACCACGGCCCTTGATGTGACCGTACAGGCACAAATCATGCAGTTGCTGGGCGATATCCGCAAAGATTTCGGAACCGCCGTCATCCTGATCACCCATGATCTGGGCGTCGTCGCAGGGTTCTGTGATCGCACATTGGTCATGTACGGCGGGCAGGTAATGGAAGAAGGGACAACGGACGATATATTCGCCAAACCCTCGCATCCCTACACAAGTGGCCTGCTGAAAGCAGTGCCGCGATTGGACATTGACGAAGCCGAACTTGTGACAATCTCGGGCGAGCCACCGGATATGTCGAACCTGCCTTCGGGATGCCCGTTTTCACCACGCTGCCCTGTGAAGCGCGACCACTGCACAGCCCAGCGCCCCGTTTTGGAAACGTTTGGCGACCGTCGTCGCGCTTGTCATTTACCCGTGCCGGAGGTCGTGTGATGGAACCGCTTTTGTCAGTTCGTAACCTGTCGGTCACATTCGACCTGCGCCGGCCCGGGTCATGGCCGTGGACCCCGCCGGGCAGGCTATATGCCGTGTCTGAAGTCTCTTTTGACATCCAACCCGGTGAATGCCTTGGGATTGTCGGCGAATCCGGCTCTGGCAAATCAACCATCGCCCGCGCGGTTGTGGGCACAATCCCCTCCTCTGGGGGCAATATCTTTTTTGAAGGGGCCGATCTGGCCAACATGGACACGCGCGAACGCCGTGTGCACCGGCGCGATGTACAGATGATCTTTCAAGATCCGCTTGCCGCATTGAACCCACGCATGACCGTGGGCGAAATCATCGCTGAGCCCATGATCACCCATGAACCGAACACGCCGCGCACAGAGGTCAAGAAACGCGTGGGTACATTGATGGAACGCGTGGGCCTGTTGCCCAATCTGATCAACCGCTACCCGCATGAATTTTCCGGCGGGCAATGCCAGCGGATCGGGATCGCACGCGCGCTGATTCTGAAACCAAAACTGTTGATCTGCGACGAACCTGTTTCGGCGCTTGATGTATCCGTGCAGGCGCAGGTCATTAACCTGCTGATGGAACTTCAACGCGACATGGGCTTGTCGATGATCTTCATCGCTCATGACCTGAGTGTCGTGAAACATATTAGTGACCGCACGCTTGTACTTTATCTGGGTCGAGTGATGGAAACCGCGAACAGTCACAAGCTGACGACCCTACCAGAACACCCCTACAGCCAAGCACTTATCGCGTCGGTGCCAATCCCTGATCCGGTTCTAGAGCGCGCACGCCCGCGTCCGATCCTTGAGGGTGAATTGCCATCTCCGCTGGCACCGCCATCGGGCTGCGTTTTCCGCACACGATGTCCCAAGGCGCAAAGCTCCTGTGCGCAAACGCGCCCAATGCTGGAAGATATTGGCGACAACCATCTTGTTGCATGCCCCTACCATGAGCCAGAACACGTCCTTGCGGTGGGCGCATAGCATCCGGTGCATACCAACCGCTGACGTGCGTTCAAACTAGTAATCGCGCTCAAAAAACACGCCCACACTAGTCTCACCGTCCTGATCGACGCTGCCCTTCGCGGTGATCTCATTGGTGATGTCAAGGTTGAGATTGATCTCGGTGTTGCCCTCACTCGTCACGGTGACATCGGTATAGACATTTTCCGATAGATAGGCCCCCGCCCGCACTGCTGCATTGCCTTCTTCGTCAGTGGTCACATCAAAATCATCCAACCCGATGCTTTGGCGGAAGTTATCCAAAGCGCCGCCGCCGCGTCCGGCAAGCGTACTGATAGCCGATGCCAGCTGGACCGCCTGCAGGGGACTGATGCTTTGCAAATCACGCCCAAAGATCAGCTGCGACAGCACCTCGTCTTGCGGCAGCTCCGGCACCGATAGGAAACTGACCTCTGGCGCGCCAGCAGGGCCCTCGACCACAATGCTGATAACTGTCCCATTATCTGTCTCTGTGGTCGCCACCAGCCTGATAAAGGGTTCAAAATCGCCTTGCAGCGTGGCAATGCCCTCGTCCAGTTCAAACCGCTGTTGCAGGATATCGATCCGTCCACGGATCAGTTCAAAGCGGCCCACGGGGATCACGTTGTTTGAGGTGCCACCAATCGTCAGGCGGCCACCCAGTTCAGCATCCAAACCACGACCACGGATGAAAATCCGCGAAGGCGCGTTGATAACGATATCGAGGGGGAAAGCCCGTCCACCTCCACTGTCGCCACCTGCGCTTTCACTGCCGCCCAAAAGCCCCGCGCGTCCAAGCGTCCGCCGCACGGCAGCAGATTCGCCGATGTGCCGCACCTCTGGCAGTTCACCCAACGTACTGATGGACGATGATGGCACCTGCACATCCGTCTGTCCCAATTCAAGCCTGCCCGAGATACGCGCACCCCCCTGCAATGGCCCATTCAGATTGATGGTCCCCGCAATACGCGAAGAGTAAAGATCGGGATCCTGCAACACCACATCGTTCAGCGCGATAGTGATATTCGCCTGATTTGCACCCGTCAGTGCAACCGGGCCATTCACGCTGATACTGCCGCCACTTTCGACGCGCGTGGTCAGGTCAATTTGCGCGTTACCGTTTGTCAGCCGCACTTGGCCACCAATATCCGTCAACGCCTCTCCAAGATTGGGGGCTGCCAAGCGCCCGTTAGAAAACGTCACCTGCCCGTTTAGCGACGATAGGGCCGTCGGGCCATTAACATTGAGATCAAAGTTCGCCAATCCGCTTAGGCGACGCGGATCAAGGGCGGCGTTTGCAAGGGCCAATGGCGCACTGCCATCCACGTCAATGGCGAGATTCCCCGATTGACTAACCTCTCCGACAACTTGCGCAGCCAATCCGCCGGGCCCGGTACCAGTGGCATCAATCCCCCAGTTGCCTTGCTCATCCAGCGACGCTGCACCACGCGCTCGGATTGGGCCGCTGATCTGGTCGGTCAACACACCAACATCGCGCAAACTGGCATTAAAGCGGCCTTGGCCAAAGCCAGCAGCACCGTTCAGGGCACCAACGATAGATACCTCTCGTGTCGAAACTTCCAAAGTGCGCACCGCAAGCACCTCGTCCTCAAACCCAATCGTCGCGTTGATCCGGCCTGTGCCTGCCAACAAAGGATCAAGGGTCGGGTTCCCAATGCCCAAATCCTCGCTGAGCAGGTTTACTTGGGTATCGAAGAAAGTCAGATCAGGCAGAACACGACCTTTCGCAGTCAGGTTGATGCTGCCTGCCAAGGGTTGCCCGACTAATGCAGCAAAGGTCGCAAGGCTTTCGACTTTGGCTATCAGTTCACCAGACACTTCACGCGCATTCGCAGGTGACGCGACAAGCGCGTCCAATGAAACGTCCGTGCCCGGGCCGAACACCCTTAAGTCCACCTCTGTAGCATCTACTTCCGCAGGAACCGCATTCAAGGAAAAGCTGATTGGACCGCTTAGGCTCGCGTCAAGCAGGGCTGCATCATTGATCCGAAACGAAAGGTCAGCCGTGTTCGACCCTTCTAGCGAAACATCCGCATTGCCGCGCAGTGACATTGCAGGGGTCTGGACCAGCAGATCACTGATTTTAAACTGGGCCTCGCCCGTCCGCGAAGCTGCGGTTGCAAATGTCCCGTCACCTCTCAACAGTGGATCAATCCGCCCAATCCCCGTCACCAGATCGCGGGTTGTCCCGCTGAGGTTCACGTCAAACCGCTGACCGTCACCCAAAAGAACACCGTT
>ENA-OQVM01005503-OQVM01005503.1-marine-metagenome-genome-assembly--contig:-NODE-5503-length-12119-cov-27.189337_pt1 | contig 12119 bp, 20 predicted proteins | sample MGYA00237776_ERZ505498 | MGnify/ENA primary metagenome ERZ505498 (study PRJEB26159, sample SAMN06265151) | marine metagenome | isolation source: Helgoland LTER site | place: Germany:Helgoland, sampling... | reverse complement strand
TGGACACCAGCGGCATTGCGTAGGGTTACAGTGCCTTCATCGTCGGTTTCCTCAACCAAGATACCAAACCGAAGCATCGTGGCTTCCATTGTGGCGCGGTCAGCACTTCTGAGCATTGCGTCGATCATGATGTAATCTCCTCAAGTCCAGTGTCACCTACGTCTACATCAAACAAAGTCAGTTCCTGAATATGCCCCATGAAGTCAGGTCCAATCTCGAAGTCTGCTGCGGTCAGGTCAGGCAGGGCTGTGGGCGTTGTGTCTGCCGTGAGTGCTGTACCATCGACTGCGCCGTTGATGAACGTAGATCCGTGACGTGATGCGATGTTGAACGGGACGTTGATGCCGGGGGAGTATTGACTTGACCTGCCGTCAACATCATCAGAAATGCCATTGGCGGCTTGGATATGGTAAACCTCACCAGTCGCAGCTGATTGAGTTCGCAAGTTGGCCTGTATGTAGTTTAAACTGTTAAGTCTCCAGTCAAACCAAGTTACTTCTGTGCCACCCTCATCAGCATAAGTCATCTTCCCCTTTAGTCCGATGGATAGGGCGTCTGGCATGGAGAGGGGTTTTACTGAGATGTTGGTTATCTCAGCATTTGTTCCGCCAGTGTCCGTAAACCTAAGACCTGTCTCGCCTGTGGATACAACATTGTACGAGTATTCTTGATTTACCCCACCGGTAAGGGTTGCTATGAATGTGTCACCAAGCCTTACTTGGAAAAGGCCCGCGCCAGCAGCGCCTACAGTGAATGTAACTCTGTGCGTAGTGCCAGCAACAACAGGATCACCAGTGGCCGTATCGCTGGATGCGTCACCAGTTCCTGTTAGTGTCGTGCCATCCCAAGCCCACACATCAGGGTCCGTGATTGTTGGTGTGTTCCACAACTCAGGGCCAACCTCAATCAGCGGGTTGTTCTCTGGTTCAATTACAGCAGTCTGTGCCGCGCGGGTAACTGTGGAGCCGTTGGTGGGAATGTAGGAGGATGGGGTGGAGCCTTCTTCGAGTTGTGCGCCGTAAATCAGGATGGATTCTGTTGATGTGCCTGTGAAACCGGGGTTGTTAACCACAACGGCACTGTTAGAAAGGTAAATCTGCGCATCCGTCCTAACAGCACCACCATACTTTGTGAGGCCGAGTGAGCAGCGATACCAGCCATTTCCAACTGACTCTATTTCAGCATGTGTGCCAACGGCTGTACCTAGGTAGTTTGCTGTTCCTGTCAAAGTACCTTCTTGCAAGTCAAAATGCGCATCAAAGTTATTAGCACCACCGCCCACATTTGCTGGGTCATCTACAATCCTAAGCTGGGCGTAACGTAGGGTATCTTGCTTTAGATAGACACTAAAGGTCAAAACACTATCAACAGCGGGTGCGCTATTAATAACTGCGGTGTTGTGACTATTTGAAGCCGTGTTATCTGCTGTGAGTTTTGTGGCTGAATTTGTACCGTCAGGAGCCGTACCTTGGTCATACGACAGGGTTGCTCTAGAAGCCCCCCACCCATTAGATAGGTCACTATAAGTAACCAAATTCTCCCGCGCCTCACTCTCAAGGAACAGGCCGTTGTTTACCCATGATGACGTGCTTGCATCATACAGGTAGCTATTCTCGCGTGGGAGATACACTGCTGAGGATGTGGTAGGTACATATGTCTCTGAGCCAGCCACGCGCTTGCCGACAGGTACAGGGGCCATGCCGCCTTGGTCTGAGCGGTAGGCGTGTGTCTCATACAGGTACATATCACCTGTGTCATCTTCATTAGAACTACCGTCATTTACCTGCAACTGCGCTCCAAATATTGTGTTACCAGTTGTTCCGGCGGTGGCTATTACCTCAATAGAGTACCACCCACCCCCTAGAGATGTGACTGTAGTGCTGTCTGTCGTTGGGGTAGCACCTTCGGCATATCCAGAATCTGCATCAAGGAATACGGTTTTACTTGCCACAAAAATACGCACCCAGCGCGCTCCGTTATCAACCTTAATCTTAGTCCTAAGCGTATATTGAACCCCGCTAACAACACTTACAGCCTCGTAGAAACTCGAAGACACATCATCGTGCGTTACTTTTGATGCCTCTGTCCCGCCGTCAGGGTCTTCTTGGTTTTCTGTTACTGTTGTGTTGGGTGTGTTTGACCAACTAACTGGTGCGGGCAGAAGATTATGCGGGTTCCATTTCTGAAATCCATCGCTGTCGGTCATCAAGGCAAGGCCGGGGGTGCCGTAGGTAATTACACCGTCAGCAGAAGTAGCAGCACCACCTGCATCATAATATTTGTTTTGCTCAAAGCTAGAGACCACTTTAGGAATGAATCCATTAGCAGCAAACTCACTAATAGAACTAAACTTATTAATATAATCTACATACCACTTAGCTTCTTTGTAAGTAACGAAGTATTTATTATTAAAGGTCACATAACGGTTACGTACAGAATCATAAGTAATAGTGTTGGGAAGATTAGCCCGTACTGTAGTGTTATAAAGTTCTGTAGGATTTGACATTTAACTTTAGGCCTTATTGGGTTGGTTGTGTTGAGAGTATCTAACGTAAACCCTTAGAATTAGAGTATACCAGCTTGAGTTGTGGTTTAGCGTAGCCTTGTAACATTAAATCAGTAATAGCCCACACCAATGCGTCATACCTATCCGGTGACTTATGCTTACCCATAGGCTCATAAGTACACATCTGGGTTTCGAGTTCAGTCAGAGAAGCATCTGGGTCTTTAGGGTTCCTTACGTGGAACACTTTTCCTTGCTCGTATAGGGCTGATACTGGCTCTGCTCTAGCAATCTTAGCGGAACTAGCGTGTACACCCTTAAGAGGTAGGTTTTCGTCTATAGTCTTAAATAGAGATTTGATTAAGTCTTTACCTTGGTTACTCTCATACACAATACGAGAACACTCAAAATCGTTATATAAGTTAACTACCTTATTTGCCCACTTCTCAGGAAGGTCTTTCATGGTGTAGTCACCTAAGACATAGGCCATACCCTTTTCACAGATACCAGCTACCATGATCCCTGTGTTGTCACTCTCCACATTAGAGGACACAGCGGGGTCTACTGCTACCACTACCCTAATAAGAGGGGGTACTTCATCACGACTAACCTGACAATTATCAATCATATCGGCTGTCCAGAGTGATCCTTCGTTCTCAGTAAGGATTTCTGCGTAAAGTTCCTGCCTACCTAACCTAGTACCCTCATACTGGGCTTTTACTGCTGTAATGTAGGTATCAGCTAGGTTAGCCTCATTATCGAAGGTAGAACCCACTGTAACTAAGGTTTTTGGGTCTTTTATCAGTTTTCGTACTAAAACGGTACTTTTTGGTGTAGTTGTGACACAAATCTTAGGATGTTTACCTAAACGTAAGCAAAATTGGAGCATATCCCACGTATCTTGGTCTTTATTCCATGCAGCTAATTCATCACACCATGCAGCACTAAACTGTGGACCACGTAGACGCTCAGGTTCCTCTGCTGAATAGAACTCTACCTTAGCCCCATTCTCCCATGAGAGTGTACGTTTAGTAGGAGACCACTCAGGGAACCCCATAGGCTTGCCCTTGTGTGTCTTATCACCCTTCCAGCATAAGTTAAGGAAACCACTTTCACCCTTAACCATAACACGTTCAATGTCTGAGTTAGTAGCTGCTACACAAGCAATACGCTTATGGCCTTCCTTAACCTTCTGACGTACCCACTGAGCACCTGTCCATGTCTTACCGAAGCCTCGACCACAGTTAAGGAACCATACGTTGTGATCACCTTTAGGTTCAATCTGGTTAGGTCTAGCCCAAAACTCGTAGGTGTGCTGTAGCTCGTCTATTTGAGCCGCTGAGAGGTTACCTAGTGCCTTTGCTGCTACATCATCAGGTAGATCACGTAGGGTCTGGGCAGTTAAGGTCATAATCGTTATTCTTCTTCTGTGTCTTTACCTAATGCTTTCAAGAGGGCGTTTACTGCGCTTTCCTCCTCCTCCTCATCAGAGCCAATCTCACGGGTCTCTTCAATAGTCTTGGGCGTCCACCCCGATTGAGTACGAAGATAGAACTCCCTAGCTTTCCATGTGTTAGGAGACTCAGGATCACCATTCTTAGCTTGATCTACTACAGAACCACCAATAGCCTCAGTAGTAACCGCTACAGCACGTTCCATATCACTACGGTAATACTTGTAGAAGTCCCTCATAGACTTTGGGGCATTCTGGTAAGGTTGTACCTCAGAGAAGATTGAACGCACAGGAACACCAGCAGCCTTCATAGCGAACACACGCTTACCAATCTCGGGATTATACCCTAATGTATCTGGATGTTTTCCAACCTTAGGTTTTTGACTACTAGCCATGTGAGGGGGTTCTTTCTTTTACCGTTCTGTATATAAGGAGCCAATGGGTCATTTGATCTATTGCCACTTTGGTAGCTTATCGAAGGCTCTACCTTGCTTGGTGGATTAATGGGTCATTTGCACACTTATTATTTTGCCAATGGGACATTTGTCTTATTGCCACTTTGGTAGGAGTTAATCCATCTGTGAGGAGCAATCGCTCTATGAAGTATTATTCTAGGGGCACTTAGGTTTTCTACCCCTTGGATTTGATCCATTATGAATAATACTACAAAGAGCGAAGCTCCCTCAAAGAGCGATTAGTATATGACTAACTACTAGGATTGGATACTATGAAATGAGATAATATGGGGTAGTCAGGATTCCATTAGAGAATACTACTAAGCATCATACATATGTTGCTACTAACCCGTAGGGTAGGTTACTACATATGTCTTCATAGCGTCAGCTATGTTACTACCATAAAGAAGAGATCATAATCTGAATACTATAAAAGCCATATACATATGTATTACTTATGTAGTAACATATGATATGTTTTCTATAATGATTATTACTATGATGTATAGTATCATAAGTTATACATATGTATGTATCTTTCCTTACTTTACATTACACATGTTTTTTAAACCCGCACAACCAGTTTTTTGTGTCACTTAGTACATTTTCTGATAAGTCTATGGAATCTAACGAAAGAATTATTTGGGGTAGTCAACATAATATTCCTTTTGTGATCACAAATGTAGTAACACATGCAACCTAAAGTAGTAACATAGGCTGGTTAGTCTTCTTGTCAAAGGCGAAGCCTTCTTGGGGAATTTCTTTTGTTTTGGATTCTGAGGCGAAACCTTTTGCCTTTCTTGGGAACAGCGTAGCTGTCTTGGGGAATTTCTTTTGTTTTGGATTCTGAGGTGGTAAAGCGGCCCACACGCCGAGTCTCCCTATGATACCAAGGGACCCTACCTTTGTCAACCCCCAAGTAACAAATTGTTACAATATGTACCCACTTGTAACAATATGTGATGCACTAGTAACAAATTGTTTCAACATATGTCCACTTGTAACAATTCTTGAGGCACCATATGTAGTGGCTTGACAAGGTGATTCGCATATAGATTACTACTACATATGGTGTGCAATAATAGGTCACACATGCTGACCCATATGCTGTAAACTATTGACTTGACAAAGGAAAAACTTGTGCAGAGAGGCGCGAATCGCCAGCCCCACAAAGAGTTACCAATGTCACCACATAACGCAATGATATGTAACACGTCAGACAAATGTTATACTGTAACACTATGACATTGCTACATAACAAGCCCCCCATGTAGTATGACATAGAACCGCATGGGGCGAGTGCTAACGTGTTCACTAGCAAGGTTCATAGTCCCAAAGTGACTCAACTATGTAATCCCATTGATTGTCACTGATAAGCGACTCGACTCTTGCACTAAGCGGTCCCCCCTTGTCGTTCTCCAACGCAATCACCTCCATTTCGGACTCCTCAGGATCAGAACGCGTTGCTGGGTAGTATGTTGCTAGACCATAGGCCGTGACACTACATAAGCGACCCCGCAATTCAAGTTCAACCGTTGCCGTACAATTGTAATTATTCATCGTCTTATCCTCTCAATTCACTATAGTTTATGTAATACCCAAATTCGCCAATGCCAAACGTCACCCCGTCCTGGGTAGGTATTACCCATGTATTGAGTATGGCGATGCCTATGGTTAAACCTAGTGCTATGGTTGCTGCTATTTTAATCTGACTCATCTGTCTTTCCCCCTTCTTTCCTAATTAGTTCCAATAAGGAATCAATTACATCAGCAGCGTCTATCCTATCTGTCGTTTTATCGTTTGGCCTCCTAGTATGGTCTCTTAAGTTTAAAAGAAGCTCTTTAATATCAATATTCATCCGACCAATTCCTTTGCCAGTCGTTTGCTTGTGCCGTGCGCTACAATGGCGATTGATTTGGCCTTAACACTAGCGCCAGCACATAGCTTACAAGATTCGCATGTAGTACGTTTTCCCATCTCTTCACTTGCGGGGCATAACACCTCCTTACCTTGTATAAGGTCGTTTACATGGCCTATGACACGGAAGGTACGTTCCCCCCTATCCCATGCGGACTCGGCTTGCATAGGGGAATCTGCGCTAGTCATAATCATATTAGGGGCGGGATTAATTGCGCCGTGTGTGTAAGCCGTCCAGCCGTCTGCTCTAGATACTAACGAGTCCCACAACCCTTGGGGCGCAGCGCAGGGGTCACCATAGGTCCCGAGCCTAACCATTTTACCAAAGCCAAGGTCCGCGATTGCCTTGTGACCTGTGGCGTACCCATAAACACCGCGCTTGTAAGCTTTATACTTGCCCAAAGGTGCATGTGCTAGCGTGACATAGCAGGTGCGCCCAATGGCCGTTCCTGTCGTCTTATCGGATGGCTTCCCCTTGTGGATACAATCGCCACAGATGGCGGTATCTTGTCCGGTGCGGGATGCAGTGATAGGGTCGATATCAGAGCGAATTATAAAAGTCTGGACCATATCCCCCGTCTTAGAATTGCGAGAGCCTGACTGTGCCAGAACCACTATGGGTTGGCCATCGATTAGACTCGGTCCTTCGTAAATAATGTGAGTTACGTTTGCCATGTTATTTCACTCCCTTAATAAGACCGTTTTGCATTGTTACTTGCGCAAAAAATTCACGTCCTTGACCAGTGATATACGGTCGATTTGCACCTGTAAGCATACCATTAGGTATATACTCATCGCGCCAAAGACTTGTTTCGATATAGCGCAAAGGCTTGCCGATGTTTTCTTTCAGCACCTTTTTGGACGGATAGTTAAAAATGATCATTATTTTGATCCCTTGTTTGTTGTTGTATCTTCTTTGTAGTCTGATTCGTCTTGATAGTCAAACTCAAAATGAGGATTATCCAAATATTCTAAAACCTCAAAGAAAGCTGCGCCTAACACTTGAAATGGTGTTGTTTCAACATATTTCATAACTTCGACTCTCTGCTATAGGGCGGCAAAAGCGCCATCCCTACGAATCAACATAGCGAAAGGTTTAGAGCTTGGCAACAATTAAATTCAATAACTACCGGGGAAACAAGGAGTCCCTATTTGTATAATATAGAACAGGCGCACGCGCGTAAACATAAGCCAATCGATTCGTCAACGTATTACTTATCACACATCGATTTAAATGTTTTAAGCATGAAAGGTTTAAGCATGAAAGGTTTAAGCATGAAAGGTTTAAGCATGAAAGGTTTAAGCATGAAAGGTTTAAGCATAAAAGGTTTAAGCATAAAAGGTACAGTGATCCACTCTATAGAGTACTCCACTGTACCCCCACCGAGGGAAATGAGCAGCTGCGCCGGACCCCCACCGAGGGAAATGAGCAGCTGCGCCGGACCCCCACCGAGGGAAATGAGCACCCAAAAAGGCACAGTCCTGGACCCACGAGGGAAATGAGCACCCAAAAAGGCGCAGCCTTGGACCCATAAGGGAAATGAGCAGATCACAGGTTGTGTAGTATACAAATGAACATCGGCAATGAACATCGGCAATAAAGATTAACTACCCCTTGTAATCCCCTATTAGCACACTATATACAATACATAACAGCAAACAAGGATAGACACCATGACATACCGTATCAGCAAGCACCTCGTAGATGCCACAGTAGATGTAGTAACTAAGGGTGGTGAAGAGCACACTGTTAATATCAACAACATCCCCTGTACATGGGTCTGGGAGGATATGTCCCGTGAGGCTGCTGAACTCTGGGCTGTCATTGATTATGTAGCGGACAACTTCGACTTCGAGAGCTTTAGTGTAGTGTCTATGGTTAGCACTAAGGCATTTGAGCAGTGAGGTTTTTTAGTATTAGGTACTTTTTACCCTTGATCTTTTTTAAGTGGTCACTATATTAGTATCAACAGAAGGAGACAGGCTGATGGAAAACATTATCAAAGACATCCAAGACATCATGGAAGACACCAGAGATGTTGTAATCAAGGCAGAACGTGCCAAGCAAGACATTGAACGGGGGATCAACACGAACAGTACCCGTAAGTATGAAGAGGTGACCAAACAGCGGAAGATTGAGAACCTTTTTTACTACCTTGTTGAGGCCAAACAGGACATGGATGAGGTCAAAGATATGATCAAGAAAGTCCAGGAAAGCCTTGACAACCTGCTTGATGTAGTAGGGTATGAAAACATCGCAAAGGAGATTCGGAAATGAATTTTGCAGTATACATGAAGAGCAAGACAGGCACACCAGAAGTAGTCTTGTGTGGGGTCTTTTTGTCTAAGGTTGACGCTGGTTTGTATTTTCAGGAGATTAACTGGGAAAATGACCGCTACTCCTTCCACATGGATGAGGTTGATTGCTGGGCAGAGTGGTCTGGTATAAGAAATAAGTTGACATAGGGGGTTGAAGTTAGTTTTTTAGACCTTATATACTAAGTACAACAGCAACAAAAGGGACGACACTATGACAAATCTTATGACACCAGAGCAAGTTAAGTGCATGGTCAAAGGTAAAGGTACCAAGATCAGTACGGTTACTTTCATTAAGGCAGATGGTACACTTCGTAGTATCAACGGTCTCTTCCGCCCATCATCACACATTGTCGGCAGCGAGCGTGGTCAGATGCAAGGTGAGGCGATGGCTGCACGAGGTCAAATCCCTGTTTATGAGCTGGCAAGCAAGCGTTGGAAAAGCTTTTATAGCAACAAAGTCGTGGAGATTAAGTAATATGACACCTTTAATGTGCTTGGCAGTAGCGGTCTTTTTTGAGGCTAGGGCAGAACCAGTGGAGGGAATGGAGGTTGTAGCGGCTGTCATCCTTAATCGTGTAGAGGATCACAGGTATCCTGACAGTGTTTGTAGTGTAGTGAACGAACCAAAGGCATTCTCCTTCACCCACGATGGTCTCACAGACGATCCAGAGCGCCACACAGGGCATCAAGACAAGTTGGCATGGGTCACTAGCCAAGAGGTAGCTAAAGAGGCCCTACGGGGAGATTATGTAGGCATCACCTCTACCCACTACCACAACACAAGCGTGTCTCCATTTTGGTCTAAACATTATAAAAGTGATGGTCAGGTAGGGAGCCACTTGTTTTTTACTAATGACACCCCATATAAGTAGTATAAGAGGAGAGAGACATGAATGACGATGACATCGAACAACACCTGAAAGATATGGGGCTGCTACCCGCTGGTGAAGCATACCGAGAGAAATTGGTATCTGATCACCTGACGTATGAGAAGGATTACTTCATTGACCCCCGCGACGAAAATGGGGAAGTCCCATATTAACCCGTAACACTATGATAATTAAACATAAAGGAAACGACAACATGATTGAGTACACAGTAAAAGTATATAGTAGTGGCACTAAGGCTTGGTACTTGAATGGTGAGTTACACCGTGAAGATGGTCCTGCTTATGAAGGTAGTAGTGGCGATAAGGAATGGTACTTGAATGGTGAGTTACACCGTGAAGATGGTCCTGCTGTTGAGTATAGTCGTGGCTATAAGGAATGGTACTTTGATGGTAAGAGACACCGTGAAGATGGTCCTGCTGTTGAGTATAGTAATGGCACTAAGGCTTGGTACTTGAATGGTGAGATGTTAACAGAAGAAGAGTTTAATAGTCGTATGAACCCTAAGCCTTCTTGTAATGGTAAAGTAGTCGTCATAGATGGTAAGCAATACAAACTAACAGAGGTAGAGTAATATGAGCACACGTAATCTTAACGACACAACCAAAGAGTTCTCTGGTGTAAAGTCTGAGCCGCTAGAGAGCCTGTACCAGCGTGAGATTGACATCTTCTTGTCTAATGGGGGTAGTATCACCAAATGTCCTGATGGGCCTCACGAGGGACAACTGAAAGGCTGGGGAGACCCTAAGTATGGTAAGTCAGGTGGAAATGTGTCAGCAGACATGTGGGCTAGTGATCTAACCAAGGATCGTGACCTAGACAAACGAACTACTGAGGATTAAACATGAAGACACCTGAGCAATACATGAAACTATGTCATAAGTTGGCTAGTAAGTTTAAGTCCCCTTGGTGGCAGGAAGACCTAGTGTCAGAGGGTCTAGTAGCTATCTACAAGGAACTAGATAAGAACCCTAAGAGTGACCGTGTAGTACAGGTAGCAAAGGATGCTATGTGGGACTACGCTAACCTAAAGACTAAGCCAGTTACTGTACCTAACACAGAGGAAGCTCACATCATCTTGCGTGGGGATTCTGACTGGATGGAGAAACATAGTTCCTATGATGAAAAGACTATAGCTTGGCTAACTCTGGTACTAAGAGGCTCACACGAGAGCATTGGAGACAAAGAGATACCACTAGATGGCTACAACAAGAGTATGATGGACAAGGATGTAGCTGACAAGCTGTTTGAACTAGCAGATGTAGTCTTGTGCGGTAGGAATTTGGAGATTTTCCTCTTGTACTACAAGCAAGATGTAGACCAGAAAGACATAGCCTACACCTATGACATTTCACAACAAGGTGTAGGTAAGAATCTACAGAAGTCAGTAGACAAGCTACGTAAGGCTCTTTTTAACAAACGGCTAAAGGTATGATTATACTACACAAAACAGGTTGTAACAATTTGTGACTATTGTATTCCTGAGAACATGTGTAATGTAAAGTGAGAGAGAGACTATACATATGTATTACTTATGAAATTAATCATTCATGGTATTAATCATTATGGATTATAAAACATAAGTATAACATAAGTATAACATATGTAGGAGTATTAAGGTGTTTGAAGTTATGTTAGCTATAGGAGCAGCATGGTCAGCAGGTTTTATCTTTGGTAGTATACCTGATGAGCGGTGGTGGCCTGTTGGATTTATGCTATCTATGCTATTAATTAACATTTATCTTGTAGTAAGTGGAGCAGTAGTGTGAAGGAGGTATGTTTTGACAGAGATTAGTGGTAGACCTTGTGTGTTCACTGACTGTGATAGTAGTGATGCGTTTGGCTACAACACAGAAGGTATGTATGGTAGTTGTTTCTCTTGTGGTAAGGCATACCCACACAAAGGAATGAGTTTGAAACCCGGTATTAAGGAGAAATACCCATTGAAAGAAAGTAAAGGGTTTAGTGACCCATTTGATACTGAGTATGTACCTAAGATGGTAGTAGATAACACACCAAATAACAATATGAGGTTCCGTACATGGCGTGGTATCTCTGAGGCAACTATGGAGTTCTATGGTGTAGAGAGTAATGATACTAAGCAGACCTATCCCTATCCTAATGGCACAAAGAAGACACGTATCTTCCCTAAAGACTTCTCTCGTAATGCTGGGTTCAAGTCTGATAGTTTGTTTGGTAGCAATCTATTCCCTGTGTCATGTAGTCGTAAGATCACTGTCTGTGAGGGCGAATTAGACGCTATGAGTGCGTACCAGATGCTTTCGGGTGGTGGGTATACCAATCCTGTAGTATCGCTCCCTAGTGCCTCTCCTAGTGGCTCTTTCTATGGCAACGTAGAGAAGTACCTAGATAGCTTTGATCAGATTATTCTTAGTACCGACAATGATGATGCGGGGCGTGATATTGCTGAGAAGCTGTTTGATATGTTCCCCTCCAAAGTCTACATCATGGAGCATGGTGATTATAAGGATGCTAATGACTTCCTACAGGCTGGTCAGGGTAAGGCGTACAAGAGCGCATGGTGGGCAGCTAAGAAATATAGTCCAGCAGGGTTCACAGCAGG
>ENA-OQVM01005496-OQVM01005496.1-marine-metagenome-genome-assembly--contig:-NODE-5496-length-12136-cov-2.911435_pt1 | contig 12136 bp, 3 predicted proteins | sample MGYA00237776_ERZ505498 | MGnify/ENA primary metagenome ERZ505498 (study PRJEB26159, sample SAMN06265151) | marine metagenome | isolation source: Helgoland LTER site | place: Germany:Helgoland, sampling... | reverse complement strand
GCTTGATAGCCTATGGACTCAAGTGCACTAGGAAACGAAACAAACTTCAGCTCCGTGCGTCTAAAAGCGTAACTCCCGATAGAAATGAGATTATTCGTGAAAGCAACGTCATCCAATACGACGCCCTCAAACGCGCTGTCACCGATTGCCGTTACTCTTATTCCATCCACCCTGTCGGGAATTATCAGATTTCGAGGACAGGCCCCGGAACAACCCACGAGCGTTGCTTCGGCACCCTCGGTCATGTAGATCCATTCACCATTATCGATAAGAGATAGAGAGGTGTAGTAACCGTTTAAACTCCCTCCGCTTTGCGCCGAAGAGCTATAAAAAAATAGAACCGCGCAGAGACACAGTGCCTTCAGACACTGATGTCTAAGACCGATTAAAGCTTGTTCGGTTACTGCTCTAATCACTAAAAAATGCCACTTTTACTGTTCCTGACAATGCCGAAGCTCCGCTGCTAAAAAGGCTCAATAGCGCACAGCAGAAGAGCGCCCACAGGTTTACCCAGCACGTCTTGCTGCGTTCTGGCAAATAACGCTTTATTGATAAATTTCGGCAATTCATAAACATATTGCTCTAAACACTGGCGTTCGCAGTTTTATCAAAGAATCCCAATTCTTTTTGAATACGATCGCTAAAGGCTTACGCCAATATTAAGTCGTCTCAATACTTCTTTTTGAGAATACCGCTAAAAGTGAATATATTCACCCTTATTTTGAGAGGCTGTAACAATATTTTTGACAGCACGAATAGGCGGATTCGTAAATCCAAGGGATATTCAATTCAAACGTATGGCATGCAAAATCAGGCTGAAGATACCTGAGACGTTAGGCCAACCAATTAGCTCATTATAGATTTGAGAACAAGCACCAGAGGTTAATGCATGGCCCACAGGATGTAATAGAGTTCAGGGCAAGGCGATGGGGATCCCGAATAAAGATGATCGCGTTTTGGGTTAGACCACCTGATGCCGTAGGGCTGGCACAAGACCGAATTCATCTCTTTTACAGCCAATAAAGCCCAAAGTCCGCTAGACGAGCCTGCCGAATGGGGTGGTAAGTCTTTGCGAGCCGCCTAGCTGGAGGCTTCGCAGCTTTTACCCACCCTTTAAAAGCAAGGTCTACCCAGCTAGCACTCTTCGCCCTGAATCGGCCTCAAATCACCCGGCGCATTAAGATTGCCGCGTTTCTGCTCAACGATCAGGCTGCTACGCTGCTCTAAATTACGCGCGGAGCACGCATCGGTTGCGATCTGCGCCACCGCATCGAAGTTCGCGTTGAGCGTGCCTAAAACGCCAGAGATCGAGTTATAAGGCGTTGTAATGCGCACCTCGCCATCGTTCCCGAGCTCGCTAGAGGCATCCAAGAAGCTGTTGATGTCGGCGATATAGTTCTCTGCGATCAATTCGATCACACCGCCATTGCCTGCAACCGCCTGGGCCACAATGCTTGCGTTGTCTAAAATCAAGAATCTGGGGTCGATGTTGATATTACCGCCGTTGCTACTGCCCTCGGCGCCACCAGCGGAAGCCGTCAGGGTGCCATTGCGTAAATAGATGGTATCGATGACGGCAACGTCGATATTACCGCCGCCAGAGTTTTCAGCATTGGTTTGGACCTGCGCGCCATCCAATACTGCCAGCCGGTTCAATGCCATAAGGCTGATGTTACCGGCGTCTCCCGCGCCACTTGCGGTGACCGACAGCACACCGTTATTACTAAAGGTCAAAGATTCGCCCGAGACACTGATATTACCCCCCATGCCCTCACTGCTCGACCGACTGGCAAGTTCAGTGCTCGCATCCATCAAGTTGACCGAACCCGTCACATCAATGCTGATATTACCGGCAGCCCCAGCGCCTTCTGTAGACGTGTCTGCCGTTGCGCCGCCGCTCATCGTGAAATTATCGGCCATGACAACAATGCTGCCGCCCCCACCGCTTCGACGGGTGGTTGAGTTAAATCCCGAACCGGCGCCGATCAGGGATACGGTGCTCGCGTTAACGGAGATTGCGCCCGCATCCGCACTTGCGCTCGACAAGGTTGAAACAGAGCTGCCGCCTTCAATTGCGAGTTGCTCGACATTCAAAGTGATGGCGCCAGGTGCGCCTGAACTGGGCAAGGACGCTTGAGCTGCAATCACCGCGCTCCCCTTTAGCGTTAAGTTGGGGGCTGTAATGACAATATCGCCCGCATCGCCGCCCACGAAGAAGGGTAAAAAGTTAATGCTGTCGACCCGGATCCCGGTCTCTTCGCCTGCATTGGTGCCGGTGGCATCAATGACAATTGATTCGGTTGCGTTAATAACCACATCAGCGCCTTGCCCGCGCGAGGTTGCTTGACCCGAGATTTGACCACCAGATGCCATCATTAAATCACCGGTGTTGAGGGTAATATCCCCGCCCGGACTGGCCGTACTGGTTACCGAGCTCACCTGAGCGCCGTCAACGATCTCAATGCTATCGGCTGTCACGTCAATACTGCCGGCAATGCCCCCAGCCGAAATCGTACTTGCGGCAAGTGCTGTATTGGTGCCCGATAGCGACACATCGCCAGCCATAATGACCAGGTCACCGCCCGCGCCGCCACCTGTGGTATCGGTGGTTATCCGCGCGCCCTCGGTTAACGTTAACGCCTCGGTCGCAAGCACATTAATGGCGCCACCCGTGCCAGTGCCTTCGGTATCGGAAAACACGAATGCGCGCTCGAGGGTCACGTTGCTGCCAGCAAGCGATAACTGCCCGGCCGCATCACCACTGACGTCTAGATCAACCTTGCCGGCCACGAATTCTGCATTGGTAATCGTAATCGCGCCTAGTGCTGCATTGTCAAAGCTGCGATCGGCCATCGTGATGGCGACATCCTGCTCGCCCTGGGTTGCAACTAGGTCAATGGTGCCACCGGCAAGCGTAATCGAGCTCTCAGACAGCATAATATCGCCGCCCACCAGGGAAAGGCCTGCCGCACGATCCGTGTTGAGGGTTGAAATCATCGTGCCGTCGAAGGTGATGCCAGCCCCAACCCCTGAAAAACCAAAGGCCGATGGCGCCGCAGCGGTAAAGCCGCTCGCCCCGGTATCCGACACCAACAGCCTGGAATCATCCCCGAAGACAATGCTGTCCGCTGTTGAGATGTGCAGGCTGCCGTTAATATCAATACTGGCGCCCGCCCCGAACGCAACCCCGTTGGGATTAATCAGGAACAAGTTTGCATCGGTAATGGTTGAGCGTAACAATCCATCGATTTGGGAGGCCCCATCACCACTTACCCGCGCAATAATGTTGGTAATGGCATTGCTACCCGTAAAGGTTGCTGACTCACCCGCATCAACGTTAAAGGCTAAAAAGGTATGCAACAAGTTTGTACCTTGGGTCAGCCCCATCTCTTGGCTGATGGTCATATCCCCGGTTAGGGTTTCGCCCGTTTCTTGAAGCGTGATATCGGCGATAGCCGTGGAACTGGCGAGCAACCAAGCAGAACATATTGCCGAATAGGCGATCGATCGGAAAGTCATTTTAGAGTTCATACGTCACTCCCACATGGATACCACTGTCTTGTAAGGCATTGCCGAGTTTGTTTTTCTTGTTCAGGCGCAGCGCGCGTTCTATTCGAAATTTCAATTTTTGGTATTCAGCGGTTAACCCAAAGCCTGCGCTACTGAGCGCCACCTTAGTATCAACATTGAGGGCTACCACCGAGTTCTCACCTCGGCCGTAGTCGTAAAACAGCATCGCACGCACGGCGATACCATTTTGGCTACCGGCTCCGAGCAGCGGCGCGCTCAGCATTAGCGACGCGGTCAACCCTGAATCTTTTAGCCAACGATTTTCTCGAAACCCCCGAACCGTGCCGTGGCCGCCCAGGCCAATGCGTTCAAATGCCGGTAGGGTGTCGCTCGTTTCCTGATAATTGAGATTAACGTTGAGCAGCCACGCGGGTTGCAGCGGATCTCGGTTCAAACGCTTAATCCATTGGGTTTGCAACTGATAGAGACTGAAGTCACCATCATCGGCTGCACCGCCCTGGCCATTGTCATCGCTGCCTGAACGCAGGCCGGCGCGAAGCATGAAGCCCATACCATCGCCCCGCTGGCTATATTCAACATTGAAACCGAGCACATTGGCTTCGGTCACACCCAGGCGAGATCCGGGCGAAAAGTCGAAGGGCAAGCCGAGCAACGTCGTGAGGCTCTCTTTGGTTTCCCAAGACAGATTTGTGCGCCAAGACCGCCCATTGTCTTCTCGCCAAGTTGAAGAAAGTTGAATCCCTGAGGTGTCGGTCTCGCTTTCGAGAAAAATTTCATCAAAGGGCTCCTCAACCACCAAGGTGTCGCCTTGGCTATGATAGACCGCCAAGCGAGATCGTAAGATCGAAATTGGCACATCGTAGCGAACGGATATGGCATCAACGCCATCACTCCGCTGAGCACTGACATTCAGCTGATCGTTAAAGCCCAGTAGGTTTAAATGCGCAAGCGAGACGACGGCTTGGCCCTCACCCACGCTGGGGCTTTTGTAATTGTCGGCGCCAACCAAAATTTTAAACGCATCGGCTTCAACGACTTCAAGATCCAAAATCGACGTGCCCCGCGTGTCGCCTGGCTTTAAATCGCCCCGCACATGCGAAATCGTCGGTTCCGCCTCAAGTCGAGAGATCGCCTTCTGCAAATCAGCAAGATTGAGGGGGGCGCTGGCAGTTGCGTTAATCTTAGACTCAATAAAAGCCGTTCTTAAACGCCCAGCGGTATTGACGTTCACGCCGTTTAACTGACCTTCAATCACTGCAATTGTAATGCGGCCATCGGCGACATCTTGATCAGGCAGAATAGCGCCAGAGGTAATGTAGCCCGCCTCAACGTAAAGTGCGGTAACGGCGTCTACCATCCCTAGGATATCTTCAATATAAACTGTTTGCCCGATCGCAGGTGCCATCGCACTGTTTAGATCAGTCTCGCTAAAGACCGTGGCACCGGTTACCGTCACTGCTTTCAGCACAATCCCACTAGCAAGATCTTGATTATCGGCTACGACCTGACTGCTGGTGATTAAAGACAGCGCCAGGAGACAGGTGGTTAATATCGTTTGTATGAGTTTCATGCGTGTCCCCTCCTAGAGCCAGTTGCCGATGAGTAGGTAGGGGCTCCAATAATTTGGATGTGCCCATTCGGGGTCGGACAACAGCATCTGCTGGGCCGACTGAAGCGCCGCCGCTTTGCTCTTACCAGAACGTAACTCTTCATAGAAGCGCTTCATCAGCATGGCCGTTGCCGCATCCGCAATGGGCCAGAGGGACGCAACCGTGCTGCGCGCACCAGCCTTGAGAGACACCCCGGCCAACCCGAGCGCCGCCCGTTCGTCACCCTTCGCGGTTTCGCACGCACTGAGCACTAATAGATCTAAGGGATTACCCGTGAAACGCCGCGCCCCCACCGTGCTTTGCAACCGGTCAAGCGTGATTTTGTCATCATGCGCCAACAGAAACGAATTGGCGTGATCGCCATCGAAATAACCATGAGTCGCTAGATGGACAATGCTGTCATTACCAGAACTTAAACGATTTGAGACATTGGCGACCGAGAAATTTCGATTAAGCAGCGGCGTAGCAGATAACGCGCCTTTCAGTTCTGCAAGTTCGGTTTCAACACCGGGCAGGGAAACAAAACCTTGTACCGCGTCCGACACGCCGCCGATAAAAGCCGAGCTGTTGACATTGTCAACGCTCGCATTTTCCGTCAGTTGCAGCCCAAGGGTGGTGGCTAACTGATACCGATTTACTAAGAAGTCTTCGCCATCGTGCAGCGCCGCCATGGGCACAAGCCGCAAATACGCACTCGGAACCGTGACAAGCGTGGTGATGGAAGAACGCTCGATCAAACTCTGAGCAGGTCCTAAAAGCGCTGTAAAGAGCGCGCTCGCTTGGGCTTGATAGGCGCTCAGTGATGTTTTGGGGTTTGTGATAGCCTCGCGAAAAGCGAGCGCCATCGATTTTAATTCGTCGTTATCCACCGCCAGGTCAAATCGAAAGATGCCGTTCGCGGTTCGCACTAGCAGTACGGGACGCGTGCCCAACGTAATCGGGTACAACACCGCCGTCCCTGCCGCCGTGTTGCTAAGGCTCATCACATCCCGAGGTAGCACGCAGTTATCGTCAAAATAATCTAGAATTTCCGCGGCGTTAAGGCCTTCTAGGGTTTCTTGCACCTGCCCTAACCACTTGCTTTCCTGACCAGGCACCTCGGCTTTTTCTAATAACAACTCTATGTAGCCTTGATAAACCGGCAGCACCCGCTCGGTAAACACCAAGGTGCTGCCCTGCAATAACTCTCCGCGAATCCGGTCTAGATTGGCGATGGCACGCTCGTAATTGGTTAATGCCGCATCGATTTCACCGGCCTGAGCCTGAAGCTTGCCGATCTGCCAGTACAGGCGATAGGTTTGAGCAGGCGTTGCATCCGCGCCCAGTCCCGCGAGTGCGCGCCTGAGCATCTTTAGGGCTGCATCCGGCTGGCCCGAAAGCGCAGCAACCTGTCCCCGCATTTGTTCCACCTCGGACATCAGCTGCGCGTCCGCCGCACCAATCATCGCTGACTGTTCGATGAGCAGCGTAATATCGGGCGCCCAAGTTGACTCTCCAGATGCCATGAGGCTTGCCGCAACGTTTAAGTTCATTCGGGCAAGGCTTGTGTCACCTGGTAATTGTAAGAGTAGGCCTTGATAGGCTTTATAGTAATCTCGGGTTTGAGCGGGATCCGTGCTGGCGACTGCGAGCTTAATTTGCCGCACCAGTAGCGCCGCGCGCGCTTGAAGGTCATTCGCCTCAAGGGCCGTTTCAGAATTGGTATAAGCGGAATCTGCGGCCTCTAGGTCACCGGTTTCAAAGGCAAGATCACCCAGCGACTGAAACCCAGCTGCATTTAAACTATCGGCTGCATCTTTACCCGTAATTCGAATGCCCCGAGTCAGAATCCCCGCGGCCTGACTTCGCAGGTTTAACGCTTGTAGGCTCGCACCAATGCGCAGCAAAGTTGCTCGATCACTGCTGGTTTGAGGCGCATCTAGCAGTTCTGCAGCCTTGGATAACAGCGTACCGGCTTGGTCACGAAGTCCTGCAGCTGTGAAACCACCCGCCAGAGTCTCTAAGGTGCTCACATCATCGGTTGAGAGAGGCTGGGTTTCGAGTAGCACTAAAGCTGCTTTTTCTGCTGCTTGGTACTGCCCCGCCGCTAACTGCGCATTGATTGCATTGATGCGCCCGACCGGAATGCTGGCAAACGACGCCGAGCAAAAGGCGCTCAGCAACCAGAGCAGACCGAGTCTCATAAAAAATGGCATAACAGATTCCTTATTAGTGACCCATAGGATGACATCATTGTGACAAATTCTTGACCAACTGCCTAGCGCTTAAGTTTTGAGGCTTCCAAATACTACGCCGGCGGAAATAGACTAAACCAACCGACATTCCAGACGGCATGAATTAGCATACAAATGCCTGCACCACCATAACGCTGCCGCAACAACCCTAAATAGATCGATGGTAGAAGCACTAAAGCGCCTGCCATAGGTTCTCGCGCAATCATGTGAGTTGTTACAAACAAAAAAGTTGTTAGGGCATTTGCAAGGCTGATCGATAAGGGTGCGCCCGACGGCCAGGCAACAGGCCAGCGTGCATCAACGGCTTCGTAAAGAAACCCCCTGAACACATATTCCTCTAAAACAGGGCTGGCGACGCACAGCGCAAAAAACATTGGCCACTGCGGGACAATCCAGGTGACGCTTGGGATGGCGCCCAAATGCCAAGACAGGCTACCCCAAAGAAAAAGGGCGCCTATCAAGGCGCCCCATATCAACTCATGTGAAGTACGCGAACGCGTCATCCAATCAGCGACTCATAAGGCTCGCGAGCAGACGCTTTCGGAACAGACCGAGCGCGCCAAGCAAGGCTAGGAACACGAGACCGAAATCACCGGGCCCACCTTCAGAGACGCTACAACTACCGCCAACTTTCCTACGCTTTGAGGTGTCAGGCACAATCACAACTTCAACCGGTGCGGCTTCAGCAATTCCGCTTGGATCATCGTATTCGCCGTTCGTCGAGCCATCTGCATCGTTCGGGCCACCATCTTGGACCGTGATTTGTAGACAGGTATCGCCTTCAGCCAGACCCGCAACAAACAGCTCCGAGCCAACCGATGGGCAAGCACCCTCTTCACCAGGTGCCGAGGCAACGCCATTGCCTTCATCAATGACGAAATCGAACCAACCTCCAGATTCCGTGTACTTGCGGAATACCGCATTAGCGGGAATACCCGATGCCACCGGAATCACCAAACGTACGGACTGTCCAGGTACGGGTAGATCTTGCACTTGGAAGTCATAGACCCCAGCTGGGTAGTTGAAGTCTTCATCATCCCCATTGCTCGGCGCTTCACCGCCATCGGCTCCGCTTGCCGCGATGGTCTCTTCCGAGACAGCAATACCAGATGTGCCAGAGGCTTGAGCTGCATCTCCAATCACAAGTTTAACCCCTGCATCCGCTGTGACCGCTGCCGTACCGGCATCGGCGTCAACTGCGATAACATTCGTTTCTTCAGAGGTATCTTTGCTATCTGGAACCCCGTCACCATCCGAGTCCGCTTCAACCGCTTCTGCAGAGACCCGAATCAAGACGCCAATATCGAAAGTTGCATCTGCAATGCCACTATCTGTAACCATCGCTGCAACTTCATAGCCACCTTCTGTCAGCGCTGCAGGATCAAATTCAAACATCATCGCACCGTCTTCAGAGGTTGCGACCAGGTTATTATCTGACGCGCTCCAATCCACTGTATGCGTGCCATTAGGATCATTGATACTGAGCATGACCATCACGGGCCCACCTTCCGCTGCAACCTTCCGACCATTTTGATCGCCCTGACTAACGGACAACTTCAGAGCAGGAGGCTCCTGGGTTTCAATAATGTTAATCATGCTCGTTGAAGCTGAGCCCAGTACCGCATTCGCAGCAGGCGCGCCCAAGGTCACTTCAATGCTTTCGGTGCCCTCTTCAACTTCATCAGACAGCACCGAGATTGTCATCATGCCCATTCGGCCCGACTCGATCATAATAGAAGATGCTGAGACGGTGTAATCACTGTCTAGCTCGGCTGTGCCGCCAAGGGTTACTGGGATTTCAACCGGATACGCTGGCGCTGGCCCGTTCAAAATGACTTTAACCATGAAGTCGCTGCCTTCGGCTACCCGACCTTTTGGCGCCATGGACACCTGTGGCGATATCACGACGGATTGCATTGCCATGCCAATATTGCCAGCGGCGTCGGTCGCAGACCACGTGACCGTATAGCTACCCGGGGCATAAGGACCAGGATTATCGGCAACAGGCGTGAGATCGCCATCAAGCGCATCAGTTGCTGTTGCTTCGCCTAGGGCAACCTTCGTGAGCGCGCCGGTTGCACCCGTTGCCACATCGGCTGGTGCTGAAACAACCGGCTTCACGTCATCTACATTAGGATCTGTACCTTCTAGATACTCGTCTAGATTGCTTCGGCCATCGCCATCGGCATCAGCCTCGGCATCATCCGAATTGGGATCAAGTCCGTTTTCAACTTCATACAGATCATCGATGCCATCATTATCGGTGTCATTTTCAGCTGATGCTGCGACAACCGTAACCGTCGAGCTGTTCTGGCCTTGTCGATCATCCGCATCAACAGCGGTAAAGGTCACCAAGGTTTCACCAATCGGGAAGGAATCGGGCGCATCGTTTGCAACATCAAGCGCATTACCTGAGAAGTCTGCTGCCGTTGCAGCGCCTATAAATGCGGCGATCTGGGATTGGGTCGCAGTAACTGCGGCACCATCTAACGATACCACCGTTATCGAGTTGGCTACTGACACTGCCGGCCCAACAGCAACGAGGACAGTTGCCGCCTTGGTCGCGACATTGTCAGCTGCATCCGTTGAAGTAAACGTAATAATCGTTTCACCGACGGGGAATTCAGTCGGTAGCGCACTATTGGTTACGGTAGTCGCGCCATCGACGATGTCTGAGCCTGAAACACCGGCGAGCCATGCAACAACCCGTGCATCTGAACTGGCCACAGAAATCGGAGTGTCGACGGTTAGAACCAGCAGATCAGCACCAGATATTACGGGCGCGGTGGTATCAACCACGGTCACGGCAACAGTACCTTCTCCCACATTGCCTTCGGCATCAGTCGCGAGGACGGTGACCTGGGTATCACCTAAGGGCAAAGGATCCGGCACGGTGTCACTGACACTCACAACCGGCGCAGGATCAACCAAATCAGTTGCGGTTACCGCAGCAATAACGCTATCGAGGCTTCCTGCATAACCAAGCTCACCCGTTGCTTCAAGCGTTACGACACCTTCAGCAATGGTCAGAACTGGGGCAACATCATCCAAGTTCGGGTCTTTACCTTCCTTATACTCATCCAAGTTGCTTCGTCCGTCGCCATCGGCATCGCCGGCTGCGTCGTCCGCATTAGGGTCTAATCCGTTATTTACCTCAAACAGATCATCCATCCCGTCGTTATCGGTGTCATTTTCTTCGGCCGGTGCGACAACCGTGACGGTTGAACTGCGCTGGCCTTGACGGTCATCTGAATCCACTGCGGTGAAGGTCACAACGGTTGCACCGACTGGGAATGAGTCAGGGGCATCATTGGTAACGCTCAGCGTACTCCCTGCAAAGTCCGTCGCACTGGCCGCGGCGATAAACGCCGCGATCTGGGCTTGGGTCGCTGGTAGCGCTGCGCCATCTACCGAGACAATCGTAATCGGGGCAGCAACCGAAACCGCGGGGCCGACTGTTAAAATAACGGTGCCCTCAGCAGTCGCCTCATTGCCAGCTGCATCAGAGGATGTAAAAGTGACAACGGTTTCACCAACAGCAAAATTCTCAGGTAGAGCACTGTTGGTTACCGTCGTCGCGCCATCAACAATGTCGGTTGCAGCGACATTTTCGATCCAAGCTGTAACCCGTGCGTCGTTACTGGCAACCACTTCATCGGTGCTGTCGACTGTTAAAACGAGATTTGAAACAGTGATTGTAGGTTTCGTGGTATCAACGACCGTTACAGATACCGTGCCTTCGGTGCTATTGCCTGCAGCGTCTTTTACGGTTACCGCGACTTGCGTCGGACCGAGGGGCAGATCCCCTAGTGAATCGTCGCTAAGCGTGACCATAGGGGCATCATCCACGTTATCCGTGGCACTTACCGCGGCTAAAATAGCATCTTTACTGCCGGCATAACCTGTGGCGCCGTCTGCTTCTAAAGAAACCGGCGCTGTTGAGGCGATGATCGGATCTGTGACGTCAGTTACGGTGACCAGCAAAGTGCCGGTACTTGTGACACCCGACTTATCGGTCGCAGTTACCGTGACCTCAGTAACACCGATCGGATAATTCGCTGGGAGTTCGTTGCCACCAACCGTCAGAACGACTTCTAAGAGGCCATCCACTAAGTCGGAAGCAGTCGCTTGGATTTGACCTGCGGAGGCTGCTCCATTGGCATTCACTGCGTCCAATGCAACATCAGAAACACCTGAAAGGAGCGGTCCTGTCGTATCGACTACTGTGATTGTGACCTGGCCAGTACCTTCATTGCCACTTGGATCTTTAACGACTAGGTCAACCACTGTATCGCCTATAGCAAATTCAAGCACGTCTGCTGTCTCACCACCGACAGACTTCACAATATCGCTCGAAATATCACCAAAGACATTATCATTAGCTGTCAGTCCAGCGAAGAAAGCGGTCAGCTGGTCACTAGTTTCTGGCGTCAAAAGACCCTCGGCTTCGATCGTTATGCTCGTCTCAGCTAGCGTTATGGTCGGTGCAATCTCATCACCTTTAAATCGAATACTTAAGGATTCTGGGAATTCAAGCTCAGCACCTTCACCGCCCGATCCAGTGAACTTGATCTCGGTGGTTCCCTCAAAGCTGGGATCAACCTTTTCAAAAACCATTGACATTAGCGCAGCTGGAAATTCCAGATTAAAGATTGCGCCATCCTTGATAAACTGCAGCTCAGGAAAAGCCCCATTTTCGTCGAAAATTGCATAAAGCACTTTTCGATCAGTCGTCGCGTCAGCATCTTCATTCCCATCATC
>ENA-OQVM01005494-OQVM01005494.1-marine-metagenome-genome-assembly--contig:-NODE-5494-length-12138-cov-6.003399_pt1 | contig 12138 bp, 13 predicted proteins | sample MGYA00237776_ERZ505498 | MGnify/ENA primary metagenome ERZ505498 (study PRJEB26159, sample SAMN06265151) | marine metagenome | isolation source: Helgoland LTER site | place: Germany:Helgoland, sampling... | reverse complement strand
CAAAAGCAACACTATATTTCGTTCAAGAAGTTCAACATTTTGATTTTTTTCGCTCATAATGACACATAACTCCTAACCTTACAAAGCTAAGAATTTTAAATCTATTCTATAGTTTTTGAGGGGAGCATTTAATTAAATTAACAAAACTTTGATAATTGAAAAAGAAAGATTAAACGCGTAAAACTCGAAGCGCTTCTGAACCAAGTTCAAAAGGAACAAAAAGATGATCGTGATGAAATGCTGCAACTACATTACATGGAATTTCATGTGTCCCAAGAATTGTAGCTATATGAGCCGTAATACCCGTTGCGTTTAGTTGCGTTGGTGTATCAACTGAAATCCAAGCCCATGGCTGATCAAATTCAATGCCTAAGGCTTCTGCGCTTGCTTGTGTCACAATGTAGGTCATCCCCTCTTGCTCCCTAAATGTCATTACAATATCCTGCACAGGAAAAGGATTTGTTTGTAAACAACAAAAAACAAAAGATTCGAGATGTAGACTGTACTCTAATTTCATAAAACAAATTTAGACTAAAAATAGAAGTACTGTATAGAGTTGTGAATTCAAGTTGTTAACTGCTATTTTGCAGTCTGTTATAAATTGTATACTTTAGAAATTCCTAATCTTATCGTATATGAAGTTAATTAATAAACCTTTTGTTTCTGTATTCAAATACTGGAATCCGTCTTCAATTGAACGATTGATACTGATTAGTTTTTTCTTATCTAAGAGCGGCTTTTGTTTGTTTGATTATAATACCCCTAAATTTTAGCTTTAAAAATAAAAACGCAAATCAAGCTAGTAAAAAAGGTATATCTCCATACTTTGAAAAACAAAAAAATGTACCATTCGCCATTAAACTTAAAAAAATTCGCTTAGCTAAGCAAAACAAGAAAAAACCAATAAATCTTCTCCCCAAGACAAAAATATCCTACTTATGAAAACTGATACCACTTGTACTATTTGTGAAACCGTTTATGCTGTTGAACCCCCTTTTTGTTTAAAATGTGAATACCCCTTTTCTGCTTTAGAAAAAGATAAGTCCGTTTTTGTAGGGAGACTATTTTCAAAAAAACTTAAAATTGAAGAAGCAAAAAACAAGATCAAAAGAGCGCAAAATATACTTTGGATAATTGGAGGAATAAATGTGTTGTCCTATGCTGTTGTTTTTAGTCAATCACTTGTAGTAGATCTAAATATTTTAGATTTATTTATAGGACTATTCTTTATAGTGTTTGGGTTTTATGCATCTAAAAATCCTTTCCTTGCAATATTAATCTCATTAATTCTATTGATTTCTCTTTATGCGCTAAACGCATGGGTAGATCCAGTTTCTATATTTAGAGGAATTATATTTAAGATTGTCTTTATTGTTGGGCTTGTTTATGCACTCAAAAGTATTTATGAAGTACAAAAAATCAAAAATGAAAACGACTATTTTTAAGAAATGGAATGGTAATCGAACCAAATAATTAAACAAAATGAAAAAATATTCCAAAACCCGAACTCAGGATGAAAGAAAGAAATATGGTGATTTATACGCTAAGGTTTTTTTTGATACTACTTATTTTTTGCTCATGCAATCAAATAAAAAAGAAAAACAATAGTACTAATAATAATATTGTTGTGCCAGTTGCACCTATGGGAAGGATTGGTGACAACGATGATTTAATTAAAGAGATAGATTCAATCAACAGAATTAAAAATCACGATAGAAATTCTTTATTGGATACTATCAATCTTTATGACAAGTAATTTGTTGCGGAAATTAAATTAACTGAAAACACACGATATATTATTTCAGGAAGACCATGTGAGAATTTCGATGCCAACATTAATCTATATATTTTTCCAAAAACACCTAAACTTTTATCTTCTGGAAATTTAATAAAAAGCAATGACAATTTTAGTTATCCCGGAGAAGAAACCGATTTCATAGATGATATTATTACTTATGAAGCCAATACATTTTATGTTAAATGTTTAAATGAATTTGATGAAGTAGTTGTTTGGGTTCAAAGAAGACTTGATGATCAAGAGAACTGGATAGAGAGTGCATATATGATTGAATTATTCAATGATAAAGCGTTGCCAAGTAAACCTGAATTAACTCAATCTTTATTAGATCAAATAGATGAATTTTTTGAGCGTGGGAATTGCTTTGAAATTGGAGGTATATCAAGATCTTCAGAACCATGATCTAATGTGCAGCTCCCAAACAGTAAAAAATAATCAATCAATTAAATACAGCTGAGGTTAATCATGTAGCAAAGCAATACCAGATTCTATTTTTAATAAAATCAAAAATTCCAGCCACAGCCAACAGATAAAAAAGAGAATGTTTTATCTTAGCTACCATGACCAACCGATTTAAAAACTCCTTAGGAGTTGCCCTACTATTTCTCTCTCTTTTTGTCCATGCCCAAAAGGCTACTCCCCCTCTAGACATTCCCCTCTTGTTATCTGGGAATTTTGGAGAATTACGCGGCAGTCATTTTCATGCCGGCTTGGACATTAAAACACAAGGACGCCAAGGCTTTCCTGTAAAGAGTATTTTGGCAGGAAGCATTCGGCGTATACGAGTAACTGTTACTGGTTATGGAAAGGCACTGTATATTGATCATGCAGACGGAACCACCTCGGTCTATGCACACTTGCAGAAATTTGCACCTAAAATTGAACAAATCATAAAGGAACGGCAATACAAAAAAGAAAAATTTCTCATTCAGAGCTATTTCAAAACCAACGAACTGACCGTAGAACAGGGAGAGGTCATTGGTTATTCTGGAAATACTGGAGGCTCGCTTGGGCCACACCTACACTTTGAACTTCGAAACACCAAAACGCAGACTCCTCTCAATCCCTTGAAACTTGGATACGACATCCAAGACACCCAACGCCCAGTCATCAGAGGAATGTATCGGTATGACCTAAACGATCCGAGGCATAAAAAGAAAAACAAAATTCGTCTGATTCGTAAAAACGACAGCACATATACCTCATCAATTCAGTCGTGGTCTGGAAAAACCGGCATTGGACTTCGCATGTACGATCGACAAGATCTGAGTTACAATAAAAATGGGGTTTATCAAATTGCTGTTCGTCTCAACGGAAAAGAAATGATCCAATATACCTTAGATAAAATCAGTTTTGACGATGGGAAATTCATCAGCACACTGATCGATTATAAGACCTATGCAACTGAAAGTATTCGGATTCAAAAACTGTATCGAGACCTCCCCTATGGCTTTAGTTTTTTACCGAAAGATGCTCCCAATGGGATTTTAAATTTTGAGGCAGGTCGCTCCTACCAACTGCAAATAATCTTAGAAGATTTTGATGGAAACAAAACCTATGTCGAGAGTTATATCGAAGGCAAAAAAGAAGTTGCAACTGACAAAGAAAAGAAAGAACAAATTGCAGAAAATACTGTGAATCCTGAATTGGATTACCTTTTTGAATTTGAAAATCAAGAAGTTTATCTTCCCAAAAACACATTCTTTGAACCTGTTGATTTTAAAATTCGAGCAACAAAAGACAGTCTTTTTATGGGCTCTAAAACAGATGCACTACAAAGAACCTTTGAGATTCAGTTCAAAACACCTGAAGTAGATTCTTTAGCAATCAACCCTTGGAGCATTGCACGCCTCAACAAGAAGAAAAAACTAGATTATGTATATTCTGTTGCCAAAGACGGAAAACGCATCAGTAAAGGTGGGATTCCTGGAACCTACGTTTTAACTAAAGATTCGCTTGCACCAAGCATTACGTCGCTAAACTTTAAGCCCAAACAATGGTTGAGTAATTATGCCTTTTTAAAATTAAAAATTGAAGATGACTTTTCAGGAATCAAATCCTACAAAGGCACTATAAACGGTAAATGGATTTTGCTAGAACACGAACCCAAAAATAACACACTTACTTTTGCGTTTGATGACATCGATTTTGATCAATCCCAATTGGACTTTATACTAGAAGTAGAAGACCAGCAAGGAAACAGTAGTACCTACGAAACAACGGTCTTTAGAAAAGCAAAGGTTATAAAAAAATAACCGCCCTACTCCTTTGCAAAAGTAGCCAAGGTTTTCACTAAGTAATCAACGTCATCTTGGGTGTTGAATACCGAAAAAGAAAACCGAATCGAAGGCCAATTCTTTAGTGCAACAGGAACAACTTCTTCCAAAACATGCGAACCTTTGGCACTCCCAGATTGGCAGGCGCTACCTTTAGAACACGCAATTCCGTTAAGATCCAAATGAAAATTTAGTAGGCTTGCTTTTTCTTCAGAAATTGGCAAAGCAACGTTTACTAAAGTAAAGGTGCTACGTTCCATATCGGAACAACAGCCATTGAAGTGTATATCAGGGAAAGCATCGGTCAGTTGTTTAATGGCTTGTGCCTTCAGTTCTTTGAGATACTGTTGCTCATCTTCAAGCTTAGCATAGGCAATTTCAAGTGCCTTAGCCATGCCAACGATGTTGTGCACAGATTCTGTTCCAGCGCGAAGACCGCGTTCTTGCGAGCCACCTAAAATAAAAGGCTGTAATCCAGAATTCTTGCGAACAAAAGAAAAGCCAACGCCTTTGGGACCATGAAATTTATGTGCCGCTGCCGAAAGGAAATCGACAGCTATTTGTTCTAAGTCTATTGCGTAATGCCCTACCCCTTGAACGGCGTCAGTATGAAACAAGGCGTCATGGGTTTTACAGAGATTGGATACCCGTTCCAAATCCAAAATAGTCCCTATTTCATTATTAATATGCATCAGACTTACCAATTTTTTGGAATCATCTGCAGCAAGTAAATGGGCTAAATCGGTATAATCAACAGCACCATCAGCATCGGTTTTCACATAAAGTACCGTTGCTAGTTTCCGTTCCGCTAAATATTCAACCGCATGTAAGATAGCATGGTGTTCAATTTTAGAAGTAATTACAGTTTCAACACCTAAATCTTGTACAGCACAACGCACCAACATATTATCAGATTCGGTACCCCCAGAAGTGAAAATAATTTCTTGCGGATGGGCATTAAAATGTTTTGCGATACTCTTACGTGCCGTTTCGATTTGTGTTTTAGCTGAACGACCAAAGGCATGGGTCGATGAAGGGTTTCCAAAGTTGTCCTTCAGTACCTCGTGCATAACATCTACTACCTCTGCTCGTATGGGTGTGGTAGCCGCATTATCAAAATAAACATTTTTAACCATTACCTATTTTTTTATCGTCATTAAGAACCACTGGGTTCAAACTCTTTTAAGGTTGAGGTAATAATTTGAATACAATCAAGTAATTGTTCCTCTGTTATTACAAGAGGTGGGGCAAATCGGATGATGTTTCCGTGGGTAGGCTTGGCAAGTAAGCCTTTATCTCGTAATCGCAAACAAATATTCCATGCGGTTTTACTGTCTTCGGTATCGTTGATTAGGATTGCATTGAGTAATCCTCTCCCACGAACTAAATTCACAATTTTACTGTCTGCAATATACACATTCATTTGGGCTCTAAAAAGGTCACCTAAGGTACGTGCATTCTGTGTCAATTTTTCGTCTCGTATAACTTCTAAAGCAGTTTTAGCTACCGAAGATCCCATTGGGTTTCCACCAAAGGTACTTCCGTGCTGTCCTGGCTGAATTACATCCATAATAGCGCGATCAGCTAATACGGCAGAAACAGGATATACCCCTCCACTCAAAGCCTTACCGAGTATCAATAAATCAGGGCGTATGTAAGTCGCTTCTTGTCGTTCACACTGCGCTTCACAACTACAATTACCACACACAGCTAATAAAGCCCCCGTGCGGCCAATTCCAGTTTGAATCTCGTCGGCAATCAGCAGTACATTGTATTGTGTACAAACGGCACGTGCTTTAGCAATAAAATCGTCATCTGGTGTGTAAACTCCTGCTTCACCCTGAATGGGTTCTACCAAAAACCCTGCTACATTTGGGTTGTCTTGAAGTACTTGTTCTAAAGCCTCAGTATCGTTGTACGGTATGTGGATAAATCCTCCCGTGTGTGGTCCAAAATGATTTTTAGATCCTGCGTCAGAAGAAAATGAAATAATGGTGGTTGTTCTTCCGTGAAAGTTATTGTCACAAACCACTATCTGTGCTTGTCCTTCAGGAATTCCTTTGATTGTATGTCCCCATTTACGGGTGATTTTAATTGCGGTTTCGACTCCCTCTGCTCCTGTATTCATTGGAAGAAGGCTTTCAAAACCAAAGTATTCTGTAGTAAACTTCAAATACTCACCTAAACGGTTGTTATGAAAAGCTCTAGATGTCAAGGTCAAGGTTGACGCTTGTTCTTGTATTGTTTTAATTATTTTTGGGTGGCAATGCCCTTGATTTACAGCAGAATAGGCAGACAAAAAGTCATAGTACTTTTTACCTTCAACATCCCATAAATAAACGCCATCACCTTTGGCTAATACAACTGGAAGTGGGTGGTAGTCATGAGCTCCGTATTGAGCCTCTAAATCTAAATGATACTGAGAGTTTTTTTGGATAGTAGATTCCATATTAAAGTTTTTTAACGTTTTTAATATAAATTCCTTCTTGTGATATTGGGAGAGAAATCATCCAAGACAAACTTACAATTAATCTAATTATAAAAAATTAAATCTTGTTGAATAATTCTATTGCCAAAACGGTTTATAAAACCTTATTTTTACGGCATGGGAAGACGTAGTAAAAATGAACTATTTGAAAGAGTAAAAGTTGTAGACACAGTATCAAAAGGCAAGACGGTTGCTAAGACCGACGAAGGCGCTATTATTTTCTTAACAAGCGGTGTGCCTGGTGATGTTGTAGATATCGCTACCTACAAAAAAAGAAAAGGTTTTTACGAAGGCAATATTGTTAAATTCCATACCCTTTCAGAACACAGAACAGAACCTGTATGTGAGCATTTTGGTGTTTGTGGTGGTTGTAAATGGCAACATATGAAATACGATGCTCAGCTACTTTTCAAACAAAAAGAGGTTTCGGAGAACCTAAAGCGTATTGGCGGCCTCGAACTTCCCGAACTCAAACCCATCCTTCCTGTTGAAAATCCATATTGGTATCGTAATAAAATGGAATTTTCTTTTTCAAACCAACGTTGGCTCACCAAAGAAGAAGTAGATTCTGAAGCAGAATTCAATCGGAATGCTTTAGGCTTTCACAAGCCTGGAATGTGGGATAAAATAGTAGATGTATCGACCTGTCATCTTCAAGCCGATCCTTCCAATGCTATTCGGAACTTTGTCCGAGCCTATGCACATGAAAATAGCATTAGCTTTTTTGATCCAAAAAACAAAGCTGGATTTTTACGAAGTCTTTTGATTCGAACTACTTCGACCGAAGAGGTGATGATCGTTCTTCAAGTATTCCATAAAGAAGACACTATCCTATTTCCCCTACTCGATGCACTGGCGCGAGAATTTCCAGATATTACTTCCTTACAATACGTCATCAACGGAAAGGCGAATGACACCCTATACGATCAAGAAATTGTTTGCTACAAAGGACAAGACTACATTACCGAAGTAATGGAAGCCTTACAGTTTAGAATTACTGCAAAGTCATTTTACCAAACCAATTCGCTTCAGGCATTTGAACTTTACAAAGTTGTTCGTGAACTTGCCGATTTACAAGGCGATGAATTGGTCTATGACTTATATACGGGAACAGGTACCATTGCACAATTTGTTGCACAAAAAGCACAAAAAGTTGTTGGTGTAGATGTTGTTCCCGATTCTATTAATGCTGCAAAATCGAATGCAGTTCACAATAAAATAGATAATGTATTCTTTGAAACCGGTGATATGAAAGCGATTTTTACTGAAGAATTCATTGACCGCCACGGAAAAGCTTCGGTTGTAATTACCGATCCTCCTCGCGATGGAATGCATAAAGATGTTGTACAACAATTATTAGATCTCAGTCCAGATCGTATTGTATATGTGAGCTGTAACAGTGCAACCCAAGCGCGTGATTTATCTCTGATGAAAGAACAGTATCGTTTGGTTGCCTCTCAAGCAGTTGACATGTTTCCGCAAACGCATCATGTAGAAAATGTTGTACTTTTGCAGAAGATATGATGAAAAACCGTTGTGCCCCTTTCGTATTCCTTCTCTTATGTAGCTATCTTATTAGTAGCTGTGAAAAAGATGATATTTGCTTGATCGAAACACCAAGTACTCCCCGACTTATCGTCCGCTTATTTGACAAAGACAATCGCCTTAATTCGAAAGCAGCAGACTCCATCACAATTTATGGTGTTGGTCAAGAACGAGCATTGGTCACTCTAACCACCGATTCCCTCGTACTTCCATTAAAAACCCAAGCGGCTTTTACACAATATGCCTTTTTACTCAAAACCAGTACCGCGAGTACTACTGTAGGCGATACTTTACAGTTTAACTACAGTCGTTATGATGAATACCTTAACCGATCCTGTGGTTATCGTGCAAATTTCATTCTAGAAGACAACCTTATATCCTATCCAGCAGCTGCACCAAATTGGATAGAATCCTTTGAAATATTAATTGACACTGTTTCCAATGAACAACAGACTCACCTGGCTATTTATCATTAGCAGCTTGTTTTTGAGTTGGGGAACCCTGGCTCAAGAAAAAGAAGAAGTAAAACCTAAAAAAGAAAGAAAAGAGCCTATTACCTATGCATTAAGAGCAGGTATTGACCTCTATAAGCCCATACGTTCGCAATTTGACAAGGAGTATCGAGGCCTAGAAATCGTTGGAGATCTCAAGGTTGGTGAGCGTTTATACGTCGCTGCCGAAATCGGAAACGAGCAAAGAACCATTCAATCCGAACAATTGAATTTTTCTACTTCAGGGAGCTACATCAAATTAGGAATAGACTATAATATGTTTAACAATTGGGTTGGGTTGAACAATGATATTTTTATTGGCCTTCGCTTCGCAAGGAGTATCCATAAACACACGCTAAATGACTATTTGGTTTATATAACACATCACTATTGGGATACTCCAACAACCAGCGTTGGATTTGCCAATGGCGAACGAGAAACGTTGAGTACAGGTTGGATTGAAGTTATTTTTGGAACTAAGGTAGAAATTACATCCAAATTTTACTTAGGACTCAGTTTGCGCGTACACCGAATTCTTACTGACGCGCAACCTGTAAATTTTGGAAACCTATATGTTCCGGGATTCAATACCGTTACCGATCAAAATAAATTTGGTGCGAGTTTTAACTATACACTCACCTACTCCTTACCTTTTCGCTTTAGAAAATCTAAAGATCCCGAGGCTCCTTAACCAAAGGGATTTTAATATACAGCTTTCCTTTATTCACTAAAAACTTCGGTGAAAATACACTTGCTAACAAGGCTGAAAAAGCAATCAATGGAATGTAAGACATTGGAATTAAAGTGCCGATTATTGTTTTAACTAAAACAAATAAAAGTCCAAAACAAATGAGATTAAAAAACAGAGCTTTTCTTTTTACATTCATGATTCTTCTTGTTTTAGTTTATGAAGTTTCTTGGTTCCTTTATAAATAGAGTAAAGCGATAATCTGGTTTCCAACTTCCCATTAAAAAGTTTGATTTTACGTGTAGGACGCAATCCAATATGCTTTAGTGCTTCCATATTAGCGCTGATTAACCAGGCTTGTGTATCGGGATATTTTTGTTTCAACGTATCTCCTATTTCTGAATAAAACAGATTCATATCGCCCTCTAGACGTTCCCCATAAGGTGGATTGCTGACAATATGTAAAGGGCGATCAGTTTCCTTTTCTGCATGGAGGAAATTGTTTTTTTCGATTGTAATAAATTCATCTAAATTGGCATTACGAATATTTTCACGTGCTTTTTCTATCGCTGACGGTGCTTTGTCAAAACCAGATATAGTACCTGATAAACCTCTGATTTTACTGATCTGAGCTTCTTCTATTTTATAAAATAATTCTTCATCCCAATCATTCCATTTTTCAAAAGCAAATTCCTTACGGTTGATGTTTGCTGGAATATTACAAGCCAACATTGCAGCTTCAATCAATACTGTTCCACTACCACACATAGGATCTAAAAAATCGACCGTTTGGTCCCAGCCCGACAACATGATGATACCAGCTGCCAACACTTCATTTAGTGGAGCAATGTTGGTAGCGGTTCTGTATCCTCTATGATGAAGGGAACTTCCTGAACTATCTAAAGAAATAGTACATATATCTTTATCAATATGAATGTTGATTCGAAGATCTGGATGGTCCAGATTTACATCCGGTCGTTCTCCAGTATCAGCTCTAAAACGGTCTACAATAGCATCTTTTGCTTTTTGAGAAACATATAGCGAATGGGTGAAATTTTCTCCAAAAACAACACTATCGATTGCTAAAGAGTTTTCTGGAGTTAGATAATCTTGCCATGGAAAGTCATATACCATATTATATAACTCATGTTCGTTGGTAATTCGAGCAGTATGAATCGGTTTTAAAATCTTCAATGCCGTACGTAAGCTCATATTAGCTTTATACATAAAGCCCTTATCTCCAGCAAAATGAACCACACGATTACCTTCCTCTACATCTTGAGCGCCCATATTTTTGAGCTCTTCGGCTAACAAGCCTTCCATTCCGTAGAACGTTTTGGCTAACATTTTAAAATTACTTTCCATTCCCTTTTTTATTGCTATCAAAAATAGTTTAATTTTGCCCAATAAACGAAGGGAAACCTAACCTTCATAAATCCAGTATGCAACTCAATTTATTACTTCCCTTTATTGCAGTATTTTTTGGTGCTGGTATTGCCCTATACTTTCGACCCAAGACTCCATTTGGAATGAAGCTCATTCTTGCATTTAGCGGTTCTTTTCTGCTGTCCATCATCGTGATCGATATGCTGCCGCATATTTTCGAAAATTCAAATAATAATCCAGGAATTTGGATTATGGTTGGAATTGTATTTCAAATTTTATTGGAATTATTTTCAAAAGGCGCAGAACACGGCCATACCCACCATACGAAAAGCAATAAGCTTCCTTGGGTTCTTATCTGCAGTCTGTGTATTCATGCCTTTATGGAAGGAATGCCGCTTACCCAACAGCCCGAACTCCTAATCGGAATCATCGTTCATAAAATTCCAATTGGAATGGTAATTACCTTATTGCTCTGGGAAACACAAACCCCGAAATATCAAAAGATCATAGCCCTATTTACTTTTGCAATAATGACACCCCTAGGCGGTTTTGTAAAAGAAAACGTTCTTGCTTTAGAAGCAATAACTACCATCATCGATGCGGTTGTGATTGGTGTTTTACTTCACATTTCTACAACCATTCTTTTTGAAAGTTCTGCTGGTCATGTGTTTAACATCAGAAAATTCATTGCAATCCTTACTGGGATTTTAATTGCTGCTATTCTGTAAACCTCTTTTTTACCGAATATTACACCAAGCATACCATTTATAAATTTGTTCATACCACTTACTACAGCTTGACTCCACTTTGAGGCATCTTTACAGTAAGAAACAAGGAAATATAAAATACTAAAGTACATATTTGAACTTAACCTAAGTTAATTATTTGTTTTAAGAACCCTGCAAAGCCCCCTGAGCAGGGTTTTTTTCAAATAAGCAATACCGCAATAGTCTTTCCAAATTTTAATTTAACTATATATATTATGTATACTCCAAATTTATTCGGTATCCAGTACACCTATTTTTTAAGCGGATTAATTACACTAATGTTATTATTTTCATATGAAAGTGAAGAAGATTTCAGTTGTATTATTGACCGCAACACACCTACTGAGCAAAAAAGTCAACTTGATTATTTCGACCGACTCGGCTTATACGTTGAAGGTAATGTAACCATTAAGCAAGGAAAAGAGTCCTCAATTGTGCTAAAAGGAGACAGCGCCTTAGTAGACAGCCTCTATACAGCTGTAGAAAATAAAAAATTAATTATTGAATTACGATCACCCTATTGCGCTCCTAACATTCCTCTAGAGATCATAGTCACAACACCTCAATTAACAGAATTTACCTTAGCTGAGAAAAGCTATACGATACTTAGCGATTTTAAAAACCAACAAAAGTTAAAAATCCAACTAAACAGCAATAGTACCGTTGAATTGAATAAACTTGAAGAGTTAAAAGAATTGG
>ENA-OQVM01005490-OQVM01005490.1-marine-metagenome-genome-assembly--contig:-NODE-5490-length-12145-cov-4.479616_pt1 | contig 12145 bp, 6 predicted proteins | sample MGYA00237776_ERZ505498 | MGnify/ENA primary metagenome ERZ505498 (study PRJEB26159, sample SAMN06265151) | marine metagenome | isolation source: Helgoland LTER site | place: Germany:Helgoland, sampling... | reverse complement strand
TGAGCAGTGTTTTCCCCCAGTCCAAAATACTATCGCGCATGCCGGTGAGATTATTTTCTCCAGCCTGTTTTTCTGCCAGCTTTAATTTTTGGCTGAGACTGAGCTGCAGACTATCATCAGCGGTCTGTTGAGGGCTGCGCCGCGAGGGTTGTTTTCTGCGTATTGTAAACAGTGCAATCAGGGCGGTAAGCAGCAGTGCGTTAAATGCCAGCGACCATTTGACCAGTGCTGATTGTTCCAGTGGTTCTGGCTGTATGCTCAGCGGTGTCAGTGCCAGTGGGGTGCTCGGCTGATCTGCCTGCAGCTGGGACAGGGGCGCAGATGCAATAGTAGCGGCAGCGCCCACCTGTAAGGTTACCGCTGGTACTGTGCTAGTCCGCATGCGCTGGTTTTCGGTATCCCACCAGCGCACTTCAATGGGCGGCATAAGAATCTCCCCCATACGCATAGGTACCAGAGCCACTGTTTCAGTGCGGGTGCCGAGGATACCGCCGGAGCTTATCTGCTCCTCAATTTTTGCTTGGTCCGGATAGGTTTTGTAATCAGTACTCTCTGGATTGGCTAAGGGCTGAATCTGAGCTCCGGTCAGGCCCTGCGCGCTCAGGCTAATGGTTCGGGTGATTGGCTCACCCAGTATTAAATTATTGATGTCGCTGCTCCACTGTTCCTGCACTTCGACCCTGCTGCTGGGCATCCATTCGGCCGGTGCTATATGGGCGGGCTTGGCCATCACATCTATGGTCTTGGCCTGAGTGTTGCGGAAGAGCTGCTTGCCGCGACTGGAGAAAGCACCAAATTGTCGACTGCTACTCTCAAAAGCGCCGAACCTCATGGGGGGAATATCCAGCTTTCCGCTGACCTGAGGAAATAGCGCGTACTTGACTTCTATAACCAGATAATTGCGGCCATTAATCATTTTTTGAAATTGATTTTCACCAATGCGTCTTACCAGAGCATTGTCTATCTCCAGCTCCGATAGGCTCAGGTCCTGGAGCTGCACCGAGGTGTACAGGCGCTGGGTCAGAATAATTTGCTGTTGAATATAGACCGCCTGTCTGTCAACCAGGGTCTCGGTATAAACCGGTTGCTTGCCTGCTCCTGCGGTAATTCTATTGACCGGGCGCACAGTTATTTCTAAGGCGTTGCTCACTTCATTTTTGTAGCTGATGGAGGGAATTAGAATAGTGCCGCTGCGCTTCGGCATAAGCACCATATTCCAGTCAGTGTAGGATTGAGATTGACCATTGATCCAGGAGTATTGCTGCTGGCGATTGTTGCTGAGTATGTCAAAGTCTTTTTGCAGAACCCCAAAGTCGGGCTCTGAGGTCATTGCCTGGCCACTGTAGCGAACCACCAGCTGCACTGTTTCATTGGTATCTAACAGATTGCGGTCAACTTTAGCTGTCAGTTCTGCCCAGCTGAAAACTGAGGCTGTGATCAGACAGAAGGCAATTAATAGTTTTAAAGACTGTACATTCATTTACCAGCGCTCTTGCTCGTTGGGTGGTTTGGGACGTCGTTGCTCCAGTGCACGCTGCCGCGACTGGTAGCGAAATTTTTCTCGCAGCAGACCGCCGGGATCATCTGGTACCTGGCGCAACATCTGCTCGATTTCCTGTTGGTTTTGCTTCTCTTGGTCACTGAGTTCAGAATCTGCGGGCTGGGCTTCCTGCTCCTGCTCCTGTTCTTTTTGCTGCTGCTGTCGCTCTGTCTGTTGCTCTTCCTCTTCCTGCTGCTCTTTTTGTGTCTTGGCCTCCTGCTGTTGCTCGCTGCCTTCTTCCCCTTGCTCTTTATTCTGTGACTGCTGAGATTCTTGGTTCTGCTGTTGTGAGGACTCTTGGTTCTGATCCTGGTTTTGTTGTTGCTGATCTGATTGTTGGTCTTGATCCTGCTCCTGCTCTTTATTTTGCTCTTGCTGCTGTTGTAGCTTCTCGACAAGGTCGCGATTGGCTAATGCATCTTCCATCTCTGGCTGCAACTCAAGTGCTCTATTGTAGGCGTCGATAGCGCCCTCCAGATCTCCGGACTTGGCCAGGGCATTGCCGCGGTTGTAATGGGCGTCTGGGCTATCTTGGCCAATAAATTCACCAATGGCACTCGCGTAATCCTCGGCGCGATAGGCAGCGCTGCCACGCCATTGACTATCTTCAAACAGACTCTGGGCCGCAGCTGCATCACCAGCATCTAAGGCTTCTAGGCCTTGCTGGTCTGGATTCTGCCAAAGGTCCTGCCAGATGGAGGCGGTGACCGGTTCGCTCAGGCTGAGTAGCGGAGCGATCAGTATCACTACCACTGAGCCTTTGCGAAAGCTAAGGATCAATGCAGGTAAAAGCAGCACAATCAGCCAAAATCCCTGGTCATCCCAAAGATCAAAGGAGCGATCTACCTCTCTGGTCGCATCGGTAAAACCCTGTTCTGTGACTTTTAACAAATCATTGATATCGCTGTCATCGGCGCTGATATCGCGATAGATACCAGCATTGCTATTGGCCAGTCTCTGCATTGAAGCTGAGTCCAGCTTGGGAATAAGAATACTGCCGCTGCGGTCTTTAACAAAGCCGCTGCTACCCAGGGGAATTGGCGCACCCTCGGCAGTACCCACCCCAAGTATTGATAGGCGATATTTTCCCGCTTGCCCGATAATTGTTTTGATGCTGCCAAAGGCCGCGGGGGAAACCCCATCGCTAATTAAAATAATATCAGCCTGTTCATAGCCACCATTGGCAGCCAGTTCTATGGCCATGGCTACGGCCTCTTCGGTATTGCTGCCGTACTCTGGCAAGAGCGTTGGGTGCAGTATGGGCACCAGACTGATGATGGTATTGTTGTCCTCAGTCAGGGGCGACACTGTATGAGCTTCTCCACCATAGACTACTAGTGCAGTAAAACCTTCGCGGCGACTGTTAAGAATATCGATTAATTTAAAGCGCGCTCGGACCAGGCGGCTGGGGGAAATATCTTCGGCCAGCATGGAGGGGGACAGATCAAATACCAGTATGGCAGCACTGTCCTGTTTAAGCACAGGCTGAGGTAACTGTTGCCAGGTTGGACCAGCCAGGCTGATGCAGCAAATTGCCCAGGCCAAACCCAGGCCAGTTAATAACCAGTTAGATTTACGACTGCTAAGGCCAGCGCCCTCCATTAAAAAGGGCAGCAGGGCTGGGTTGATAATTTTCTCCCAATTACCGGCACTGCGCCTGCGCCATTGGTATAGACCTAGGGCCAGCAGAGCTGGGACCAGACCCAAAAACCACCAGGGCCGCATAAAATGGAAATCGCTCAGGGCAGGTAGCCAGTCAGACATGCTCACCTCTGGGGTTACCTGTAACAAAACGTAGCAGTGCGATCAACAGGCTAAGCACAAAGGCTAAGCCCAGAGGCCAGTGAAATAGAGCAGCTATAGGGCGCAGGGTTTCGGCATCCTGCTCTATGGGTTCCAGTCGGTTAAGTTCTGCATAAATTGCCTGCAGCTCCTGAGGATTTCTGGCGCGAAAAAACTGGCCGCCAGTGGCTTCTGCAATATTGCTGAGGGCAGTTTCATCCAGATCGGCGCTGGGGTTGGTGACTCGCTTGCCAAACAGCCCCCAGGTTTCCTGAACCTCGGCACCTATGCCTATGGTGTAGATTTTAACCTTGGCGCGGCGGGCTAAATCTGCAGCTTTTAATGGATCCAGTTCACCGGCATTGTTGGCACCGTCAGTCAGCAGGATAACCACGCGATGATTTTCTGGGCGTTCCTGAAGGCGTTTAACTGCCAGCCCTATGGCGTCGCCAATAGCTGTGCCATTGTTACCCGCAAAGCCAATTTGCGCCTCGTTTAACAGAGTTTGCATAGTTAGGCGATCGAAGGTGAGCGGTGTCTGCAGATAGGCTTTTTCGCCAAAGAGTATTAGCCCCAGTCGGTCACCTTTGCGCTCCACTACAAAGTCACCGACCACAGATTTTACCGCCACTAATCGGTTGACCTGTCGCCCTCGCAACTCCATATCATCGCGCGCCATACTGCCGGAAATATCTACGGCTAATAAAATGTCTCGACCATCGGTGGGCAGAGCCACAGGTTCGCCCACCCAGAGGGGTCGGGACAGCGCCAAAAGACTGGCTAGCCAACAGAGGCTGAGCAGCAGTAACAGTAATCGCCTCAGCCATTGCTGGCTGCCATCTGCGCTATTGATACCCTCTGCCGCACTGGCCAGCAATGGTGCGCGCAGTGCCCTGGTATTAGTGGCTGCTGGTTTGCGCCACCAGCGATAGATAAATGGTATCGGGGCCAGTGCCAGCACCCAGGGCCAGACTAAATTTAACATAGGGACTGATAATCCAGTTTATGGCTGGGCAGGTGTTGGCGAATCCAGACCCTTGTATTTTTAATCAGCTGTTCTGCGAGCTGAGGGTCCAGTTCGGTCTCTTTTGCATAGAGCAGGCTATTGAGGTTGTCTGGCGGCTTGGGGAACAGTGCCGCCGGACAGCTCTGCGCGAGGAATATAAAAAATTCATTGATGCTCAGGCTGCTGTAATGTTGGCCCGGGTAAGCGCTATTGGCGGTTTTCTTGAGCAGCTCTATCAGAGCCACAACCTGGTTGTTAGAACTCTGCTCAATCTGTTGCAACTGTATCAGGGCCTGCCGACGATAGAGGCGGGCTCGGTGGCGGCGAAGGCAAACAATAAACAGTGCGCTCAGCCCAGCGCAGGCGATAGCAATAAGTATCCACCAGCCCGGGGCCAGTGGCCAGGCTGATACGCTACTGGGCAGATGAATATCCCGCAGTTCGGCCAGAGGGTCGCTAGGGTTCATGGTGCGATACTCATGGTTGCGCTGACCTGCTGGATCGAGACGAGCTGCGACGTTTGCCATAGGCGCGGGCCAGCACCGACATTATATTGTCGGCGGTATCAAAGGGCAGCAGCCCAGCAGAAAGCTGTTCGCTCAATTTGCGCAGGGTCTGGCCGCGCTGCATAAAGGCATCCGCATAGCGCTGGCGCAGTTTTTGGCTACCAGTGTCCAGCAGGGTCTGTTGCTGGCCGTCTGTAACTGCATACACTGAGGGCGGTGGCAGCTCAGTTTCTATGCTATCGAAAACATGACAGAAATTAAGGTTGGCATGGCGCGCCAGTTCGAACAGATGGCGCTCGCAACTGTTATCCAGATCATGGAAGTCGCTGACAATAAAGACGGTGCTGCCAGGCAGTATAAAACGTCGCGATTCTTCCAGTAGCTGGGCAAGGCTAAAGCGATCTGGTTCTGGGTTGAGTAACTTACCGCTGAACTCCTGCAGACTGTGAATATATTGCAGCACCGCATGATGACTGCGGCGAGCCTTAATATCAGTCTGTTGCTGAGCACCAAAGACCAGGCCGCCAGCCCGGTCATTGGCTGCCAGACCGGCCCAGGCCAGGGCGGCAGAGATTTCACAGGCAACCACAGATTTGAGTCGCTGGCTGCCAAAGAACATAGAGCTGCGCAGATCACTAATGACCAAAATGGGGCGCTCGCGCTCTTCCGTAAAAATTTTGGTATGGGGAGTCTGGGTGCGGGCCGTTACTCGCCAGTCAATGCTGCGCACATCATCTCCGGGCTGATAGATGCGCACCGAATCAAAATCCATACCGCGACCGCGAAACTTAGATTTATGCCCGCCCGCAAGCATCTGTCGCGCCTGTATTCTGGGAAATCCAGTCAGTTCACGAGCGCCATGGCGCAGCTTGACCATATGGCTAAGATTGGCAATCGCTGGGTGATCGCCCTCTGATTGGCTGCCTGGCTGGCTGTTATCTGACTGATTCATCAGTGACAGGCCGCTAGGCTGAGGGCACCGTGGCCAGCAGTTTGTCTATCACCTGGTTGGCGGTGATGCCAGCAGCTTCAGCTTCGAAGCTAAGAATCAGACGATGGCGCAATACATCCTGAGCAACAGCGCGAATATCGTCTGGGGTAACAAAGTCTCGCCCCTCCATCCAGGCCAGTGCGCGGCTGCAGCGGTCCAGGGCAATAGTGGCCCTGGGGCTGGCGCCAAAGTCTAGCCACAGGGCCAGATCGCCGCCGTAGGCACTGGTATTTCTGGTGGCCAGAATAAGTTGCACCAGATACTCCTCAACAGGCTCGGCCATATGCACGGCTAGCACCTGCTTGCGAGCTTCAAATAGGGTCTCCTGGGTCAGAGCTTCGACGCCGGTCTGCTCAGCCTTCAGTGCTTCCTGACGGGATAGGTTGAGGATCATACGCTCGGTTTCCGGTGCCGGGTAGTCGACCATAATATGCATCAGAAAGCGGTCCATCTGTGCCTCGGGCAGGGGGTAGGTACCCTCTTGCTCTATGGGGTTCTGGGTTGCCATAACCAGAAATAGCTCGGGCAGTGGATAGGTGTTTTTGCCTACGGATATCTGACGTTCAGCCATAGCTTCCAGCAGGGCAGACTGCACCTTGGCTGGCGCACGGTTAATTTCATCAGCCAGTACCAGGTTGTGAAATAGAGGCCCAGCCTGAAATTCAAAGGTACCTTCCTGGGGGCGATAGATATCACTGCCTGTGATATCCGCCGGCAGCAAATCAGGCGTGAATTGAACCCGGTGAAAGTCGGCATCCATACCCTCGGACAATGTCTTGATAGCTTTGGTCTTGGCCAACCCAGGGGCGCCCTCTACAAGAAGATGACCATCGGCGAGCAAGGCGATCATCAATCGCTCTATCAGATGTTCCTGGCCGACAATTTTGCTGGCCAGCCAGTCCTTGAGTTGATTTATATTCTGGTGCAAAAGTAACCCCTAAAAATTGGTTCGGTTGTTAAAGCGGATGCAGAGTTTAGTTGCAAAGAGGGCAAGTCTCAAATGCAGTTTTATATGGCCTGTAATGGCAGGATTTTGGTCTATATTTAGACAGAACTAATGTCATTATTTGTTGGCAAATGGTTTAAATTTTTGTATCTAAATTCAACTGCTATTTGTTACTCTGCATATAGGACATTGAATAACACCAGATTACAGACTTATAAAACACAAAAAGGTTTCAAAGCCCGCTCATGGATGCAAAAACTAAAGGCCAGCGCACTGATTTGCTAAAGTCGCTGACCAGTATTGCCAAAAAGAATCTCAATAAATCCCAGGCTAGACAATTTGAGCAGTTTGTTGTCAGCGCCATGCACTTTTATCCAGATGCCGACTATTTAGATCGCCCTGCAGAGGATATTTTTCACAGTCTCTGGGGGTTGCTCAGTTTTAGTGCGCTGGCGGCCGAGCCGGTTAATGGCTGCCATGCAGCACTGCGGGTATTTAATCCTAGACCTGAGTCTGATGGTTGGTCCAGCCGCTACACCAGTATCTATATCAATCAGCGGGATATGCCGTTTTTGGTGGACTCCCTGCGCATTGTACTCAACCGCCGCGGGCTTAATATCTATACATTGCAGAGTAATCCTGTGTGGGCCCTGCGCAATGATCAGGGGTTGCTTGAAAGCACCCACAAGGATTATTTAGAGGGCGCTCAGCGCGAAGCGCTTATTCTTGTCGAGGTGGATCTTCACGCCGAGTCAGAGTTGGCTGATCTGCAGCTCGAATTGATGGCCGTTCTGGACGATGTGGAGGAAGTGGTCGACGCTTTCGACCCCATGCGCCAGCGTGTTGATGGCCTGATTGTTGAACTTCAAGAAAATGCTCCAGAGGTTGAAGATCTGGAGGAGTCTCTGGAGTTTTTACGCTGGATTTACAATGGTTACTTTACCTTTACCGGCTGTGTCGAATATAAGCTGGTGCCCGAGGGCGGCAAACAGTATCTGTGCGAAGTACCAGAAAGCCGCTGCGGCCTGTTTAAAAAATACGGGCGCGAAGCTCGGCGGGAGTTAATCGATGAGTTGAGCCCTGGGGTCAGTGGGCTCTATCAGAGCGATGATCTTCTGGCTGTGACCAAATCCTCTGAGCGCTCGCGGGTGCACAGGGATGTGTACTCAGACTATATAGTAGTCAAACGCTACAATAAGTCTGGGCAACCCATTGGTGAGGTGCGCTTTCTTGGGCTGTATACCTCGCAGTTCTATTCCTACAGTCCGCGGCGTATCCCACTGTTGCGCAAAAAGGTTAACTGGGTGTTGGAGCACTCTGGTTTTAGTCCCAATAGCCACGATGGCAAGGCGTTGATGGCAATTCTGGATTTCCATCCGCGGGACGAGCTGTTTCATGTTGGCCGCGAGGCCCTGGCTGAAACTATTATAGGTATCTGGCAGATCTATGAGCGGCGAGCCACGCGAGTGTTTGTTCACCCGGACCCCTTCGACAAGTTTGTCAGCTGTATTGTCTATATTCCCAGAGAACATTTCAGTACCAGCGCCCGGCAGAAAATTCAGCAGGTTATAGGTGAGCAGCTGGATTCAACAGAAAATGAATACAGCACCCAGTTCTTGCCAGAATCTGTGTTGGTGCGAATCTACCTGGTTTATCAGATCAGCAATAAGAAAAAACTTAAGGTACAGGGTAGGCAGCTTGAGGAGCTGGTAAAGCAGGTGACCAGGGGTTGGTCCGATACCTTTGCTGATCGTGCGCTGGAGACTCTGGGTGAGGCCGATGGCCTGGCTCTGGGTCGGCGCTTTAGAAGCGCCTTTCCCTCGGCCTATAGAGAGCTCTATGCTCCGGATGAGGCGCTGGCTCATATAGCATTGTTCGATGGCTTGGAGGATGCCACTGAGCTGGCCATAGATCTAAAGCATCAGCACCAGGCAGAGAACAATGACTTGCAGCTGGCGCTATTCCATCGCCATGCGCCTCTGGAACTCTCAGATATGATTCCCATGTTGGAGAATCTGGGGTTCCGAGTGGTTATGGAGCATCCCTATCTGATACAGCCAGACAATGAGCATCAGCTGTGGATGCAAGAATTTAATCTATCGTTCTCCCTGGACGTGAATGTGGATGTCTCGGCGGTGCAGGGCAGTTTTAAAGAGGCGCTCAGTACCGTATGGAAGGGCGATGCAGAGAATGACAGCTTTAACCGACTGGTTATAGGCGCGCGTCTCGACTGGCGCGCGGTGGCTATGTTGCGCCTCTACGCCCGCTACCTTAAACAGTTGGGCATTTCCTACAGCCAGGACTTTATTGCAGATACATTGTCTCGCTATCTGGATATCACCCGCAATCTGGTGGCACTGTTTAAAAGTTATTTTGATCCCCGTTATGCGGGTAATAGCCGCAGTGACCGCTCGGCCGGTCTGGTTAATAAGATAGTTGAAGCCCTGGATGCGGTCGACAATATCAGCGAAGACAATGTGATTCGTGGCTATCTTGAGGTGATTCAGGCAACTCTGCGCACCAATTTTTTCCAAACCTTTGCCGATGGCACCCACAAATCCTATATCTCGGTCAAGCTGGAGTCTGCAAAACTGTCTCTGGCCCCTAAACCCAAGCCTGCCTTTGAAGTCTTTGTCTATTCGCCCCGGGTAGAGGGTGTGCATCTGCGTGGTGGCAAAGTGGCCCGCGGTGGCCTGCGCTGGTCAGATCGGCTCGAGGATTACCGCACCGAGGTGCTCGGCCTAGTGAAGGCTCAGCAGGTTAAAAATGCTGTGATAGTACCCACAGGCGCCAAAGGGGGCTTTGTGGCTAAGCAGGCCTCTATGGCAGAGGGCAGAGAGGCCTGGCTGCAAGAGGGCATAGCTAGTTATATGCTGTATATACAGGCTCTGCTCGATATTACTGATAACCTCATTGAGGGCCAGGTGATACCGCCGCAGGACGTGGTGCGCCGGGATGGGGATGACCCCTATCTGGTAGTGGCTGCAGATAAGGGCACAGCTACCTTCTCTGATATAGCCAATGAAATTTCCGAGGCCAATCAATTCTGGCTCGGAGATGCCTTTGCCTCAGGTGGAGGCAATGGTTATGACCACAAAGGTATGGGTATTACAGCCCGGGGAGCCTGGGTTGCGGTACAGCGCCATTTCCGTGAAATTGGTATGGATATTCAACAGCAGGACTTCAGCGTAGTTGGCATAGGTGATATGGGTGGTGATGTCTTTGGCAATGGCATGCTGTTATCCCAACATATTCAGCTGGTGGCGGCCTTTAATCATCAGCATATTTTTGTAGACCCAAATCCGGTTGCTGCGGCGACCTTTAAAGAGCGCAAGCGTTTGTTCGAAACACCCAGAAGCACCTGGGATGACTTTGATAAATCTCTGCTATCTGAGGGCGCCGCCGTATATTCCCGGTCAGCTAAGTCGCTGAAGCTGACACCGCAAATTAAGGCGCGATTTAATATAGATGAGAATGAGCTGACGCCTACCCAGCTGATCACCGCACTGCTTAAATCTGAGGTTGATCTTATATGGAACGGCGGTATTGGTACCTATGTGAAAGCCTCTGCAGAGAGCCATCTGCAGGTGGGTGACAGGGCCAATGACAGCCTGCGCATTAATGGTAGTGAGCTGAGCTGTAAGGTGTTTGGTGAAGGTGGCAATCTGGGCATGACCCAGCGGGCGCGGGTTGAATTCTGCCTTAATGGCGGCCTCTGTAACACCGACTTTATAGATAATGCTGGCGGCGTCGACTGCTCTGACCATGAAGTTAATATCAAGATACTGCTCAATAAAGAGGTTATGGCTGGCCGTCTGGAAATGGATGAGCGCAATCAATTTTTAGCCTCTATGACCGACACTGTGGCCGATCTGGTTTTACACAATAATAGGCGTCAGACTCAGGCTATCAGCTTGGCAATGCACCGCAGTGGTGAGCAGTACGCGGAATACCAGAGGTTTATGGCCTGGCTCGAAGAGACTGGCCGCCTGGACCGGGAACTGGAATTTTTGCCCACAGATGACCAGCTCAGCGAGCGTATTAACCGCAATCTGCCGGTGTGGACCAGGCCCGAGTTATCTGTGCTGGTCTGTTACTCCAAGGTAATGTTAAAAGAAGCTCTGCTGGAAGCCGACCTGTTGTCTGAACCCTGGCTGGCCAGATCGGTAAATCGGGCATTTCCTCAGCAGCTGATTGATCGCTATCCGCAAGCGGTTGCGCAGCACCAGCTGAGCCACGAGATTGCCGCGACCCAGCTAGCTAATGATCTGGTGGATCGCATGGGCTTTAGCTTCTTCTTTAGGCAGATGGAATCCACCGGCGCTTCCAGTGGCGAGGTGATTCGCGCCTATACCATTGTGATCAATATTTTGGGTATTGATAAGCTTTGGCAGAGTATTGAAACCGACAACAATCTGGCTGCGGATGTGCAGCTGGATCTATTGCACAGGCTGATTCGCCTGGTGCGTCGAACCACCAGATGGTTTCTGCGCAACCGCAGGCTTAACCTGGACTGCGACCTGATTATTCAGCAGTTTGCCGAGCCTATGTTGGCGGTGATTGAACATATGCCCAAGCGAGAGCAGCAAGAGTGGGTGGGGCTTTGGGGCATAGAAAAAGACTCGCTGATCAACAGGTCTGTAGAGCCTCAGATGGCGGCCAGATTGGCGGCCTCTGATAGCATCTTTTTAAGTCTGGGTATTGTGGATACAGCGCTCAAGCAGGACAGAGCCGTAGAGCAGACAGCTCAGCTGTACTTTACTCTGGGCGAGTATCTATCTCTGGATTGGTTTATGGCTCAGATTGTGGGCCTGCAGCCGGAAAATCGCTGGCAAGACCTGGCCCGAGAGTCCTATGTGGATGATCTGGAGAGTCAGCGCCGCCGTTTAACCAGCTGTCTGCTGGCCTCGAATGCTGAGAATATGCAGTCGGTATTTGAAGATTGGCAGGTTCAGCAGCAGCCGCTAATTGATCGCTGGCAGTCGATGGTCAAGGATTTGCGCCGCAGCGCAGCACCGGATTTTGCCATGATTTCTGTGGCTCTCAGAGAGCTGCTGGATCTGGTGCAGGCATCCTTGGAGGCAGGGCGATCCTAAAAAAAAGGCCGCAACTTCACATGAGTTGCGGCCTTTTTGGTGGCTCATCAAGTTCTTTTGTCTGTGAGCCGGAAGCGGAACAGATTTCCGCTTAAGTTTGATTCGCTGTTAATTCTTGTTAGTGCTATTTAGTGCTATTTAGCAGTTTATGATGAATTTAACTCAGCTTAAATCGCGTATTTACTAAGAGAGCCTATTTATAAACTAGCGGCTTTTTGCTGGAAAGAAGCCTGATTAAATCCATTCCAGTAATCCTCGCGTCCCTCGCGCCAACCTCT
>ENA-OQVM01005488-OQVM01005488.1-marine-metagenome-genome-assembly--contig:-NODE-5488-length-12147-cov-4.967357_pt1 | contig 12147 bp, 7 predicted proteins | sample MGYA00237776_ERZ505498 | MGnify/ENA primary metagenome ERZ505498 (study PRJEB26159, sample SAMN06265151) | marine metagenome | isolation source: Helgoland LTER site | place: Germany:Helgoland, sampling... | reverse complement strand
CCGCCGTGCTCGCCGCAGATACCGATCTTGAGGTTCTTCTTGGTCTTGCGACCACCTTTAACACCCATTTCAACAAGCTTGCCAACACCCTCCTGATCGAGAGCAGCAAACGGGTTGTTGTTGAGAACTTCTGCATCCGTGTAGGTCTGAAGGAAGCTAGAAGAGTCGTCGCGTGAAAGACCGAGGCCAGTTTGCGTGAGGTCGTTGGTTCCGAAGGAGAAGAACTCAGCGTGCTTCGCCACATCATCAGCGGTGAGGCATGCACGAGGGATTTCCATCATGGTTCCAACGGTGTATTTCAGCTTTGCCTTGGTAAGACCGAGCTTCTTACGAACGGCTGCGGCTGTTTCGTCGATAACCTGCTTCTGCAGCTCAAGCTCACGGGCATATGATACGAGTGGAACCATGATCTCGGGGACGACCTTGGTGCCTTTGGCCTGCACTTCAGCGGCAGCTTCGAGGATGGCCTCGACTTGAGTCGCTGTTACAGCTGGATAGCTGATACCCAGACGGCAACCACGGTGACCAAGCATTGGGTTCTCTTCGTGAAGAGAGTGAATACGCTTGGTGATCGCAGCAGCGCTCATGCCAATTTTCTTGGACAGATCCTTCTTCTGAGCAGCATCCATAGTGCCGATGAACTCGTGAAGTGGTGGGTCGAGGAGGCGGATGGTCGCTGGGCGACCCTCGAGTGCTGCGAAGATTCCTTTGAAATCTTTCTTCATGAACACCTTAATCTTCTTGAGTGCCTTGGCACGACCTTCGTCGTCGTCGGCGAGAATCATCTCACGGACAGCGTCGATGCGGTTACCCTCGAAGAACATGTGCTCTGCACGTGTAAGACCGATTCCTTCAGCGCCAAACTTGATTGCCTGGCGAACCTGCTCAGGTGTATCGGAGTTGGTGCGAACACCCAGCTTGCGATGGCTGTCAGTCCACTTCATGAGTTCCATGAACTTTTTGTAAGTAGCCGACTTCTTAGCGGAAGCCTTGTTCTCAATCAGGCCTTGAATCACCTGAGAAGGAGATGCCTTAATGCCACCTTTGTAAACGTTACCAACAAATCCATTGAGGGAAAGTTCATCACCTTGCTTGAGAGTCACACCGTTTCCGGTAATTGTCTTCTTGGCATAGTCGATGGTCATGTTGTGAGCACCACAGACGCATACTTTACCCATTTGGCGGGCAACAAGAGCAGCGTGTGAAGAGGCTCCACCTTCAGTGGTGAGGATACCTTCAGCAGCAATCATTCCGCGAAGGTCTTCCGGAGAAGTAGCTTGGCGAACAAGAATGACAGACTCGCCCTTCGCTTCAGCGGCGACGGACTCCTCTGCAGAGAAGTAAATCTTACCGGATGCAGCACCAGGACCAGCGGGAAGACCATTACCCATTTTCTTAGCAGCTTTCTCAGCAGCGGTGTCGAAAATAGGTGCAAGCAAGTGGCTCAGGTCATCAGCAGGAATGCGGAGAATAGCCTCTTCTTTCTTAATGAGACGCTCCTTAACCATGTCGAGGGCAATGTTCACAGCGGCAAAACCGGTGCGCTTACCATTGCGGGTCTGAAGCATCCAGAGTTTTCCTTCTTCGATGGTGAACTCAACATCCTGCACGTCGCGGAAGTGCTTCTCGAGAACCTTGCGGATCTTAAGGAGCTCTTTATGGGACTTAGGAAGATCCTTAGCCATTTTGGCAATTGGCTTAGGTGTGCGAACACCTGCAACAACGTCCTCACCCTGGGCATCGATAAGATACTCACCGTAGAAGACGTTTTCACCAGTGGCGGGGTCACGAGTGAAGGCGACACCTGTTCCAGATGCTTTACCTGTGTTACCAAAAACCATCGCCTGCACATTAACAGCAGTTCCCCAAGCAGCCGGGATACCATACTTCTGGCGGTAAACGATCGCGCGATCATTATTCCATGAGTTAAACACTGCATTGACCGCTCCGATGAGCTGGTCACGAGGGTCTTCTGGGAAATTTTTACCTGAACGCTTTTTGATCAGCGCTTTGAATTCGGCTACCACTTCTTGGAGTTGTTTAGCGGAGAGTCCGGAGTCATCTTTGACTTTGGCAGCTGCTTTCGCTTTATCGAGAATGACCTCGTAAGGGTCATGGTGCTCACCAGCTTCAGCTTCCACCTCCATGACAACGCTGCCATACATCTGGAGGAAGCGGCGGTAGGAGTCCCAAGCAAACTTGGCATTGCCTGTTTTCTTAGCCAGAGCTTCAACAACCTGGTCGTTGATGCCGAGGTTTAGGATGGTGTCCATCATTCCTGGCATCGACTCACGTGCGCCTGAACGAACGGAAAGAAGAAGTGGGTTCTCGAGGTCACCGAACTTCTTGCCCATGGCCTTTTCAACCTTAGCGATATTAGCTTCGATTTCGGTGTTAAGCGTCTTTGGATATTTCTTACCATTATCGTAATAGTAATTACACACCTCGGTCGTGATCGTGAAGCCTGCAGGAACAGGGATTCCAATGAGGCCCATCTCTGCAAGGTTGGCGCCTTTTCCTCCAAGGAGGTTTTTCTGTGAGCCGTTGCCGTCGGCTTTTCCACCTCCGAAGAAGTAAACATGTTGTTTTGATTTGCGCGCTGCCTTTTTGGGGCTTTTACGAGCGGTTGCCTTTGGGGCAGCTTTCTTTGCAGTCTTGCGTTTAGCAGTAGCCATCTTGTGATATTACGGTTTGTTTGTTGGTTGAAAGATCCAGCACAGATAGTGCTTACTTTCATAAAATAAGAGCGCGCAACATAGCAAGACACTCGGTTCGGTCAAGTGCCTGTGTAGCTTTTTATGGCCACCAGAATACTTCTTCTACGTGGCAGTGGTGCCAATGGCTCAACCCTCGTTTAAAACAGCCTGCCCACACTAAAAAACCTCAGTGGGCACAAAATGCGATCTGTATGTGAAGGCCTCTACTTACCGTAAGCCCCTATAGCCATTACCTAGTTACCAAAGACCGTTTTTTGCGGTACTTTGATCGTGTCTCCAGGATAAATTGGAATTTTCATATCTTTCGCCAATCGAATGTTATAAGTTCCTATTTTCACTCCGCCCCTGTGTAGCTCAACTCTTTTGTCAGAACCAAAGGTTGAAGCGCCACCCGCAGCAGTAACAGCTTTAAAAAGCGTCATACCCCGTGTGTATGGTTTAGGTCCGGGACTCGCAACAAAACCACCAACCGTGACAATTTGTGCATCAATCTTCTGCGCCTCCTGATCCTTATTGGAAATAACATTGATACGTGGATTAACATAAATCTCAGCATCTATATATGCTTTTTCAATGTTACGAGCCAACTTTGAACTCGAAAGGCCACTAGCCCTGATGCCATCTGTAAGTAATGGTAAATAGATAAAGCCGTTAACATCCACAGGGTAACCTCCATCGAACTTTGCTTGCTCCGCCGCAACAACACCCTTGATACTTATATTGAGGGTTGTACTCGATGAGATTTGAGAAGCTGCGTGCGTTACTGTTAACGATGATGCCAAAAAGATGAAAATGAGAGCAATGATATGGGCGAATGATTTCATGATACTATTGGATATATGCTTAATATTTGGTCAAGGCTGGCTATCTTGATCGGCGATCTCGCCCCAGATCAAGAATGACAATCACTTTAGTAAAGGTCTTCTTCCTCTTTTTTATCTCCAGTGCTCGACAAAGGGTTGGATAATGGCTTACTTGAAGTGACTTCTGGAAGTTCTTCTCCGGTGCTTGGCGCATAGTAAGTATAATAGCTTGTATAATATTGGTATTGATTATCACTGCGGATATCAACGTTGTTTAACACAACACCGATGACCTGACCTCCGACATTTTCCACTGCCTGCTTTACTCTAATAAGCATATTACGAGGCAATTTACGATGCTGCACAACGATCATTGTGAGGTCGACCTCACTAGCTAATACCGAAGCATCACTGACACCAAGAATAGGAGGCGAATCAATCAGCACCAAATCAAAGCGCTGTTTTACATCTTGGATAAGCTCTGACATGCGACGAGAGTTGAGTATCCCTGCGGCATCAGCGGGAAGAATACCTGAAGGCATGAAGTAGAGGTTATCAACAGGTGTCTGAAGTATGACATCTTCCAAGAGAAGATCCGTGGTCAGATAATTGGTCAAGCCAACCGAATTACTGATATCAAAAAAGGTATGCAACCGAGGGCGGCGCAAGTCGGCGTCAATCATCAGTGTTGTATAACCTCCTTGGGCACAAACATAAGCTAAGTTGACGAGTGTTGTTGATTTACCTTCACCAGCACCACCTGATACAACCGTGATCGCATTATGTTCCGCATCTTTTCTATTGAACTCAATATTGGTGCGCAAAATGCGATAGGCTTCCGCATCTGGGCTTAGCCCACTTTGTTTGTGCAAAACTCCTACATCTCTTGGGATAACAGCAAGCACAGAAACGTTCAAGAATCTCTCAACATCTTCAATACTTTTCACCGAAGTATCCATGTGTTCTAAAAGAAAGGCGATGCCAACACCGAATACTAATCCGACAACTGCGCCCAGCGCTAGATTTAGAGGAACATTGGGACTGACTGGATTATCATTAATAACAGGAACCTCATGGACAATGATATTTGTCGGCGTCATTTTAGTTTTAGTTTTTTCGGCATTATAAGTCCGCTCTAGCCCCTCTTTCAAATCAAGCGCTCTATCATAATCATGACGCGCCATATTATACTCAGAGTAGCCTCTAGACTTCTCTGTACCTTGGCTTTGGTAGGCTTCAACTACTGCTTTTAACCCCTCTACCTTCTTATCCAAAATATCAAGATTGTGCTTGAGTGCCTTCTTTGCGTAATTGGCTTTTCTGGTTAAGCTTTTTTCCAGCCCCAAAATAATATCTTGATGCATCAATATATCGGGATGCTTAGGTCCAAACCCTGATGCTCGCATTTTCTCGAGGTCTCTTTTAGCATTTTCGAATTTTACGTAGTCTTCCTTGAAACCGACATCAGGAAGCTCTGCCGCCACGGCAATCAAATCAACTTCAGCTACAGCTAGGAGTTTATTGATTTGAACCGCTATCGCATCTCTTTTGCGATTAGCTTCGTAGAGATCGTTGTCTGCCTTTTCCTTGAGTGGCAAAGTGCTACCAATCGTTTTTCCACCACGCTCATCTTCAACAAAGATAAGGCCGTGTTTTTCGGCAAGATCTTCAACTCGCTTACGAAGTATAGCAATGCGGTCATTCTGATTGATCAACTCTATTTTAATGGCCTTGAGCTGGTCGCTGCGCGCACTTCGCTCAAGCTGATTACGACGCTCTTTATACGCTTCGTATACAGCTTTGGCTATAGTCTGGGCCTCAGCTTTTTTGCCATGCCTCACTGATATCTCAATAAGATCAGTGCCACGCCTTTGGCTGGTGCGCACGATACCCTTAAGTTGAGCCAACACAGATTTTCGATCTTGCCCCCACCTGGACTCAAGCTGAATTTGATCAATCGCTATATTCAGTGTCTCAGGAGCAACAATGATCTCGAACTGAGTATTCATAAATTGCCTAGACATTTGAGCTCCATTACCACTCTTAATTCCACTCATTGTGGGGTCCATATCAACAATCTGCTTCACTTCAACTAAGGCAATGCTCTCATATTTTTTAGGCATTACATAGGTGATTACGGCAGCCGTAAGAAAGACCAACAGGAAAGCCAATAAAATCACCCCATAACGATTTTTGAGAATCTGCCAATAGTCTACAGCCTGTTGAGCTGTTTCATTTTGATTTGAATTTTGCATTCTGATTATTTAAAAAAAAGAGCTGGGATCGTTACTTCATCCAGAAATCCACTAGCTGACCTCATATATATCGACTAGGATAATTTAAGCTTCAATTATATTTAATTTATATAAAAAAGAGTGGCTTTGCAAACAAAAATCGTCCGAATGTTAGACATTCGGACGATTGAAGAAACAAAAAATATATATTTAGAGCAATTAAAATTCAGTCCTCACCCCTATCGAAACACGATTCCGGTCATATGTCCTACCGGGCAAGTCAGAATCACTGTCAGTCCAGTTGTATGAGCCCGTGACATAGACACCGTCATTGATTTTGTAGGTAAATCCTAGGTAGAGGTTAACCAAATCAGTATCTGCATCGTTAGGATCTGGAGCAAGCGTTGTCGATCGCCCATCTTGCATATCCGTCATGATGAGGTTTGCGCCACCCTGCAGAGTAAGTTGCGGTGAGATCACATAGTCTGCCGATACACCAAAGCGAAGCGTGCTGTTGTTGTCGTAGGTAAACCCATCAAAACTTGTACCGTAATCTTCAATGCTATAGCGTGCAAATGAACGTACACTGAGCTGATCGTTCATGCGCGTTCTAATCGCTGCCTCAGCAAAAGGTGAGTTTTCGTCCTCTCCAACATCCACCTCCCGCTTTTGCAAACCCGTTTTTGCAGCAATGACAGAATTTGGACTAAATCGGTGCTCAACACCCAGCAAAAAGAATTGATTTGTCGAATCACTGGCAGTACCACTAGATTCAGTCTCGTTGTACTTGTAATCGAAAGTTAATACGGTTTGCTCGGATACCCGATAACGAAATTGGTGGAATAAACTGTAAAGGCTACGGTCATTTTCGTCGGCATCATCCCCAAACAAAACCTCCCGAACTGAAAAACCGGTGTAGGTGGCCAAACGCTCACTCCAGCGATATCCAACCGCATTTTCTGTCTGGTAATGCAAATATTCTTCCAGCTGCCGGTCTGTCGCGAAGCCATAAGAGTAATCTGGCTCTAACTCGTAAGCTAAGTAGTTTCTGCTGCTCAAGCGAAGCCTCTCGTTGATACGATGTGCAAAATTTGCACCTAGGCGGGCTTGACCGTAAAGATCCTCAGTATCTGCTGCCTCTAATGCATCAGTATAGAAATTACCTCCAAGGCGAGCAAAGACATCCCAAGTAGTTTGAGGCGTAATACTGACAAATGCTGCCCCAACGTATGCATTGATGGATGATGCCTTGTCATTAGCTCCCTGATTACCGGAAGCGATAGTGGGCGAAACGTTGTCGTCATAACTGTATGACAAACCGGCTGACCAAGATAGAGGCGAATCTTCCTTGATCTCATCGCTCGGAGCAATGTCGTAGAGACCTTGCGCACAAACCACGTTGGCAATGATTGGAGCGAGCGATAGTACAATGAGTGATTTTTTCATGTTAAATGAGGGACAATGTTTAGGATTATCTGGCACGAATACTGGGGTTCGTTTAAGTCGTTATCTTAATTAGAATTTTTATTACCTCCTGAACTACTGGGGGCTAGTGCCATTGTTGTTCGTATTTGTTTGAGCAGATATGCTTTGTGGGTTTGACACAATTGGCAACTGTAGAGCTGGAGTGAATAGAGGAAATCCACCAGGTCCACCCGGAGTAGGACCCACTGCGCCTTGGCCAGGAAATTCCAGTGGGTTGACTGGGGCTGAATTGATGGGGGCAATTGGAGGCGCGGCAAGCACGTATGCACCGCCACCGCCTGCAGCGGCAAACTTAGTGATCACTGTCTGAACCTCAGCGATAGCATCAGGCGCCACAGCAACTGCACATTGACCAATGATCTCAATCTTATCAGGTGCCGCCTCTGTAGCGGCTTGAACGATCTCAGCAACAAGGTCTTTGTCTGCATCGGATGCCACGATGGCCGCTTTCACGATTTCACAGGCAGAGGAATCATTCTGAGCCACTTGAGAAGAAACAATCTCAATGACTTTTTTGGGTTGTGCTGAAACATTCTTCTTCACGGTTTCAGCGATCTTTTCAGCGCTTGTGTCAGCTTGAACTGAAATAGACAAAGCTAGGATGGCTGCTGAGCAGACAGTTTTGATGTTTATTTTCACTTTTTTGTCCTTTCTTGGATGGGGTTGTATGAGTCAGACCTAAGTTGCTATGTAGATTACACGCAATTTATCTGGATAAGCGGGTAGCGGGAATCGAACCCGCATAATCAGCTTGGAAGGCTGGAGCTTTACCATTAAGCTATACCCGCTCAGGAAGTGCTATTAAATATTACAAAAGGGTATCCAGCAAGTATTAAATGGTGCTTTAAGCTGTTTCTTTAAAAAATAAGTAGTTAACCATGAATGTATGCGTATATTTATATTTAATTTAAGTTGATGGAATGACCAAACGCGCTCTACAGCCCTCTTTGCAAATGACTAAATTTGAGCCTCTTATGTTGCTTTTAAAGGCCTGTAGGATGATCTAAAAAACAGGTCTCAGCCCCGAATTTCTGCGCCAGATGTGCCGCTAAGACTCTGACACCAAATGTTTCGGTAGCATAGTGTCCTGCATAAATAAGGTTAATGCCCAATTCCTCTGCCATGGGAAAGCTCCAATGGGGCCCCTCGCCGGTAATGAATGTATCAATACCACACTGAGCAACTGCCGCGACCTCAGAACCAGCTCCTCCTGTAATGATGCCAACCTTGCCCGCTTGATCAGATCCTCCAGCACACACATGCACAGGCCCTCCTACGGCATGCTCAATCGAGGATGTTAAATCCGCGAGGCTGAGGTCCATTTTTTGGCACATCCCGAGCTGAATGCCTTTCCAATCGAAAAATGCCTCCGCGTCATCCATCCCTATGGCATTAGCCAATTGCTTGTTGTTGCCCCACTCAGGGTGAACATCCAGAGGAATATGTGCGCTGTAGAGCGCCATACCGGCCTCAAAAGCTAGCTTTGTCTTTTGGTAAAAAGCCCCGGTCAGAGGTTGAGCCCCCTGCCAGAACATACCGTGATGAACCAGTAGTAAATTCACCCCCTCTGCCACCGCTTTCTCAAAAACAGGCAACGAAGCGTCTACTGCAGCGCCTACTTTTATGACCTCACCTTTGTTCTCTATCTGTAGACCATTCATGGCTCCAGGATAGTCAGGGATTTCCTTAAGCCTGAGCTCACGATCAAGGTAATCTGTCAGTGTAAACAATTCAGCCATGTGAATAAGCTAGCCAGTGGAATGAACAATCCCACTCAAAAATAAAGTGTTTCATCTCTTTGAAACGAGACTCTATGATTTCGAATTAAGCTGGAAAATTGACTATCTCAGCTTGATGGCCTAGATCATTGGCTAATCCTTAAATGCTTTTGTAGCAGCGTTTCAAGCGTTTCCCCATCTTTCGTTTTTCCATGCACGATAAGAGAATCTTTAATCAACAGCTTTGGCATCACTGGTGTATCAGCGACAAAAGACGCATAGTCAGTGATGTTTTGCTGCAACAAATCCTTAATCCAAGCATCATCAACAGCATCAAGCTTGTCTGGATCCACTAGGCTATAAGCAATCGCCTCGGCCACTTCATAAGGCTGCTCTCGACACTCAAAAAGGGAACGATGAAATTCTGCAAACATCTCAGGACTTGCTTTCCAAACCCTAAGCGAGAGCGCGGCAAACTTACAGGCATTGGGATGGTCTTTCAGCCCAGCTAGGAGGTGCGGGTTACACGCTCTTTCCAATGGCACAGGCAAGACAATCACCGCCAACTGCCCCGAATACTTCACCATAAGATCATCCAAGTATTTGTGGGTAGTGAAGCAGGCCTCGCAGGTGTAATCAAAGTACTTCACCAATACGTGATCGGCATCCACTTCACCTAGATGTGGCAATTGCTCTACTCGATAAGATTTTGTCTTATCCATGAAAAATACCAAACGGCCATCTCCCGCTGCATGGATAATCTCCTCCCCTTGCCGCTCTTGCTCTATCTGTAACTGCCCTGCCGAAGAATGAGCTAAGCGGTGCGTTTCTGGAGCTGGGCCGTAATGCTGTGTCAGTGCTAAAGCTGCAACTAGCAGGGCAGCTGGCAACAAAGTCACCGACAATCCGCAGCCCTTTGTTTTGCCTCTAGGCTGAGTTAAAAGGACCACGAGCGCTATGGAAACGCCCAATCCGTGAACGACCATGCAATAGGGGCATATGATCTGCATGACAATCAACTGTAAGCCAATGAACCACACAGCAGCGGACAGCAAGATCCACGCAAACAAGGACCTAAGCCAAATCATCAAGTCTCCACGCACCCATAAGCTGACCACCATCACCAGATAAAGCAGGCAAGAGAACACACTCACCGGAATGAGCCCCATCACCATTGACCACTTGCTGCCAAGAACATTGGCACAATCACTATCCGATCCGCATCCTGCAAGGCTGTCAATGTTACCCGTCCATTTTTGAATGGTGAGCCAGAGACTAAGAGCAAAGGCCAGCACCGACAGTATGCATAAGATCCATTTTACAGCAGGCTTCATGTCGTGGCTTATGGCAAATTTTTGAATCTGGGACATCTCATCAACATCCATTATTCATGAAAGTGATGACGATTTGAAATAGAAAGCCGCGAGGGCCGGCTGGTTTATTTATCTCGCACAGGGTGGCCATTTTCGTCGAGTTTCACCCAGTCATCACCGTCCTTGTTACGCCTCCATGCGTTAACAGCAAATAGCAGAGTTAGAGCCAGAAAAAAAAGAGCCGACTCCATCAAAAAAGGACTAGTAATCCAGGCGAGACACATCCGACCTAATTCCCCAGCAAAACCTGGCAGGTAAGCTGCAGCAGCAATCCCACCCAGACAAATAAAGAAAAAAACGATCAAGCCGGAGCCGATCAAAATATGTTTCTTGTTTTCTTCCATTAGAATGACTGATGATATCAACTGTCTCTCCATCTTGCCAGCACCATACTCATTTCAGTGAGTGACGGTCTTGGCTTAAATCGCTCTCGGCTCACTGTGGAAACGCGAAAGAAATTTTTTATTGATTGCCTAAAAGTACCGGGAACAGGGGTCGAACCTGCACGCCCAAAGGGCACTAGATCCTAAATCTAGCGTGTCTACCAATTCCACCATCCCGGCTTGAGGCAGGCAGAACCTATGAGAGTAATCGAATGATGGCAACCGCATTCTTTGGCAAAATGAAACGACTATATTGCTGATAACGCCGTATCCATTGCCTCCAGCGTGGTATCGATTTCACTATTGCCATGAGCAACGCTAATAAAGCCAGTTTCATAGGGACTAGGGGCGATGTAGACCCCTTGATCGAGCATCGATGTGAAGAACTTTCTGAATGCTGCGGAGTCAGCTGTCATGACACTATCCAAATCTACAATTTCCTGACCGGTGAAAAACAGACAAAACATCGAGCCCACTCGGTTGAACCGGTAATCCAATCCCTTGCTCTTGAGCATAGCCCGCAAACCGTCCTCAAGCCTAGAGCCAAGCTGCTCCAGCTTGCCGTAGCCACCGACGCGCTCCATTTCATGTAATTGCGCCAGCCCCGCTGCCATGGCAAGGGGGTTGCCACTCAAGGTGCCCGCCTGATACACAGGACCGTCTGGTGCAAGATAGTCCATGATTTCAGCCCTGCCACCAAAGGCGCCAACTGGGAGACCCCCACCGATCACCTTACCCATTGCCGTTAGATCAGGAGTAATCCCCTCAAGCTCTTGAACACCTCCTTTGGCGACGCGGAAGCCCGTCATCACTTCATCAAAAATAAAAACCGAACCATACTCAGACGTCACATCACGTAAGCCTTGCAAGTAGCCTTCTCGAGGGAAAATAAGACCCGCATTCGCAGGATAGCTCTCAACGATCACTGCCGCAATTTGATCCCCCATTGCCTCAAACACAGCCCGCACTTTTTCAATGTCATTATAGGGAAGAATAATCGTTTCCGCAGCAAACGCCGAGGGAATGCCCGCGGAGTCCGGTTCACCATGTGTCAGCGCACCCGATCCGGCCGCAACCAACAAACTATCCACATGGCCATGGTAACAACCCTCAAATTTGATCACCTTATCCCTACCCGTAAAACCACGAGCTAAACGAACCGCACTCATCGTCGCTTCCGTTCCAGAGTTCACCATCCTGACCTTTTCAACCGACGGCACCCAATCAACAATCAAACGTGCCATATCTACCTCATAAGGGTTAGGAATACCAAAAGAGACACCTGCTCTTGCCGCCTTGTTCACCGCTTCGATCACGCATTCAGGTGCGTGCCCAAGAATCGCAGGGCCCCAAGTGCCCACATAGTCAATCATCGTATTGCCGTCCACATCCTCAATGCGACAGCCCTTGGCGCGCCGCACAAAAAACGGTTCT
>ENA-OQVM01005478-OQVM01005478.1-marine-metagenome-genome-assembly--contig:-NODE-5478-length-12166-cov-3.224253_pt1 | contig 12166 bp, 7 predicted proteins | sample MGYA00237776_ERZ505498 | MGnify/ENA primary metagenome ERZ505498 (study PRJEB26159, sample SAMN06265151) | marine metagenome | isolation source: Helgoland LTER site | place: Germany:Helgoland, sampling... | reverse complement strand
CATTGAGTTAAGAATCTTTCGTTAAAGCGCCTGGCTAGTATATCCATTGCCTCGCGGTTAACAGGGAGTTGGTCGCTCAACATGGTGGCAGATAACTCAACCAACACAAGCGCCGAGGCTTCCAACGGTTCAATGAAACCAGCCGCAATACCGATGGCCACACAGTTTTTGTGCCAAAGTTTTTGTCGATACCCGGGGTTAATATTGAGCTCACGAACGTCTAGCGCACTGGCTTGCTGTACACCCAAGCCAATGGCAATGTATTCGCGCAGCTGCTGCTCAGCTTTTTCACGGGTAGTGTGCGCACTAGAGTATACGTAGCCCACGCCACGACGATGAGGTAAGCCAATATCCCAAATCCAGCCGGCCGTTTGAGCAGTGGCCAATGTTGCTGAGGCTACTGGATCGTCGGCTCGAGCGTAAGGCACCTGTGCGGCCAGCGCTGTATCGTTAAATAAAATATCTTGCTGGCTGACTAACGGAATTTGATAGTGCTGGCCTAGTAATAGTGAAGCAAAGCCCGTGCAATCGATAAATAAGTCGCCTTGAATAGGCTCACCCGAATGCAGGCTAAGTGAAGCGATATCGCCATTGGGGTGTGAATTTATTTCACTAATGTTGGCCAGCACATGAGTGACACCCAGTTTTTCTACGCAATGCTTTTGCAAAAAACTTGAAAACTTAGCCGAATCAAGATGGTAACCATAGTTTGCCACTGGGGCATATTCAGGCGTAGCAATTTGTTTAGGCGCCAGACCATGCTCACACAAGCTACTTTGGGCGCTTACCGCATCGGCAAAGCTAACCTGCTCGCTAAATGCCTGCCAAGCGGCCGCCAAATTAACATCATCGTAGCCCTGAGGCAGTGAGAAAGGGTGATAGTAGGTCTCTGATTTGCCATGCGTCCATCCGACAAACTTCGAACCCTGCTTAAAACTGGCAGAACACTCACGAATAAAGTCGGTTTCGGAAACACCAATGCGCTTCAAGGTCGCGCGCATTGAAGGCCAAGTACCCTCTCCCACGCCAATGGGCGCAATATCAGGCGACTCAATCAATGTAATATGAAAATCAGCTGAGGCTACTGCAGCGCGATCAGCGGCTAAAATGGCGGCAGACAGCCATCCCGCCGTGCCACCACCCGCAATGACAACCTGCTTAACGTTTGGATTCATTTTTGACATATAAAAAAAAAGCCTTTTCTAATGAAAAGGCTTTTTGCAACCTTTCACTAACTAGTACTTAATACGTGCGCCAAAGTTATAGCGAGCACCTGTTTGCGCCGCGTTCAACACCTGCATTTTAGTACGACCATGCGCGCGTGTTGTTTCATCGGTAATGTTAATACCTTCAACAAATACGGTCAGAAACTCACTGACGTCATAGCTGGCCGAAAAATCCCACTGACCGTACTCTTCTGTGTAAGTTGGCTCAGTAGTGCCTGCACTATGACCAATGCCCGCCAAAAACGAGTCACGCCAGTTATAAGCTATCCGTGCTTGCAAACCTTCTTTGTCGTAATAAGCGATTAAATTCGCCGAATCGCTCAAACCGGTAACCACAAACTGTGTATCTCTTACATCAGCGCGGTTATCGTAACCCACATTAGCATCTACAAACGTTATATTAGTGATCATGCCAAATCCAGAGTCACCAAAGGGATGCTGTAAAGCGATTTCCCAACCATCAATGGTGGCCTCACCCGTATTCACCCGAGTAGCAATATCGAACAGAAGCTCTTCTTCACCCGGAACACCTTGAATAGTCCCTGCATCAGCATTAACTTCGTCTCGCCCAAAATAGTTGGCCAATATTTCTGTGCGAATACTTAACGAGTCACTAGGTTTTCCTTCAGCCTCAAGTGCACTCTTCACCTCATTGTAAAGATCCCCGCCTATCGGGGTTCCTGGAGCCACAGGCAGATCTAGTGATTGATTTTGCTCTGTAAACGAGCCGATATAGTTTTCTACATTTTTAGTGAAATAGGTGACCGAAAAATAACTCTCATCGGTAAAGTACCATTCTACCGAAAAATCCCAGTTAGTTGAGGTGTAAGGCAGCAAGGCAGGATTACCACGCGAGCCTGCACCACCGCTTTCCTGAGCCGGTGTGGCTATACTCAAGCCACCCTGAATTTCGCTATAACTGGGGCGAGTAACTGTTTTACTAAATGAGACGCGAGTTTTTATATTCTCGATAGGCTCAACATTAATATCAATATTGGGCAGCAGGTGGTCGTAGCTACCGGTTTGACGCCCCTCGAGCGCATCGCCAAACGTAACCGCAAAGTCACCCCCATCGGTCACCCACGTTGAATACAGCGGAGTGAGCGTAGAAAACGGCGAGTCTACTTCGGTTTCCTCGTAGCGCAAGCCCGCATAAAGATTAACCGGCATGGCCGTATCGAAAGAAATATTGTACTGAACATAAGCTGAAATAGTGTCTTCTTGCGCCTCTAGCCTATTAGCAAACTCTCCATTGAAATCAGAGTTTGCACAAAATGCCGTCCCGCAATCACCATACCCACCAGACAACGCCGCACTCGGCTCCGATGATATGGCAACAAGGCCATCTCTCTCGATTAAGATGTTAGCTCGCTCTACAATGGCGTCGAGTGAACTGGTAAAAAAATCTGTTTGCATGCGCGGATCATCACCACCTGAAATCTGGTCGAATGCACCGGCAATAGAGCCAGGGTAAAGAATATCGGTAAGATCAGCCTCGTCACCTACACCTGCCCAAGTACCGCGCTGCACGTTAGTGCTCGCCGATTTATTGTTCACCTTAGTTAACTGCACACCAAAATCGATGCTCGAAATGTCATCTATTTGAAATTCAGCCGACACCGTGGCCTGATTAATTTCCATTTTGTTTTGTGTGTTAGAAAAGACGCTTCCGCCTATTGAGTAAGCATCTGGATCTAGCGACTCGCCATTGCGGTTAAGTGTTGGATCAAGATCGAGCTCTAGCACGGGCAAATCACCCGCATTAAAGTAGGTGGTGGTGCCTCGCCTGTTATTTTGTAGTAAACCGACATTAGCCGAGGTACCGTATTCACTGTTAGGGCCAAAGGTGGCGGTCGACTCATGATAGTCGAGGCCAATAGAGAGTCGATCGTTAGGCTGCCAACTTAAATTAAAACCGAGTGATTTATTTTCGCTGGTGCCGCCATCTTCACCGATACTGGTTACAAAGTCGGTCGCGGCATTTTGTTCAGAATAAAATAGAGCGGATTCGTTTGAATTATCCGGCCCATTGGTCCAACTGCTTCTAGCTTCTGCGGGGAACTGATACCAGCCACCAATATTAGTGTAGCGGCGCGTTAGATCGAGCTCGGCATAGGTATAATCGATGGTGCCTCGCAAGCTATCAATAGGCTGCCACTGCAAGGTCAGCTGGCCATTAATACGCTCTCGCTCAAACTCGGCGATGTTATAAGTGGTGTTTCTTGGCACAGCATAAAAATCACCACCTGACGGCCTATTAATATGCTGTGTTGGGTCATTAATCTGTTGATCGAGCCGGTCATTAAGTGCAAAACCGTCATCGGCATAAATCTGGCCGCCTTTAACAGCCGTGGCAGGAAACTGAAACCAACCTGCGGTGCCGCCGGAGTTTTCACCGCTGTCGCGACGCTGGAAACTGGCGCTTACGGCAATGCCCAACGTGTCGTCTAACAAAGTTGTACTAAAGAGCCCTGAATACTCAGGCGTGACCGAATCACCTTCTTCTGTTGACGTATCGTGCACCAATTTAACGCCCGCTGTAGCTCGTAAACCCGGGTTGTCTAAAGGCTTGGTGGTGATGACGTTAACCGTGGCGCCAATACCGCCTGTGGGCAATGTTGCATTGCCTGATTTGAAAACCTCTACACCGGCAATACCTTCAGATGCGATGTTGGCAAAGTCAAAAGAACGCCCAGCACCACTTTGCGTGGGCAGCTGACGGCCATTAAATGTCACTAGGTTAAAATCAGGCCCTAGGCCTCGCACTGTAATACGGCTACCTTCACCGCGAGAGCGATCAATTGACACGCCCGTTATGCGCTGAAGAGATTCTGCTAAGTTAGTGTCAGGGAACTTACCAATATCATCGGCACTAATGGCATCCACAATACCTTTCGCATCGCGCTTAGTGTCCATTGCGCGCTTCAAGCTCGCACGAATACCCATTACGGTGACTTCTTCAATCGCTTCTGATTGCGCCATTATGACTGGAGAACCCAGCATCGCACCGCCAACAACCGCACCTAAAGCAACGGAATAAGCACTGCTACGCAGCCCCTCATTAACAGATTTTATCGCACTGGCGAGCGTACTTTTACACGGCGCTTGCACCCCAACACTTACTCGGGCCGATACATTTTTTTGAATGCGAGATCCCATAATGGACAAAACCTTATCGTTATCAATTGGAAGCAGCAGCCGAACTATGCACTGCAAGGCCGCTTCTTATATGTGTTATTCGACTAACTTTAACCCGTAACTTTATCATGTTAGAGCCGTAGAAAACCACGAGGATGGGGGGCGCTTATCTCACAATCGAGTCGGTTCATCAGAAACAATGCTGGCTATTATTTGCACCTGCTAGATTGAACAAAACACAAGCAGGGCAACCACCACAAAAAGCCTATACTTTGCGGCTAACTGCGCAAGTAAGCAAGGTGCTAGTGCTGGCTTGTGGGGAGATTATTTGGTAAGGAGAGTTTTGTTCGATTCGCAACCAAAAGCGGCGATAAATTTTATCGCCGCTTTTGGTTTTGATCACTTAAATTTCAATTGCTTTCAAGTCGTTATTGATACACGCGCACATAGTCGACAAGCATTCTCTGCGGAAAGTAGTTGGGATTAGAGGGAGGATTAGGTAAAAAATTCCCTCCAACGGCCACATTTAGCAGAAGGAAAAAACTAGACCGAAGCTCGCTTAACTGATTCGGTGTAATATCGATAACATGAAAAGGAGTTGACGCCCCGTCCAGGTACCACTTTATTTCCGAAGCATTCCAGACGATGCTGAACACATGCCAATTGTCAGCAAAAGTACCCGACGACAATACAGGCGAGGTGCCCGCTTGATCACTACTGTAATAGCTGCTGTAACCATCACCAGGATTCTGCTGCCAGTGCGCAGTACCTGAGACGGTTTCAGGCTCATTCCCTCTGAGTTCCATCATGTCAATTTCACCACACGCCGGCCAGCTAACAGAGCTTATAGAATCACCCAACAGCCATATCGCAGGCCATAATCCCTGACCTTCGGGCAACACAGCGCGCACATCTATTCGACCGTATTGGAAAGACTGCTTACCCTGCGTTTTGAGCCTAGAGGATGTGTACTGCTTTCCGCCAAAATTCTCTTTTCTCGCCTCAATTGTGAGGAAGCCATTACCAACCGTGGTGTTCTGAGAGCGATAATATTGCAGTTCATTATTGCCCCACCCCCCACTACCGGTGCCAATTTCACTCGTCCAATCCGAGGTATTAAGCGAGGTGCCATTAAACTCGTCGCTCCAAACCAGCGAGTACCCTGGATAGGAAGTGGGGGCATCATAGCCTCCATATTGCCCAATCGGACAACCATCGCTTTCCACTGCTGTATTAGCCGGAGTTGCCGGGCATTGATCAACGCTATCGGCGACGCCATCGTTGTCCGCGTCATTGGTTAGTGTACCTTCGCCATATACGGCCACTTCCCAAATAGAAAAGCCATACTGACTACTGCGATTAATACCGTACATGCGCAAGTAACGATAAGTCCCACTCAAAGAAACCGTATCAGTTCGATCGCCAAAACTTCCGCCGCTCTCGGCAGCCAATGTCACCCAGGTATTGTTGTCATTAGAGCCACGCATCTCATAGGACTCGGCATTCGCCGCCTCCCAATCAATAACGATACTACTGAGCGCGTAAGCAGCACCCAGATCGAATGTTATCCATTCAGGCTGATCGAATGCCGAGCCCCAGCGGGTTGTACCATCACCATCTATTGCTTTATCGGCACCGTACTCCCCCGATTGACCAGAGCTTGCCGATGCTGAAACAACCGAAATAGGCTGCACACCTTGCACCGGCACAATAGAGCCGACTAACTGGATGTTCGTGGGCGGGCCGGCCCAAGTTGCAACTGATGAAACCAGCAACAGGCCAGCTGCAGCAATACGTATCAAGGTAAAAGCCTTCATTACTCAACGCCTTCTTGTGAACGGCGCTGAACTTGCACAACACCAAAAATTGCTAATAAAGCTGCCAGGAGCAATGATGCCGACAACCCAAAGAGGGGAACGTCTGCCTCGGGCACGCTACAGCCGGGAGCTAGTGGATCAGGGTTACACGGATCACCATTGGCCGGATCCAGCTCATCGGCTACACCGTCGCTGTCGGAGTCAATAAGAGAAGATTCTTGATAATCGTAAATGCCATCACTGTCCGTATCAGTGAACTCGCCCTCGGCAGCGTCGCTTGCCCCGTCGCCATCTGTATCCACTGTGCAGTTTGTGCCAAACGTAGAGGGGATACATGGATCGCTGTTGTTGGCATCGAGCTCATTAGAAACACCATCGCCGTCATCATCTATCAAAGAGGATTCAATGTAGTCAGCTGCTCCGTCGCTGTCTGTATCTGTCGACTGACCCTCGATACGGTCAAATTTGCCGTCACTATCGGTGTCAAAATCACAGACGGTGACAAATGTGGAGGGGTTACATGGGTCACTAGGCGCTGGATCACTGCCGTCCTCTATGCCGTCACCGTCGCTATCAATTTGCCCTGGTATGGAGCTTGCTAAGCTAGGATCGCTTCCATAAGCCACCTCCAACGAATCCGGGACGCCATCACCATCGGTGTCTGTACCCCCTGGATTAGGCGAGGGCTCGCCGGTGCCCACAAATCCTTGGGCCGGAGGAGCCGAAAACCAAACACGCAGGGGGACTGTAAAATCTACACTCACGGCATTGCCCGCGACCATTCCCGATACGGTCACTATCAAGTCGCCACTGGTATTAAACGCCGCATTACCAACATCGAACTGCAAAACTACTAAGTCGCTGCCGCCGCCATTTATTGCACCCGGGGTGTTTGTTACCTCGATGGTGTTGCTTATAAACGCAGGGGCGTCCACGTTGACAGAAATAGAGTGGAAAACCCCACCTGGGTTTTCATTGAGCAGCAATAAAAAAACCTCGTTATCAGCACTATTAGCAGTTAAATCAAAGGCTTGGACCTGCGAGACACTGCCGGCGACAAGGGCCAGAAGCAGCATTCCGATCATTTTTATTTTTGCAACCATTAGCTAATTATCCTATTTAATGCAGCCTGACAAAGGCTTTTATTCGACGCTATTATTCTATAAGGTCTGTCAATAGCGCTGCAACTAGTACAAAAAATGCACACCGAAGAATTATGCCTTACTCGGCATAGGTAAGTCTTTACGCTTGCGATGAGCCGGTGGCTCTCTGAGGCAGCCAACCGCCGTAATCTTATCAAATCACTCTGCACCTAGTAATCTCAGGACTCCGGTAAAAGCAGTCCATACAAACCCCAAGCTATGCGAGCCAATCAAAACATTAAACAAACAAAAACGCAGTAGGCCAGCCTCTCTTTTTAATGGCTACAGGAGCGACAAGCAAAGCAGTAATAATGATTCTAGCAGTAGAAATGAAGGCTAGGGGCTCAGGCCCATATGCGAATCAAACACTTGCGCGAAAATTGGCCTAAATAAGTTCTGATATGACACGACTAAAGTTCTAATGATAGCCACTTTAATCAATAACGCTTGGCTAGCAAATTTTCAGACGTTGGCTCACCCTACTGGCTGTTAGATTTACCTTTTAACAACACCAATAAAAAAGGCCACCCTCATGGGTGGCCTTTTTTATTGGTGGGTCGTGCGCGATTCGAACGCGCGACCAATTGGTTAAAAGCCAACTGCTCTACCAACTGAGCTAACGACCCTAAACTGAACTTACTCGTAATGCCTTGGCTTGCATCGCGGTGCTTTTCAGTCACACCTACTCAAAGCTTTGCCAGAGCATCCTTATGGCATTGCGCCATTTCCGGAGCGCGTATAGTACTTCCCAAACTTCAAAATACAAGCGTTTTCGCTCCTGCGAACCAACAATTCCCACATACAACTCACAGCTATACATAACGTGTAGGATCATTCAGCCCGGCTTGAGCAAATCCTTCCTTGCGCAGTCGGCAACTATCGCACCTGCCGCAAGCCCTGCCGAGCTCGTCGGCCTGATAACACGAGACTGTTTGGCTGTAATCAACACCCAGCGCACTGCCCGCTCGAATAATATCCGCCTTAGTCAGGTGCAGCAGCGGCGCGACAATTTTAGAACCGTGACCCTCCACCCCTGCCTTAGTAGCTTGATTAGCCATAGCTTGAAAAGCCTCTATGTAATCTGGCCGGCAATCTGGGTATCCGGAATAATCGACTGCATTAACACCGACAAAGATCGCCTCGGCCTGCAATACCTCGGCATAACCCAGCGCAAAACTCAAAAAAATGGTGTTGCGAGCGGGCACATAAGTCACAGGAATGCCTTCGGTAGGCATTTCAGGAACAGCAATCGCTGCATCTGTGAGAGCCGAGCCACCAATGCCACTCATATCAAAGCGAATGACCTGGTGATCGCTAGCGCCACTAGCCTGAGCAATCGCTTGAGCCGCCTTCAACTCAGCTATGTGACGCTGGCCATAGTCAAAACTTAACGTATGACAGTTGTAGCCTTCGGCGGCGGCCATAGCCAAAACCGTTGCTGAATCAAGCCCACCCGACAACAAGACCACAGCCGTTTTGTTTTTGTTTGACATAAATTAGTAACCCGGTTGATCGCCCCATATCAGCTTATGTTGTTGCAACTGCATTCTCACTGGCAAGTTATCGGCAACAATCCAATCGGCCAAATCGCGATAATTAAACGCCTTGGCATTAGGCTCAAGAGGAAAAACAGGCGAAAACAAAACGTGAGCGACTGTGTCTTGCAATGAATATTGCGCCAGTGTCGCCTTGGACCAATCGTAATCTTGACGATCACCAATAACAAATTTAACTTCATCCCTAGCAGTTAAGTGCTGCATATTTGCCATCAGATTTTTTTGTTGCTCACCTGATGAAGGTGTTTTCAAATCGACAATCCGTTTAACGCGCGAATCAACCGACGCAATATCAATAGCACCGCTAGTTTCCAGTGAAACGTTGAACCCCATGTCACATAAATGCCGCAACAAGTGCACGCAGTTTGGCTGCGCTAGCGGCTCACCACCGGTCACACAAACATACTTAGCCGCATGTTTTTTTACTTGCCCAAGGACCTCATCGATCGCCACTATATCGCCGCCATGAAACGCATACGCCGTATCGCAGTATGTGCAACGCAACGGACAACCGGTTAAACGAACAAACACGGTGCGCTCGCCCACCCAAGATGATTCACCCTGTAACGAGCAAAACACTTCAGTTAAGCGCAGCGTACTATCACTGGCAAGCATAGGCTTTAATCAAATCAATTAACGGATTTTTAGAAGAGTACATGAAGAAAAAATTTAATAAAATAGAAAGAATTTATGCGAGTTTATAAACTATTTTTCAAATACTCGCGCGCAGGATTCACCGCTTTACTCTTGGGGTGATCAACAAGCACCGACTCAAGCATCGCTTTAGCATCAGCATCGTTACCCAGTTGATGGTAAATTTTGCCCAGCTTAAACTTTGCCTCAGCCACCTTACGATGATCGCCATACTGAGTTACCAGCGCAAGAAAAGCATCGCGCGACTTTTTCAAACTAGACTCTAAATAATACAGTTCACCCAACCAAAAATAAGCGTTAGGCACGTAGCGACTAGTCGGATAATTGCTGATGAAGGCGCTTAGTGACACTTTAGCCTCAGAAAAATCACGATCTTTAACTTGCTGGTAAGCAGCACTATAGACACTGCGCGCCTCATCCGTATCAACAACGCCCTGTACACTAGGCACCAACTGCATAGCTGATGCTTCAGCAGTGGAGCTGCCATTGGCGCCCCCCTTATTAGTGTTCTGCGCAACAGCTACTGCGCCTACTTTTTTTGACGACTTAGGCGTTGAGCGCGCCGTCGGGGGCTGACCTGCTGCAGAATCAGCTTTATTGACCGCCACCGAACCAGTGGTCTGCAATCCGCTTATTCGCTGATCTAAATCGAGGTAATCGTCCATACGACGCTGACTGATTTGTTCAATTAAATAAGATTGCTGCTCCAACATGCCGCGCAACTCACTCATCTCAACCTGCAAAGCCTGCAGCTGTACATACAGCTCTGCCGAAACCGACTCATTGCGCTGAGCTGCCGTTGCATAGGTAGCTGTCGGCCCACGAGCATCAGCTTGCTGCATGGAATTATCGTTAGACGCGCCCGCAGCAGAGCCGGCTGAAACAGTGGGCAACCCCTCAACCACTTCAACGGCAACCACCTGGGCGGAGGCAAAAAAGATAGCCACCAGGCAATAACCTGCCAACACCCCGCCTACTAGGTTACGCATAGAGCCACCTGACATAAATTTAAAGATGCGGTAAAGCATCGCCCATAAAAACCACCTTACAGGCGACGCTGTTCATGCAAAAAGTATAGTTACTTCAATTCTACGCGACGATTCAAAGACCAGCCATTGTCATCGCTACGCAATGAAATCGGACGTTCTTCGCCATAGCTAACCACTTCCATGCGTGCGCGAGAGACGCCTTGAATCGCAAGGTAATCAGCGACTGCTTTAGCACGGCGCTCACCTAATGCAAGGTTGTACTCGCGAGTGCCGCGCTCATCGGCATGACCTTCGAGGCGAACACTACTATCTGTTGTGCGCAACCGCGCGGCCTGTGCATCTAGCGCTGCACGTGTAGCTGCTTTCAACGTTGATTGATCAAAATCAAAGTAAAACACCGTTTCTAGCAAATCGGCAATCGGCTCGTCAACCACTTCAGTTGGCGCCTGATCAATAGGCGTAGCAACAACAGTTGGCTCTTGAATATCGGTATCTTGATCCTGAGTTGAATTTGACGCACAGGCGGTCAGTAAGCTGCCGAAAAGCGCCAGAAAAATAATGCTTTTGAGTGAAGATGCTATAGCGTGTGAAGTAATCATGTCTATCGTACTCTCTAGTGATGGTGGGAAGTCGTGCGGTAATCGTACTGCATACGTTCCGTAGTTTAATGACAATGCGAACACAATACTACGGCTGCGCACCACTAAAATGCGGCAAAATCAACACCCGCAAATTAAACATCTAACTTTGCCTGAGGCAGCAGTTTTGAGCGCTGAGCGAAATTACATTTTTGGCGACCAGGCAGGCTCTTGAACATCACTATTGGGCGAGGGCAGACGATACTTAAAACCACCATCAAGAGCCACTGCGGCCAACACGCCCCGCTGCTTATATTTAGTAGCAAACAGCAACATGCTGCCGTTTGGTGCAATGCTTGGCGACTCATCGAGATCGGAGCGAGTCAGCACAATAAGACGCTCAGTAGCAAATTCCTGCCATGCGATATGGTAGGCACCATTATCGCGATGCACCATAACCATGCTCTTGCCGTCGGCGAGCACCTGCGCCGCGGCATTGTAACTGCCTCTGTGAGTAAGCCTTTTAACCGCGCCCGAATCTAAGGCAACTTGATAAATTTGAGGCTTACCGCCACGATCGGAGGTAAATACCAATGACAGACCATCGGGCGTCCAATCAGGCTCGGTGTCGATGGCATAGTGGTTCGTAATACGAGTGAGCTTTTTAGTGGCCAAATCCATTACGTAAATCTCAGGGTTGCCATCGCGAGACAATACCATTGCCATGCGCCGACCATCGGGAGACCAAGCTGGCGCGCCGTTAAGCCCGCGAAATGCGGTGAGCTGCTGCCGAATACCGCTGGCAATTTCCTGCCTATAAATAGCCGGCCGGTTGGTCTCAAATGAAACGTAGGCAATGTGTCGACCATCGGGAGACCAGTCGGGCGACAAAATAGGCTCATCACTTTTCAATATTTCACGCGGACGAGCGCCATCCGCATCCGCCACAATAAGACGATGTGAGCGCCCACTTGCTGGATCACCATTGACCGACACATACGCCATGCGCGTAGCAAAGACGCCTTCGATACCGGTCAATTTCTCGTAAACACTATCACTCACGCCA
>ENA-OQVM01005474-OQVM01005474.1-marine-metagenome-genome-assembly--contig:-NODE-5474-length-12169-cov-27.444757_pt1 | contig 12169 bp, 10 predicted proteins | sample MGYA00237776_ERZ505498 | MGnify/ENA primary metagenome ERZ505498 (study PRJEB26159, sample SAMN06265151) | marine metagenome | isolation source: Helgoland LTER site | place: Germany:Helgoland, sampling... | reverse complement strand
CCAGCAGCATTGTAAAACGACAGCGAAGACAGCCAGAAAACTGGCACAAACACGACAATCAAAATGGCAAGAACTGCGGGCAACGAAAGCCCGAAAAAGGTCATGCGTTCACGGCGCTCTTCGGATTTGAGCGTGCTTGCGTTCTGAAGCATCGGGCTAGCTGCATTGGTTTCGGCGATACTCATGCCACATGTTCCGGTACAATGATTGTGTCTTCGGGATGTAGGGCAAGGCCAATTCGCTCCCCTTTGGACGGCAGGCCTGTTTGGCCCGCGCGATTGGCCGGGACGCGCACATTAATCTCGCCTGCGCTGTCGTGCTGAACAATGACCAGCACGCTGTCACCTTGATAGATTATGTCGTGCACATGGCCGGACAGATCATTGGCAGTTTTTGGCACAGCACCTGCGGTGACCTCTAGCAATTCAGGCCGGATCACCAAGCGATGGCCACCGCTGCCTTGAGCAATCGGTAAATCGGATTTTAGCACGCGCCCATTGAGCTGTGCGGTACCCTTGGCCACCGTTACCGGTAAGGAAACTGATTCACCGATAAAATCCGCGACAAAGAAACTGTGAGGTTGACGATAGAGCCGCTCCGGCGTCTCGACCTGCTCGATCCGACCGTGATTGACCACTGCAATCCGGTCCGACATCGTCAGAGCTTCGCGTTGGTCATGTGTGACATAGACAACCGTCGCATCCAGCTTTTGATGCAGCGCCTTCAGTTCTATCTGCATATGTTCGCGCAGCTTTTTGTCGAGTGCGGACAGAGGTTCATCCATCAGGATGATCTGTGGCTCGAACACCATCGCGCGGGCAAGGGCTACTCGCTGTCTTTGGCCGCCGGACAATTGAGTAATTCGCCGATCCCCATAGCCGCCAAGTTGTACCGTATCCAGCACACGCTCGGCGCGTGTCTTTTGATCGCTTTTGGAAACCCCTCGGACTTTCAGTGGATAGGCCACATTTTCAGCCACCGTCATGAAGGGAAACAGCGCATAGCTTTGAAAAACCATGCCAAGGCCGCGTTTGTGCGGCGGTGTTGCAATCATTTCTTGATCGCCAAATTGGATTGACCCGCCATCCGGACGCACAAAACCGGCCAGTGCCATCAGAAGCGTGGTTTTGCCCGAGCCAGATGGTCCAAGCAGTGTCAGGAATTCGCCTGCGGCAATATTTAACGACACATTATCGAGCGCTTTTACCGCGCCGTAAGCTTTACACAGGTTGGATATGTCTATGGGAAGGGATTGGGCAGCAGAGGACATGCAGGTTCCTAACTTAAGAATAATGGGCGCAGCGCGAACTGAACTGCGCCCAATTAGATTACTGTTGGATCAGTGTGTCGAACTCTTCAGTCAACTCACCCAATTGGCCGATGTAAAAAGCCGGGTCGACAAGAAGCTGCTTGTCGTAGTTGCTCGGATGCGTGTTGACCAACAAAGCCTGCTCATCCGAGATAATGCCAGTGTCAAACGCGCCCGTATTCACCGGACCCAAAGGCATCGTGACCGCCAGCCTCGCCTGTGCTTCGGCACTCAGCAATTCGTTGATCAGGCGCATCGCATTCTCGACGTTTGGCGCGCCTTTGGGAACCAGCAAACAATCGACATCCATCGTGCCACCATCGAATGCATAAGCGACGTCAACGCCAGATGCGATGACACTTTCCACACGGTTATGGCCCATGTGAATCACGTCTACTTCACCGTCACGCAGTAGCTGTGCGGATTGTGAGCCACCTCGATACCAAACGGTGACTTCGGGTGCGATTTCTCCCAGTTTGGCCCAGGCACGCGCGATGCCTTCGTCCGTGGCCAGCATGTCATAGACTTCTGCCATAGGTACACCATCGGCCATAAGGGCAGCCTCAAGGTTGTAGTTCACCTTGCCGTGCATGCCGCGATTGCCGGGGAAGTTTTCCAGATCCCAGAATTCTGCCCAATTGGATGGTCCAGCACCGTCAAATGCGTCGGTGCGGTAGGCAATCACTTTAGTGAAGTTGATGAAGCCAATGTAATTCTCATGGATCAGTTCTTCGGGGATACCCGTTGTGTCGACAATAGAATAATCAATCGGCTCAAGTTTGCCCTCTCGGCTGAGGGTTTCACATGAGGGCAAATCTTGCTCGGTCACATCCCAAGCGACGGCACCCGCGGTGATCTGTGCGCGGACGTCTTGAATACCGTTGGTCGTATCCTCCTTGACCGTGACATTTAGTGCACTGGCTGCAGGTTCCAGCATCGCTGAGCGCAAAGCATCTTGAAATGATCCACCCCAGGATGAAAACACCACCTCACCTTCTGCGAAAGCTGGCGACGCCAATACCACGCTGCTGGCAACGATGCTTGCCGCAAGCGACAGTCTTTTTGTTTCATTCTTCATTTAAGATTCTCCCAAAATTTTTGTTGATTATTGAGGTTTATAACCACCTCACTCCCATATATTTCGTTAGGCAAAACGATGTTTCATTTTTTAAAGCTTGTACTGGAAGAGGTCAACATTTATTTTTAAACACAGGCGCTAGGTCAGTTTCCTTCAACCCGGTTGGTGATCAGCTGTAGCCATTCGAGCATAATAAAGCGGCCAGCATTCTTTACCTGAAGGGTTGCGATCCAGGGACTTTGTAATCGCGAGACGTTTGGCCAAATAGTATTTAAAAGTGTGCTGTCAGACTAATGACTGCAAGCATCAGATTGATAGCGGCAATCAAAATCTATTCGCTCAATAATTGACGCCACTCAGCCAGAGCAGCAACACGGTTTAGCTTGAAATTGGTACGTGACTAGAGATGGCATCCCAACAAAACCCCCACCCAATGAATCTACGCCCCCAATACTAAAGGCCCGTGGTCCGAGACGCGGGGCCTTATGATGGGGGGCCCCGGTCCATGGTCCTGTGGCTCGATTGCATGGATCAGGCGCAGTAACCCCTATTTTTAGGCGGTCAAATACCTACGCATGGGGCACTGCCCCTTAAGTTCGAATCTAAACGTAGCTTCCGCCTTAGATGAGGTATGGGTTTTGACCTGCCTGATCGTATCAAGAAGACCCTAATTTACTGTCAAACAGATGTTTTTTGTAACCCATTTGTAACCCAAAACAAAAATGGGTTCAGATGTTTATCTTTTAAGTTATTGATTTAAATGGTGCCCCCACACGGACTCGAACCGCGGACCTACTGATTACAAATCAGTAGCCCATAAAAACTCACACCACAGTTCAATTGGAGTCCCATTTGCCAATAAGAGCAATCAAGCTATTTCTAGTGATGATCCAATCAGTCTGAGATATACATGAAAGCCAATTCGAACTTAAATCGCCGCCAATGGCTCGCCGCTACTTTTGGATTTTTGGCCACCTCAATAGCCAGCCCCATACTCGCACAAACAAGAATTCGCCGCATCCGAACTCAATATATCGCAGCGCTTGGAGCCGAGGGCGCTACTTCAGGAACAGGCGCGGAAACGTGGGGTCTTTGGAAGGAAGATCCTGGTCCAATTGGCGTATGGCTTAGGCTCTATCAGACACTCCAAAAGGCGGGTAATTTGGCCCCTGCCGGCTGGAGGTTTGACATTGATGATTGGTGGCTGGATGAGAACGGCCTGATCATGAAGGCTCCAGAATTTCCAATCCCTGCTGGGCAGTATTTTGTTACAAATGGTGAGGAACACTTCTCTTTACTCACCATCGAAGAGCCCGATGCAGAAGGGAAACAATCTTGGTCACTGTCAGACGATAAAACACTTGCGAATGTGACCCATGGGCCATGTAGATCAGCGCGGTATACGCCCGAGGGTGAAAGTGGCACATGTTCGCCAGAATTCGCAGACCGCTCTGCGTTCCCTTTAAAGCCAGGGGAATCACCTCCTTTAGTCAGCGGATGCAATCGAAAAAATTATGCGGTTTTAATTGTGATTGGTGTACCTTCCACAAGTTAATTTTCTGATACAGCTTACTATTGTTCATTTTGCGATCGATCATAATTAAATCGCTTTGGATTGAACCTATTTAATGGTATTATTGAAGCGTGCAGTGTGCATGACGAGCTAATTTGGCTCGTGTATAGCTTCAAGAATGAAGCCCTAAATCAACGGAAGGAGTTGGCATGTTGCTGACCACTTGTTCGTTGGGTCTTGGGGAGCTTCGTTCTTCAAACTCAACACCTCACAAACACTCTCAACGCCAAATTAAAAAGGCAAAGGACCTCTTTGCAAAACAAGGCATCGTTGTTCCTATTATTGTGGACGAACACCATCACATAATTGATGGGCATCTTCGGTTCATGGTGGCGCGGGAACTTGGCATCGAAAACCTCAACGCAGTTATTGTCTCTAAGGCATCAAGCGCCGAGATTATCGAACTGGAATTAGCCCTCAACCGCCTTGGAGAAGACAGCAACTGGGATGAGGCACGCTTAAGGGAAAAGCTAGAGCAGCTCTTAGAGTTCGATGTTGATTTGAGCTTCACAGGGTTTGAACAAGCTGAGATTGATAAAATACTTAACTTTGAAATTATTGATGAGGCCGAACAAGATTGGGGCGGCACAGACCCCGTAACAAGGCCGGGCGATATATGGCGCGTTGGCGACCACATCATTGCCTGCGTAGACGCATTATCACCAGAAGTGGCTTTAAGCGAACTGGATAACCCGCCTTTGGCCAAAGTCTGCGTAACAGACCCTCCATACAATGTGCCAACAAAAGGTCATATCAGAACCAGCCATGATCATCAGGAATTTGCCATGGCTGCTGGCGAGATGTCAGACGCAGAGTTCGAGGAGTTCCTAAACGCATTTCTAAGATCAGCTCTCAACCTTACAACAGACAAGGCCCTTTTCTATGTCTGTATGGACTGGCGCCATATCGACCTTTTGAACGCAGCCGCAAAGACACAACGACTGACGCCCCAGAACTTGTGTGTTTGGGCCAAGACAAATGCAGGGATGGGATCGTTTTATCGCTCACAGCATGAATTGGTTGCTGTCTACAGCCGAGCTAAAACCTTCCAAAATAATATCAACCTCGGAGCAAGTGGCCGATACCGGACAAATGTTTGGCACTATGATGGCGTAACCAGCTTTGGCCCCACACGAACCGAAGATTTAATAGATCACCCTACCGTAAAACCCACCCAGCTGATTGCAGACATTATCTTAGATTGTACCTCGATCGGTGACTGGGTGTTGGATCCATTTTTAGGGAGCGGCACCAGCTGCCTCGCTGCAGAGCGGATTAATCGCCGCTGTCTTGGGCTGGAATTAGAACCCAAGTTTGTCGATGTCGCTCTCAAGCGGCTTAAAGAAAGATGCAGCTTAGACGCCGTTCATGTTCAGACGGGTAAAAGCTATGCTGACATTACCCGTGAACGTCTCACAAAGAGTGAGGGCGCAGCATGACTTATGGAAACCCTCCAAAAAAATATCAGTTCAAAAAGGGCCAGTCCGGCAATCCCAAAGGCCGCCCACGCAAAAAGCCGCAAACTAGCACAACTCTCGCCGATGACCTGCGAAGCGAGCTTAGTGAAGAAATTATGGTCAAGAAAAATGGAGAGACCAAGCGCGTTACCAAGCAAAGCGCTTTAATATCTTCAATAGCAACCTCGGCAATAAATGGCGGCAGTAGCCAGCAACGCCTCCTTGTCCAAATTCTAAGCATGTCTGGCATGGACAAAGACAACCCCATCGACGCTAAAGAGCTCCAGAGACATGACGAAGCTCTTTTGTTGGAATTGCAGAAACTTGGTTTTAAAATTGATGAGGCTGATCATGACACATAACATAAGCCAGAGGACTTTAGACGCCCTTCTTCGGCGGTCGCCCAGCCTGTTCTTCACGCATCTGTTTCCAAAGATCGATACGGTTCGCGACTTTGAGTGCTCGTGGCACCTTCATGCCATAAGCCAGCATTTGCTTGAGATGTATCATGGCACATGTCTGCGCTTGATCGTTAACGCTCCGCCGCGCTCGTTAAAGACCTCTTTGGCAAACACCTATTTTATACCTTGGCTGCTTGGACAGGATCCAACCACCAAAGTCATGGTTGTCACCTACGGCGATGACCTTTCTTCAACACTCGCAAAAGCCACGAAGAAAGTGTTTCTGCATCGTGAATATAAGAGAATCTTTCCACACACCGTTTTAGAAAATGACAATATGCAAGCCACTAGGTTGCGCACATCACAAGGTGGCCATGTTATCTTCACCTCCCTCCATGGAGTGATGACCGGCCTTGGTGCAGATTGGATTATCCTCGATGACCCCCTACAGGCGGCCCATATGCGATCTGAGACCCGCCAGGATGATGTCATCCAAGTGTTTAAGCAAAGTATCAGCACGCGCCTCAACACTCCAAAGGACGGTAAAATCCTTCTCGTACAGCAACGCATCAGCCCAAATGATTTGTGCGGCGCATTAACTGACGCGCCCGCACATCCTTGGAAGGTTTTATGTCTGCCAGCCCGCTTTGATGAGCCAGCCCAATTTTATTTAGGATTCTCTAAGTGGAAAGATGTCGCAGCAGGGGATCTTCTAACACCTGCGCGAATGCCAGAGGCTTTTCTCAATGAGAAAAAAGCTGAGATGGGCGATGCAGCCTATTATGCGCAGTATTTACAAAAGCCTCTTCATGAGAGCGACTGTCCGATTGATTTTAAGAAAATTAAGCACATCAGTAGGGAGGAGTTTGATGAAATCAGTCTTGCACCCACAATTTATCAAAGCTGGGATACGGCGCTCTCGGACAAACCATCCGCCGATTATTCTGCAGTAACAACTTGGGCAAAGTTTGAGGATGGCCGTTATGTATTGCTTGATGCAGCGCGCTACCGCGTCACGAGCGAAAAACTTCAGAGCATAATCGTGCAGAAAGCGCTGGCGCATTCCGCACGATTTGTTTGCATTGAAAAGGCCAATCATGCGGTTGATCTTATACGAATGGTAGAGACAGAAATGCCGGATGGGTGCATTGTGAGATCCGTAGTAACTGGTGGATCCTCCAAAATGCAGCGGCTGGAGGCACAGCTGCATAAAATCAATACTGGCAAAGTGTTCTTTTTAAGTGACGAGCCGAACCTTAAGCTTGTTAACCATGAGCTGCGGCAATTCCCGAATGGACGCTACGATGACCTGGTCGATAGCTTCTCACAGGCGCTTGCTCAAATGGGGACTGGAAGCGGCGTACCATTTTGGCGCATTAGCTGAGACTGATAAATCTGAAACTTTGGACTAGACTACGCCCTAACCGTAAGCCTGTATGCTCCTAAGCCCGAATACCATCGGGCTTTGCTCAGTGACAATGATCACAAGGAGCAAAGTTTGGACCCCTCATTTGAAACTTTAAAAACCGCAAGCCGCGCTGATCTCATTGATGCATGGCGCAAGGCTATCGGCAGGCCGGCGCCAAAACACATTAGTCGATCACTTTTGATCACCGTTCTTTCTTTTGAGCAGCAGGCAAAACAGTATGGGAGGCCAAACCAAAGGTTCCGCCAAGCCTTAGAGCGCCAAGTTAGCGGCAAAGCCTCCAAGCCCAAGCTGCAATCAGGAACGCGGTTTGTACGCGAGCATCATGGCAAGACCCATGTTGTCGAAGTAGACGCGGCGGGGGCCTTTATCTGGCAGGGCAAATCCTTTGCATCCCTATCTCAGGTCGCCAAGCAGATATGCGGCTATCACTGCTCCGGACACAAGTTCTTCGGGGTGACAAAATGAGTTCAGCCCCACGTCAAAAAATCCGTGCAGCCATCTATACGCGAAAATCTAGGGAAGAAGGTCTCGAGCAGGAGTTCAATTCTTTAGACGCCCAACATGAGGCCTGCGCGGCCTACATTACCAGCCAACGACATGAGGGCTGGAAACAATTAAAGGGCCGCTTCGATGACGGAGGGGTATCAGGGGGAACTATGGATCGCCCTGCCCTCACGCGCCTTTTGGCGGATGTAGATCAAGGCCTGGTTGATATGATCGTTGTCTATAAGATCGACCGATTGACGCGCTCCTTGAGCGACTTTGCCAAATTAATTGACCGGCTGGAGGCGAAGGGCTGCTCTTTTGTGTCCGTGACACAATCTTTTAATACGTCGACATCCATGGGGCGCCTAACACTGAATGTGCTTCTATCATTTGCTCAATTTGAGCGTGAAGTCACAGCCGATCGCATTCGCGATAAAATTGCGGCCTCAAAAAAGAAGGGTATGTGGATGGGCGGCCGGGTGCCCTGGGGATACGCCATTCATCCCGATCCAAAGGTTCAATCCTTAGAGATACATCTCGAGCATGCCAAAGATATCCAACGGATATATGATCTATACGAGGAACTTGGATGCTTAGCGCAGGTTAAAAGCCAAATTGATAGCCTATGGCCAGAGCGCAATTATAGCCGTGGCCGTATCTATAAAATCTTAACCAACCCAATCTATATTGGTAAGATCCGCCACAAGACCGACATCTATGAAGGCCTTCATTCCGCCATCATCGATGTGGCGCAATTTAACCGGGTTCAAGAACAGCTCAAACTCAAATCAGCCATCAAACGTGGGACCCACCCTACGCGAGGATTGTCCGCCTGCTTGATCGGAAAAATCTACGACGAGACTGGAGATCGCCTTACGCCCTCCAACACAAAGCGCAAGGGCCGTATGCATCGATATTACTACTCCAATCGCCTGACGATCAAAGGCGCTGACCCAACAGGCTGGCGCATCAAGGCAGAGACACTTGAGACGGCTTTATCCTCGATGGTAAAATCCAATCTCATGCAGGCCTGCCAAAATCCTGACATCAAAGATGGCCTCACAGCTCATGAGCTTACCCAATACATAAGTTGTATAGACACACTGAAGTCCCAAGCAGCATTGAAGCTCATCTCTCGCGTAGATTTAACCAAAGGCAATATAACGATCGCCATTAATCAAAAGGAGCTTGAGAAGCTTCTACAATGCTCTTCAAACCTAATAGAGGCAGAGCGATTAACATTTAGCGAACCCATTACATTCCAACGCAGGCAAAATGGTACAAAGCTTATCTGGGCCCAATATGAAACTGGCCCGAGACCACATCTCATCAAAGCCCTTCACGATGCTCACACCTGGCTTGATCTGCTAAAATCCGGCAAACAAATTACCGACATTACTCAAGCCACAGGACTTCTCGACGGGACTATTTGGAAGCGTGTTCGGCTCGCATGTCTGTCGCCAAAAGTTCAAAAGGCCATCCTTAACGGAACATTAAATCCAGAGTTCACCATTCGCTATTTGCAAAGCAAGCGTGTGCCTGCAACCTGGGTTGAACAAGACAAGCTCTTAATCAGTAAAGTTCCCTGTTAATGCCTATTTAATTCCCTGTTAATTTTGCCCAGCGCGCTTCTAAACACCAATAATTTATGGCTATTACAGCGTTTTTAGACATTTCCAGAACCCAAAAAAAGAAAGTTCCCTGTTAATTTCCCTGTTAATTGCAAAAAACAGGGAAACTCGTGCTGCCGAAATATTGCCTCTGAGGAATAGGTTGAAACGGGGTAATTCTTGCGCGAGAGAAAATCCTCAGATCAAAAATCTGAAAATAACAGCCTGAAAACACGGGTATAAAAACCGGTTATATGAAGCTGTTGGATGTGAGAGAAATCAGTGGCGGACCGAGGAGGCGCCATACTCCTATTCCTATAATGTCCAATATTATCTATTTTTAATACATTTAATTAGAAATTTAACCTATCATTCATCCATTACTAGCTATAGTATTCCACTAATATCCACAGTTTTTGTAGGGGTAAAAATGGGGGTAAGAAATCTTACCGAAAAGTTTTGCAGCTCTGTAACGGAGGTTGGAAAGCATCGTGATAACCGCAGGCAGGGTTTATTCCTCATGGTCCAAAAAACGGGATCAAAAAACTGGGGGCAAATTTTACATGTAAAGAATTCAGCTGAGAAACCAGAATTAGGCCTTGGCGGCTTCCCGACGATATCGCTAGCCGAAGCAAGACAAATTGCGAGTGAAAACCATGCGCTGGCTCGGCGCGGTATTAATCCAAAAAAATCGAGAGCTATTAAGCAAACAATTCCCAACTTCGCAGAACTCGCCGAAAAAGTCATTCAGTCCAAACGCTCCGGGTGGACAAACGAGAAGAGCGAAAAACAATGGCGATCGACGCTAAAAATGTATGCCTTCCCAGTCTTAGGAAGGCTCCCAGTTAGCGAAATTACCTCCCGACATATCGCGACAGTCTTAAATCCAATATGGACAACTAAAGTTGATACGGCCTCAAAATTGCGCGGACGTATCGAGGCTGTCTTAGATCTCGCAATATATTTAAAATATTTGGAAGCACCAAATCCAGCGACACTAAAGGGCAATTTGGAATTTGAGCTGCCTAAACGATCGCGAAATGGAGATCATCGTCCAGCTGTATCGCAAAAAGACGCGCCTAGATGGTGGTCTGCCCTAATGGAAAGAGACGGCATTTCCCAAAAAGCGCTTCAAATATTGATGCTCACAGCATCTCGGGGAAAAGAAGTCCGAAAAATGGCTTGGGACCAATTAGAGATATTTGATGATCGCACGCAGCAGCAAAATGGCTACGCGGGTATTTGGCGCCGCGATGTCGAAATCATGAAAATGCGCACAAGGCATGAGGTGCCATTAACACAATATATGTTGGAAGTTATTCAAAGCACTGGAACGTCGAACGGCCTAGTATTTCCCTCTCCTCGAAGCGGCAAAATGTTGAGTGAAAACGCTTTAAACAAAATGATGAAGGATATGCACGAAGCTGACCCAGAGGGTGGGTTCTTCGATATATGGAGTAAAAAGAGAGCTGTTTCACATGGCCTTCGTTCAACATTCAGAGATTGGGCTGGGGAGCATGGACTGGCCCGGGAAGTTGCGGAAATACAAATGTCTCACAAAGTTGGTGATGCCGTTCAACAAGCGTACTTTCGCACTCAGTTATTGAAAAAACGTGCTAATGCCTCCGATGATTTCCTAATATTCTTGCAAAGTCCCGCAGGCGTAAAAGGTCCAAAAAATTAGCACGAAGGAGCTGGCGAATGACACAGAACCGCAAATCACGTTCAAAAGACCTGGAGCTAGAAGCGCTGAAAGCGGTCAAAGACGATCTTGAGGCTCCAGAAATATTTAGGATGTCGCAGCGCATTGAATATTATGAGGAACTTAGAACACAGGGTGAACTGCCCACCACATTTATTGCTCTAGAAGCCCTATCGATGCTGATGGGAGGCCACGAGAAAGGTCATTCTAAAGAAGCGCTAAGCTCAGCTTGGCCTAGAGATTGGGATGAAGAGACTTTTGAAGTTCCAAAACGCGTTATTGCGGCGCTCGTCATCCCCTGGCTTAACTACAAAGAGTTGGAGGCTGAAAAATCATTGGGGCAAGTATTTGGTTTGGAGCCGAGTCTTTCGACCTCGCGAAAAACGATTACTTCAATGAAGGTAAAGGATCAGCACTTAAGTTTAGCCAATGAAGTTGAGTTAAATTATTTGGCAGCTGGCACAAAAGGCAAGGGCAGCACCTTAGAAACAGTAATTGAAGCCGTGGCCACAGCAAATAACGTGTCTTTCGAGACTGTTAAAAACGCTCACAAAACTCACAAAGAGCGTATTCGAAACGGGCTTCGAAACCTTGGCCTCTTAAAGGGGTAACGAGTACGGCTACTCACTACCATTATTGCAGCCAAGTTGTCGTGATCCAATGGGTCCATCGCAGTTTCATTGGGAAATTGCAGGACCTTTTTGGAGAGCTACAATGCAGCAACAATTTTTACGGCGTCCCGCGGTCGAGGCCATAACAGGCTTAGGCCGGTCAACTATTTATCAAATGATGAGTGATGGCCGCTTCCCCAAATCTGTGCGCATCGGCCGGCGCGCCGTCGCATGGACTGCAGAGGAAGTTCAAGCGTGGCTTGAACAGCGCATTTCTGAACGCTCTGACGACCTTCAAGGTGATCTCAATGACAATTCATAATCACCCCCCCCTACCCTCGCTATATACCGGCTTAACCCCAGTATATAATGCCAGCCACAGAGAGCGCGATGACAGCTACACCAAAGTCATCCTCCAGCTCGCTCCGCGCTGGCACATTATCGAATGCCGCAACGCTGAGCAGTGGATTATCCAGAAGCGCTCGGCAGAACCCTTGGACCGAGGCAAGTGGA
>ENA-OQVM01005470-OQVM01005470.1-marine-metagenome-genome-assembly--contig:-NODE-5470-length-12185-cov-20.584490_pt1 | contig 12185 bp, 11 predicted proteins | sample MGYA00237776_ERZ505498 | MGnify/ENA primary metagenome ERZ505498 (study PRJEB26159, sample SAMN06265151) | marine metagenome | isolation source: Helgoland LTER site | place: Germany:Helgoland, sampling... | reverse complement strand
AATTTAATTTATTTTAGTAGGTTTTATAATGCCATGTATATTTTTTACAAGAAACATTTTAATAAATTTTTAGCTTCGAAGATAGTTATGTGGATTTTGATTAAGTTTTTGATTTTAATTAAAGAGTTATTATTTTTGACTTCAGCTAAATTCAACTTCCAAGATTCTAATGTTATTTATGAAAATAAATTTTTAATAACTAAATCCTTAACAAACGATTTTAATTTCAAAGCTACATTAATTGGTCTAAATCAATTATCAAATAAAAAAATCAAAAATTCTTTATTAGTATTTGATCTTAATACTATTTTGCTTTCTGAAATTATTTACCAGTATGAGCATTTGTCAAAAACTAATAATTTCAGAATTATTGTTCCAAATACAAGCTTTTATATTGGAAGTGACTTTAAGCATAAAAAAGGTCAAATTGTATATTTTTAGGATAAAATAAATTACAGCCTTCACCCCCTTTTTAAACGAATTTTACTTAATTTTGTTTATATATAAAATCTAATCTTAAATGTCAAAATTTGAATTAAAATTGCCAAAAATGGGAGAGAGTGTTGCTGAAGCAACGATCACATCTTGGCTTAAAGATGTTGGTGATCAGATTGAAATGGATGAAGCTGTTTTAGAAATTGCAACTGATAAAGTTGATACTGAAGTTCCATGTGAGTTCGAAGGAATTTTAATCGAAAAATGTTTTGAGGTTGATGATATTGTTCAGGTTGGTCAGACTATTGCAATTATTGAAGTATCAGGATCTGATTCTAGTGAAAAAATAAGCGATCCAAAAGAAAGTGTAACACAAATAGCTGATAATACCAATGAGGAATCGATTTCAGCTCCTGTTCCTATTTTTACTTTAAATGAAGCTAAGCCACCAATAAAATTTAGTGACTCTGAAAGGTTCTTTTCTCCTTTAGTCAAGAGCATAATGAAAAAAGAAGGTATTGACTTAAAAGACTTAGAGCATATTAAAGGTTCTGGTAAAAATAATAGAATCAATAAAGATGATATATTAAAATTTTTAGAATCTAATACTTTAATTAAACCTAAACTGAATGAAACTAAATTAGATAATAATATTAATTTTCAATCCGGTTTAAAATCATCAAACCTTATTGATGATAGTGTAATTGAAATGTCAAGAATGGGCAAGCTTGTTTCTAAGCATATGGTTGATTCTTTACAAACATCTGCCCATGTTCAGTCTTTTATTGAAGTTGACGTTACTAATGTATGGAATTGGAGAAATAAAGTTAAATCTGATTTTGAAAAAAGAGAAGGTGAAAAACTTACATTAACACCCATTTTTATGCAAGCGGTTTCTTTTGCTTTAAGAACCTACCCTATGATGAATATCTCTGTAGATAATGACAATATCTTTATAAAAAAGAATATAAATATAGGAATGGCAACATCTTTAGCAGATGGAAATTTAATTGTACCAGTTATAAAGTTTGCTGATCGATTAAACTTAGTTGGTATGACTAAATCGGTAAATGACTTAGCTCAACGAGCTAGAGCAGGAAAATTAAACCCTGACGATGTTCAAGATGGAACTTATACTGTCACAAACGTTGGTGTTTTTGGAAGTATAATGGGTACACCTATAATCAATCAACCCCAAGTTGGTATTCTGGCTTTAGGAGCAATTAGAAAAATGCCATCAGTAATTGAAACGTCTGAAGGCGATTTTATTGGTATTAGAAATAAAATGTTTTTGTCACACTCCTATGATCATAGAGTTGTTAACGGAGGTTTAGGTAGTCAGTTTATAAAATGTATTAAAGACTATTTGGAGGCATGGGACATTAATACAGAGATTTAAAAAATTCAACTTAATGAAATTAAACCTATCTAAACCAATTTGTTTTTTTGATCTTGAAACAACAGGAATAAATATATCTAAAGATAGAATAGTTGAAATATCGATTTTAAAAGTATTTCCCACGGGAAAAGAAGAGATACATACTTGGTTAGTAAACCCCGAGATTAATATTCCTGATGAAGTTGTAGCAATTCATGGAATTTCTAATGAAAAAGTGCAAGACTCTCCGATTTTTAAAGACTTAGCTAAAGAAATTCATCTTTTAATTAAAGATTCTGATTTAGGAGGATTTAATTCTAACAGGTTTGATATTCCATTATTGGCAGAAGAAATGATCCGAGCTGATATCGATTTTAGCTTAAAAGGCAATAAATGTGTTGATGTTCAAAATATATTTCATAAAAAAGAAAAGAGAAACTTATCTGCTGCTTATGAGTTTTATTGTAATAAAGAATTAATTGGTGCGCATAGCGCAGAGTCAGATACAAAAGCAACCTATGAAATTTTAAAAGCACAAGTTGAAAAATATGATGATTTAGAGAATAGCATTCCTTTTTTATCTAATTTCAGTTCAAGAAGTAAATTTGCTGATCTTGCTGGATTTATAGTTTTTAATGAAAAAAATCAAGAATGTTTTTCATTTGGCAAGCATAAAGGTAAATTAGTTCTTGATGTTTTAAATACAGATTCTGGTTATTTTAACTGGCTGTTAAATGCAGATTTTCCACTTTATACTAAAAATACACTAAAGTCTATAAAATTAAAATTGCTTAATAACAAGTTGTCTTAAATGAAAATAATCTGTATTGGAAGAAATTATGCTGACCACATTAAGGAGCTGAAAAATAATCGGCCCACTGACCCTGTTATATTTTTGAAAACAGACACTTCAGTTATTTTAAAAAACCAACCTTTTTTTATTCCATCTTTTAGCAATGATATTCATCATGAGGTTGAACTTTTGATAAAAATAAAAAAAATAGGAAAATTTATTGACCCTAAATTTAGTCATAAGTATTATGATGAAATATCTTTAGGCATAGACTTCACTGCTAGAGATTTACAGTCAGAATTAAAATCTAAAGGATTACCATGGGAAAAATCAAAAGCATTTGACGGATCTGCTATGATTGGCAAGTGGGTAGACAAATCAAAGTTTAAGGACATTAATAATTTGACTTTCAGTCTTGAAGTAAATGGAAATTTAGCTCAAAACGGTAATACTTCTTTAATGTTATGGAATATCGATGAGATAATCTCATATGTGTCTAAATATTTTACACTAAAAATTGGAGATGTCATATTTACTGGAACTCCAGCAGGAGTTGGATCAGTAAATATTAATGATCAATTAATTGGAAAAATTGAAGATGAAGAGTTTTTTAAGTTAAAAATAAAATAATGACAGCAGAAATAATTACAATTGGAGATGAGATTTTAATTGGTCAAACAATTGATACAAACTCAGCTTTTATAGCCAAGGAGTTTAATAAAATTGGTTTATCTATCAATAGGATATCTTCAATTATGGACAGAGAATCAGATATTTTAGATACTTTAAATTCTTCCGTTAATCGTTCGAATATTGTAATAGTTACTGGTGGCTTAGGCCCTACTAATGATGATATCACTAAAAATACAATTGTTAAGTTTTTTGATGACACTCTTGTGACCAATCAAATTGTATTAGATAATATTAAATTTATTTGGAAAAAATATATAAAACAACCACTGTTGCAGGTTAATATTGATCAATCTTTAGTTCCATCTAAGTCTCATGTTTTTTTAAATACTAAAGGGAGTGCACCTGGTTTATGGTTAAAAAAAAATAATACAATTTTTGTGTTTTTACCTGGTGTACCTTTTGAAATGAAAGAATTAATTAAAACCAGTGTTGTTCCAAAGATTTTGAATGAGTGCAATCTACCTCATATAATTCACAAGACAATACTTACCTATGGAATGGGCGAGAGTAGTATAGCTGAGATTATAAAAGATTGGGAAAAATCTTTACCCACTGAAATTAGCTTTGCCTATTTACCAAGTCTTGGAAGAGTTAAGTTAAGGCTTTCAACAAAAGGAAATGATTTATTAAAAATAACTAATAATATTAATTTGTATGCTGATAAATTACTACCCTTGATTAAAGAAATATTTGTTGGATATGAGGAAGATGAGTCGATTGAGAAATTAATTGCTAATAAATTAATTTCTAATAATTCAACAATTTCTTTTGCCGAAAGTTTTACAGGTGGAAAAATATCTGATTCTTTAGTTTCTGTAGCTGGTGCTTCTTCCTTTTTTAAAGGTAGTATAGTTTGTTATTCCACAACTTCGAAAGTAAATAATTTAGGTATTAAAATGGACCTAATAGATAAATATTCTGTTGTCAGTAAAGAAGTAGTTGAATCTATGGCTTTAAATGTTAAAAAAATGTTTAATTCAGATTATTCATTAGCTACCACTGGCAATGCAGGTCCTACAAAAGGGGATTCTAATAAAGAAATTGGTACTGTTTATATTGGGGTTGCAACTCCAGAAAAGGTTTTTTCATTTGAATTTAACTTTGGTAATTCAAGAGAAAGAGTAACTGGAAAGTCAGTCAATAAATCTTTTGAACTACTATTAAAAGAATTATTAAAAAATTGACATATAATATTTGTCATATATTAAAGAATTTGTAAATTCGCACCTCGTAATTAAGAATATTTATAATAAATTTATAAGATTATGTCTAGAATTTGTGAATTAACAGGTAAAACTGGAATGGTTGGAAACAATGTTTCTAAATCCCTTAATAGGACTAAGCGTAAATTTGATGCTAATCTTATTAAAAAACGTTTTTATATTCCTGAGGAAGATAAGTGGATTTCATTAAAAATTTCTACTTCAGCTCTTAAAACAATAAATAGAATTGGAATTTCTGCAGCTTTAAAAGATGCCAGAAGTAAAGGTTTTTTAAAATAATCTAAAAGATGGCTAAAAGAGGAAATAGAGTACAGGTTATATTAGAATGTACTGAACATAAAGCAAGTGGTATGGCAGGAACTTCTAGGTATATTACTACAAAAAATAAGAAAAATACTCCAGACAGAGTTGAAATAAAAAAATTCAATCCTATCTTAAAGAAAATGACAATTCATAAAGAAATTAAGTAAATTATAATATTATGGCAAAAAAATCAGTTGCATCGTTACAAACAGGTTCTAAAAGATTAACAAAAGCTATCAAAATGGTTAAATCTCCTAAATCTGGAGCTTATTCTTTTGTCGAAACTATTTTACCACCTGATAGAGTAAATGATTTTTTAAGCAAAAAATAATTTACTAATAAAGACATTAATTTTAAAAGCCGCTTTTACCTAAAAGCGGCTTTTATTTTTATATTTACAATTCAGTTTGATTATAAACTTAATTATGGGTTTTTTTAAAAATATCTTTTCTAGTTCCAAGAAAGAATCTCTTGACAAAGGTTTGGAAAAATCTAAGAGTTCTTTCTTTTCCAAGTTAAATAAAATTATAGTTGGTAAATCTAAAATTGATGATGATTTTTTAGATGACTTAGAAGAGGTATTAATTTCTAGTGATGTGGGAGTAAATACTACATTGAAAATTATCGAACGCATTGAGTCAAGAGTAGCAAAAGACAAGTATGCTGGATTGAATGAACTTAACTTATTATTAAAAGAAGAAATTAGTTTACTTCTTTTAGAAAATGAAAACTTAACTACAAACGATTTTCAGATCCCTAAATCTGATGACCCATATGTAATTATGGTAGTTGGAGTCAATGGTGTAGGAAAAACTACAACAATTGGTAAATTGGCTAATCAGTTTAAATCAAAGGGTTTAAATGTGGTTTTAGGAGCTGGTGATACATTTAGAGCTGCAGCTATAGATCAATTAGAAATATGGGCAGAAAGAGTAGGTGTTCAATTAATTAAGCAAGAAATGGGCAGTGATCCTGCTTCTGTTGCCTTTGATACTTTAACTGCCGCAAAACATCAAAAAGCAGATGTTGTTATTATAGATACAGCAGGAAGACTTCACAATAAAGTTAACCTGATGAATGAGCTATCTAAGATTAAAAGGGTAATGCAAAAAGTAATTCCTAATTCACCACAAGAAATATTACTTATTCTTGACGGGTCTACAGGACAAAATGCATTTGAACAAGCCAAACAGTTTATTAATACCACTGATGTTAATTCCTTAGCAATCACCAAGCTAGATGGTACAGCCAAAGGAGGAGTTGTTATTGGTATAAGTAATGAATTTAAAATACCAGTAAAATATATAGGAGTAGGTGAAGCAATGGATGATTTACAGGTTTTTAATAAACACGAATTTGTAGACTCTTTCTTTAAATAAAATTTCAGTTTAAATAATAAAAAATTTAATCTATATGAAATTCATAAATTTGAGAGAAAGAACTATTTTCTCCATCACTTGTTTTTATCTTCCAAAAATAGCTGTTGTTAGGTTCAACACTTATCTCAATTTCATCTTCTAAAATATCAATCAAACTTTGTTGAGGGCTTTGATTTCCATCTACGTTATCGAAATAAATTGTATAAATCAAATCCTCATTGTCAATATCTGAACCAATCCAATCTAAAACAATATTATTGGTATTATTATCAAAAGTTTGATCATTCTCTGGATAAATCAGCTGAGCAGGGAATGGAGAATAATTTGTTATACCATCAGCTGAAAGATAAAAGTTCCATGTTGGGCTATTGCCTTGTTGGGTAGATTCATTATTTCTTGAAGTTACTTTCCATGAGTAGGGATGCCCTTTGGTTAGTGTCTTTTCAAATGAATTCGTAGAAATACTTGAATTTAAAGATTCTTGATTTGTATCTAAATTTATGACTAAAATATCATAACTCGTTGTATTTTCAGATAGGTTCCAGTTAAATGTCACACTACTAGTATTGTTAGACACCTCAACTCCATTTTCACATAAATTATTATTAGTAGGACTGACTAAATTTATATTTCCTGGATGTAGTATGGGTGCAGGATCTGAGTCACCTTCAGAACATGATATTACAATTAGACAATAAAATATGTACAAACTAATATGTTTTAATTTCATTTTTTTACAATTTTTATGATTTTATTTAAATTACTGGTTTCTATATTTAATATATATTTTCCAGACTTTAAGTTTGATAAATCTAATTCAATTTTACCTTCAATTATTGTCATGTTGTTTTTTTGAGTAATTAACTTACCATTAATATCGAATATTAATATTTTCGCAAATAAGTTATTTTGAGGTACGATTAAGCTTAGAATATTTTTTATTGGATTAGGGTAATACCTTATCTTCTCATCGAGATAGATGTTTTTTATAAAATTTCCTTGACACTCTAAATCAGTGTAAATTTCGAAGTTATTCTCTCCATCGTTCAAATTAAAACTTATTTGATTACTTGTCGTCGAATGTATTTGATTATTATATACAATATAGTATTGTTCTGCACCCTCTAATTCAAAATAAATTATATTACTTTGATAATCAACATCTGTATCTACAAAGAAACTATCAGGTTGAGTTATCTCAATTTCAAAACATTGCTCATAAGACTCAATCTCTGGAATTGTTATACATATACTATAAATTCCAGGACTTAATCCATTAGTTGTAAATGAGTGACCATTTGATTCATTTAATTCATACGTTTGATTATTAAAGATTAATAAATAGTCAATACTTTGCTCATTTACCTGAAGATTAATACTGCCGTTATTAGCATTAATACAAGTAATACTATTTGTAAATATTAAATAGTTGTCGTTAGGAGCTAAATCCTCATCACATACATCACCAATTCCATCGCTATCAATATCAGATTGATCTGTATTAGGAGTAGTTTCACAGTTATCTTCAGCGTTTAAGATCGTATCCCCATCCATATCGTCATCACACACATCACCAATTCCATCGCTATCAATATCAGATTGATCTGTATTAGTAATTAAAGGACAATTATCTCTAAAGTCTCCGTGACCATCTCCATCAGTATCAATAATGCTATTACCAACATAATAAATTGTACCGTCTTCTTTATAATAATATGTTATAACAGGTTCTCCTTCGTTACCAACAAAATCAGTTATAGTAAGGGTTGTTTTTAAATACCCATCTTCAATTGAATAAAAGTTAATATTAGTAATATCAAAATTTTCAGTTTCTATATTTCCATTCATTGAAATTATAGAACTTGTAAAGTTTGAAGATTCTACATTTTCAATTTCCAAATCATAAGTTCCATCTACGTCTTGCCCCTCAACAACAACAGCTATTACTATGCCGTCTAAATTACTTGTTCCTTGTTCTTGAATATTTGAACTTGAATAATAAGAATTAGGGTAAAAAGTATCTTTAATATACTCAGTACTTTTGGTAGCAATTAGTTGACTCTCTGAGTCAGTTACTTGCACAGTTAATATTATATTACCATCTAAAACTCCACTGGTATCTATTTGATTTAAAGTAATTTCATTACTTTCAAATACACCAGTTCCTTGAACAACAGCACCGCCAGTTAAACTATAAATAGTATAGACATAATTAAGCCCTTCACATGGAATACAACTAATCGTTGCGGAAATATTTTCAACATTAGCAGCATTGACATAATCACTTAAAATTATCGCCTCTAATGGAACTTCAAGTTCTATATCAGATTCAATTATATCAAACCTAACATATTCCACAAAAGAGTACCTTTTAATATTACCAGCTTTATCACGTATATCTGCGGATGCCATTCCCCACTCACCAGGTGGCGAGCCAACTGGAAGAACTAAATCAAAATGGTATACAGCCCAATTTGAGTTGAGTTCTGGATTAAAATCGTATAAATCTAATTCAGGATGATTCATTGTTGAATTCCCTGTTTGAAAGCTATGAATTCCGCCTAAAGGATCTCTAAGAGTAAATCCAACCGCTGCAACTCCAGACTCATGCCCAGGATAATCCGATAAATCTCTTGCTATCATTGTTATATCAACTCTAGTTTCTCCATTTGGAGCTTCAGGATTAGTTGGTTCAGCAATTATAGTTATATTATTAAGGTCTAGTTCTGCTTGTAAATAATCTGGATATAAAGTTTGAACATAGATACTATCTCTTGTATCTTTAAAAAGCTTAAGCGCTTGATCGTCAGGAATATTAAAATAAGTGGTGTCATTTACAAAGTAAGTAGCTGACAAATTTCCACCTAGATCAAACATATTAACCTGTGATACGGCATAATATCCAGAAGGAAACCAATCTGGAATAGCTAAGAATTGTTCGAATGTTTTATTACTATTGTAATCCTCTTCCCATTCAGGTGTATTTATATTAGAAGGTCCCCCTTGAATTTGTTTTTCGTAAACTTGAGCATCAGGTTCATCTAGGGTTGGATGAAAAATCCTGGTAATTGTTCGAAGCATAGGACTATTATCATAAACTGTATATGCAAATTTTATTGCTTGCATCAAGACTCCGTTATTTTCATCACTAATATTTGTGTCATAACCAGCATCGAAATAGTCTTCTATTACTTCCATTTCTAAATCATAATTCCAAGATGGAGGTAAAATATCTTCCAAAGGGTTTTCAATATATAATTTCCATCCAAGTGTTGATGTGTTCTCATACCTTTGATTTCCAACTTGGTCAAAAAGTTTAAACGATGTCAAATTCCAGTAACCACTTTTTTCTAATTTTGAAAAAGTAGTTGTTCCTACTAAAACAGAATCTAATGCTTGTCCATTTTCAGTATTCATCCAAACATCATGTATAGTACCTGCTATTGAATTCATTCTTATATAACCACCAGCTGCACCATCAAGATTTGGGTCAATTGAATTTAGTGTTGCTCTTATTGTCACTGTCTTATCTTCATTTGATTCTCCTACGACGTCAATTTCCATTTTAGTAACTTTACCAGGGAATACATAATCTGGAAATAGGTTATATACGGTAAAGGTCAATTCATCAGGAATCATAGCTATATATCTCGTTCCATGCATGATTCTATCGCGGACAAACTCATATTTTTGTACTGATACAGTTAGAAGTGCATCAGGGTTTGTTAAATAGAAAGCAATAGTCTCTGCCATATCTTCATTCGGGCTTTTTAAGTGAGCGTATGGAGATACAAATGCAGTTGTCTGGTATGTAGACCAACCAGATGCTACTGATGGATCTTCAAACCATCCACCAATTTCTGCCCAATCATCTTTTAACTCTTGATCAAATGAATATGCCCATAAAAAATGGGCTTTTTCATGAAGAATAAGTCTTCTTACATCATTTATTTCACCAGTGAATGCCTTACTCATCCATTCTATAGTATTGAATCCAGTCCAAGCGATTGCAGCTGCATCAGGATATGTAGGATTGTCTTGACCATTTACCCTTCTGACCAAATATTGTAAACCATCTTGTTTTTGAAAACCGTCCGGTAATTCTTCAAACATGGCCAATATTTCCATTTTTTCCCAATCGTAAAACTCTTGAAAATTTGAAGAATCTTCACCCATTAAATCTTCAGTTTCTTGATTTGGAAGCATAAAACGAACACCAAAACTTTCTTGAGCTATCCAATTGACAACATCATCATCAGCAGCGAAATCTGTTAAGAAATTGACTACAACATTATACAATCTTTTTGAATAAAACTTTCCTTTAATTCCGTCTATGGTAACTATTTGAGGATTTGCATATGTGAAAGCATCAATTCCAACTCGACCATTTTTTATTCCATCGACAGTTGTTAAAATTAGATCTTGATCTAGTAAGTCATTTGATAATGTAAAAACTCCTCTTACATTATCTCCATTAGAAAAATCAACAACAGAATTTTCTCCAAATGTATTAAAAGGTAAAGATTCAAACATTTTATATAATCTATAACTATCGTCCATTGACCAAGGCTCTTCATCATTAGATAAAACTATACCATATTCGTTTCTTAGTTTAATTGATGAATAATCTGATGGTACATCAACAGTGTCATTAATAACTACAATTTGTGTTGGTTCATTTATGTAAACTTGCGTTGCATGCCCAACATAACTATCATCGTCTTGCCATGTATAATTATAATCATCATTAAATTTTTACCACTCCAATCAACTGATGAGATCCAATTTGTGAAATTTGTCCATGTTTTTGAAATACCGCTCTGCTCTTCTTCCTCTATTATAACATCTTACTCTTATGTGGTATCAGCCTATTAGTCCTATTCTACCTCTACACTTTCTTCTGCTTGATCAATTTTATCATCACTCTATTGAGGTTCCTGATCATCTGATTCATTTGTTTACTAATCCTACTACTCCTACTAATCATCTTATTGACTTTCTTATGGATCAACATATATTTCTTAACATTCTGAACCATCTTGATTTGGCTCGAATCCATCTTGACAAGACAAACAAGTACCATCTTGCTACAAAATTTGATTAGAATCACAAATATCATTATCACATGATAGACCATATAGGCTGACGTATGTTTGCGGAGGGCATTCCTCGCAATATCCATCTTCTTTTAAATATTGAGTTGATGAACAAGAATCAGACACACAGCTAGTCTTCATTATGGAGTTGGGATGCTTATACAAACCACATTCTTCACATTCACCTTATATGTTATTGATTTGAGTATCAGAACAGACAAGTTTGTAGCAGAACTTTCGCTCATCGTTAGGTTTGTAATAGTCTTAGCAAACAGAGCATGAACATGCCTCAACATCATCCCTAATGGTTCCAGATGGGCAAGGATTCAGAGGGCATTCCTCTGTTTAATCTATAAGGGATTACGATACTTCATAATCATCTACTGTTAGCCTTAGGAGGTCATATTGAGATACAACTCCATTTTGGAAGCCGAGTTCCGAATTTGCATTGTCACAAATCCAAAGTTGTCTGTCTTAAGTACCAGAAGTACATGCTGTACACTAAGTACTTAATGGTGTTTCTGGGAATTATCCTGAGCCACAAGTCTTGCACGTTCCATCTTCCCCATTATATTCTGAATATGAGCAAGTATTTAGAGTTTTGAATCTTTTTTAGTAATTCGTTCTCTTAAAAAGGCTTTTGCCCTTGAGAATTTAATACAGACAAATATTTCCTAAGCTGTTATTGATATTCAATATTTCTCTATCTCTGAAGATAGAGATCGTACACTTTATTCAGAATAGGTTTCAATGGTGCTATTTACATGGGGTTTTATCTTTGAAGGTTCTAATTCATATTCATGTTCAGATTTGGGGCAGTGGGGGGTTAAATGCTTAAAATGTTTTGTAGATGATTAAAACAAGCCGTGCCGACGGTGACTAATA
>ENA-OQVM01005465-OQVM01005465.1-marine-metagenome-genome-assembly--contig:-NODE-5465-length-12193-cov-14.568174_pt1 | contig 12193 bp, 11 predicted proteins | sample MGYA00237776_ERZ505498 | MGnify/ENA primary metagenome ERZ505498 (study PRJEB26159, sample SAMN06265151) | marine metagenome | isolation source: Helgoland LTER site | place: Germany:Helgoland, sampling... | reverse complement strand
CTTAATGAAGGAGAAACGGATATCGTCCAAGGCGAGTGGATCGTCAATAGAAGAAGTTATGCTGCAACTTTGAATAAGAGGAGGAGCAACATATAATGATAAAACGGTTATACTTTTATAGTGTAGCCGTTTTTTAATTAAAAGACTTCGGTTAAACACCCTCAAAGATTAAAAGAAGATCTCCCAGTGAATATAAGACCAGTCCAAAAAAGGATTGAAAAAGTTTAAAGTTTCATTATATTTGAATTAAAATGATAAACGAGAACAAAAACTCCTGTTATCCGGAAACATAGACCTATAAACAGGAAGTTTATTCCACATATAAGGAGTTAGCCTTCATTTTGAAAAACCGCCAGTAATTAAACAAAAATTCGAAAACAATATTTAAAAAAGCACTACGTTGAATTATTTTAAAAACTAGATGAATTCAAAAAAATATGGAGTTTTATTTTATGCAAATAGGTGTAGCATTAATGCTTGCTTTTGTAACCTTTTCATTAAGTAATAGAATTAATAAAAGTGCGAATCGATATTTGGCCATTCTTTTTGGTGCTATATCATTACTATTTACACTTCCCTTAATTGGAGAATATTTTTTTGAAGAATGGTTTGGAGTAGATATTATCCTTGAAAGTATAAAATTTCTTATTCCTTCATTCCTTTATTTATCAGTATATCACTTTGTGAATATGCCAAATCATTTCTTAAAAAAACATTATCTACTATTTATTCCTTTTATAATGGTGGTTATGGTTTGGATGTTTTTAAATAGTACAGAAACTAATCGTCTATTTTTAGAAAACAACTATGAAATTTTAGATGCTTTTTCAATAATTGCTCTCTTTTTATTTTCTGCAATCATTTTCTATTTTGTAATAATGATGCTCTTTAAACATAAAAAAAACGTTTTAAAGCTTCACGCTAATAAACAAGGAGTAAGTTTAAATTGGCTATATAATTTAATATTTGTCTTTCCATTACTCTTAATAATTCATTTAGTTTTTGAGTTAAGTTCCGAAGAAAATTACTTTGCATACTTTTCCAACCTTATGTTATTCATTATTTTATTCTACAGTGGTTTTCATATTGTACAACAAAGAGAAATATTTGAATTAAAACCAAAACACATCCAAGCTATTGAAAGTGAATCACCACAAATAAACGATATTAAAAAAGAAGAGCTTATAGATAAAGATTTAGTACTTGAAATAGTTAATGATCTAGAAAAATTAATGGAAGAACAACAACCATTTTTAAACAAAAATCTTTCATTATCCATACTTTCCAACAAATTAAATACAAGTACACATATTTTATCATTTGTTATCAATACCAATTATAATGTGAATTTTTATACCTATGTAAATAAATTTAGATTAGAATATAGCCAATCACTTCTTAAAAATCCAAAAAAACAACATTTAAGTATGGAAGGTGTCGCTTATGAAAGTGGTTTTGGTTCTAAAAGCACCTTTAATACCCTTTTTAAAAAACGTATAGAAATGACACCTACACAATACAAAAAATCTAAAAATCAATAAATTACAAACTACCAATACAATGTAGTTGTTCAACTATATCCATTTGAACACTAATTCATAAAAATATGAGTTTTTTTGCCAAACAAATAAATTTATATTTTTATGAAGCTCAATTTTTTTTCAATTATTTTATTTTTCGTGTTGCCTTTTTCGTTATCAGCACAACAAACAGTTAGAGGTGTTATAACAGACAAAGACTCTAAAGAAACCATTCCTTTCGCTAATATTATAATTAAAAATAGTAATCCATCCTTAGGAACAACTTCAGATGAAAATGGAAGCTTTGTGTTAAACAATGTGCCAATTGGCAAACAAACCTTTATAGTATCATTTGTAGGTTATGAAACTATTACGCTATCTAATATAAATGTAACTGCTGGTAAAGAAGTACTTTTAAATATTGGATTAATAGAAAATCTTGAAAGTCTTAATGAGGTGGTCGTTTTAGCAGGTAAAAAGAAAGACAAAACAGTTAACGAATTTGCAACAGTAAGTGCTCGCTCATTAAATGTTCAAGAAGCTAATAAATACGCAGCATCGTTTGGTGACCCAGCTAGGCAAGTGCAAAATTTTGCTGGTGTAACAGGAAACGGTGATGATTTAAATAACGAAATTGTGATTAGAGGAAACTCACCCAATACGCTTTTATGGCGATTAGAGGGTGTAGAAGTTCCCAATCCTAACCATTTTGTGTATTCTACAGGAGGTGCAGTAAGTATGTTAAGTTCTAATGTATTGGATAAGACCGATTTTTTCACTTCGGCTTTTCCTGCCGAATATGGTAATGGTTTAGCAGGTGTTTTTGATTTACGATTCCGAAAAGGAAATAATAAGAAAAGAGAAACAACAATTGATGCAGGTTTTTTAGGACTTGGAATTGCTACAGAAGGCTATTTTAGTAAAAAAAGTGAGGCATCTTATTTATTAAATTACAGATATTCTACCCCAAGTATTTTAAAAAGTATAGGTATTAATTTAAGCGAGGGTGGCAACTTAAATTATCAAGATTTAAATTACAATATCAATCTTCCTACTTCCAAAATGGAAACCTTTAATGTATATGGATTATATGGTAAAAATACCATAAAGTCATCAGAAACAGATTCTGAAAGTGAAGAGCAAGGTACGCAAACAACAGGTGTTTTTGAAACTAATTCTAACAATGATGTAAGTACTTTTATTACAGGTATAGGACATCGCATATTTTTAAAAGATAGAACCTATTTAAAAACAAATATTTCTTACTCTTCAGACGATGCAAATCTTAAAGAGGAAACAAAAAATAATGGCGTTATAAACCCATTAAGCGGTAGTGAATTTGATTCAAAAATTGAAGCTTTCCGTTTATCTTCCTTTATAAATCATAAGTTTAACGCAAAACACACCATTCGTACTGGATTGACTTTGAGTCATCTTAAAGAAAAAACGATTTCTTATCACACAGGAACGAACGCAGAAGGGCATCTAGTTCCAACCAACGATAAAGTAGATGGAAATAGTAATGTTTTTCAGAGTTATTTTCAATGGAAATATAGAGCAACAGACAAATTAACATTGAATTCAGGATTGCACTTTTTACATTTTGCTAAAACAAATAGTAGTGCTGTAGAACCTCGTTTAGGACTTAATTATAAATTAAACAACAAACACTCTTTAAGCTTTGGTGCAGGTTTGCACAGTAGAGCCGAACGCTTGTCTACCTATCTTGTGAAAGCAGACGCTAACACTCAATTTTTGAATACAAATTTAGGATTATCAAAAGCATTGCATTATGTGTTGGGATATAGCTGGCGATTAAGTAAAAACACGCATTTTAAAGCAGAAGCCTATTACCAAAACCTGTTTAATCTACCTGTAGATAACACTGGACAAACAGGCTATAATGTAATAAATGCCCAACTATTCGATGTTTTTAATATTACAGATATACCATTAACTAATGATGGGAAAGGCAAAAACTATGGAATAGAATTTACGCTAGAACGCTTTTTAAATAAAGGATTCTATTACTTAACTACATTGTCATTATACGATTCTAAATATAAAATTGGAAATTCCAGTTATTACAACACGCGTTTTAATGGAAATTATGTGTTCAATTTCTTGGCAGGAAAAGAATTTAAAATTGGAAATAAAAGTAATAAAACCTTGGGAGTTAATGCTAAATTTAACCTAACGGGAGGACAACGATTTACAGCTATAGACGAATTAGCTTCTATTGCCAATCAAACGGAAATTTTTTCTACCATACCATATACAGAAAAAGTAAAAGATTATTATCGTCTTGACTTAGGTATAAACTATCAATGGAATAAGAAGAAATCCACACATAGTTTAGGTCTCAATATTCAAAATGTAACGAATAGGCTTAATAAAACTGTTCCTGATTATTTTTATGATGATGTAACAAATAAGATTACAAAAACCACGACAGAACTTAATGGACTATTGCCAGTCTTAAAATATAGTATAAATTTTTAAAAACCATTTTTGAAATATTACTGAATAGACTAAAAAAAACGAAAGGCTAACAATGTGTATAAGTAATAGCGGTTTGGGTGTAAACTCAAACCGTTTTTCTTTTTTATTAAGTATATTGTCAACTGAAAGTATTCGCAAATAAATCCGCTACTACTCATACACGAGACCGTTGTACAACATTTGCCAAGAAAACTGAAAAAGGGATGAAAATAAAATTAAACGAATCAGAAAACTCAATCAAAATCAAAGATGGACTAAAAAACCAATATCTGATTTTAAAAATTTTAATGATATTAAATATAGCAAACGCAGTAATCCGAATATTTGGAAAACAAACAACTGAATATGGTTTTATTGAATATTTCTGGATTGGATTGGGAATTATTTCGTTAGTTGTTCTTTTTATATTTTTGTTTAAAATGTCAACAGCGGAAAATATTCACGTTGAACAAATAAGTCGACTAGAAGAAAAAACTGTGTTTGGAAAGAAAAGGTTTGTACTGAAATTGAAAAATAACACATAGAAATCAACTACTTTTCATATACAATACCGTTGCAACAAATTAGAAACCAAGGAATTATTGAGCTACTTCCTTCACAATTAGAGGAAGTTTACACTCATTATTTAAGTGATATTGAGTAAGGTTAATTGGATATTCTTCAATGCGAATGGATCGTCATAAGAAATTATGCTGCAACTTTGAATAATAGGGGGAGCCAGTTATAAAGCCTTTACAGAAATGTAAGGGCTTTTTTTTGCTTATGAAACTAAATTGATTTCAAAATAAAAGTCATTATATTTGATTTTAAACCAATTACACTTTTAAAATACTAAGATGAGAAAAATAACAGTACTAGTTTTGATGCTTTTTACAGCACTCAGCTATGCACAAGTAGGTATTAACAATGAAAACCCAGACGCATCAGCTGCATTGGATATTACTTCTACCACAGGGGGTTTTTATGTTTGGCATATCTTCTTTTTTTAATTCTGCTATTTCTAAACGAACACAACAATGAAAAAACTTTTACAAAAAAATACATTTCTATTTAAGGAGCACGTAAGTTTGCTTAAAGCGTCCAACAATTATGATGTTTATGACCCACAAACCAATGAAATCATTTTATATTGTCGAGAGAAAAATTTAAACCCTTTTTACAAAATTATTAGATTGCTTATAAAAGAGTTTAAATCTTTGACCCCATTTGAAATTGAAGTTAGTGGGCTTGATGGTAAAAAAATTATAAAGGTGAAAAAAGGACTCTCATTAGTCTTACCTAAAATTGAAGTGTTTGATGAAAATGATAAGCTAATTGGCCTTATTAAACTGAAGTTATTTCCATTAGGTAATAATTTTGAGATGTTTGACGATAAAGGAAATTTTGTATCTAAATTAGACGGTAGCCTAATTGGTTGGAATTTTAAATTTCTAAAGGATAAAAACACAATTGCTACAGTTACAAAAAAATGGGCAGGAATTGGGAAAGAGCTGTTTACAAGCGCAGACAATTATATTCTTGATATAAATGATAGTGTTGAAAAAACAAGCCCTTTAAGGCTTTTAATCTTTGGTGCTGTCATATGCATTGATATGGTTCTGAAGGAGTAATCGTTTAATAGGAATTATGTAAAACCAGTGTCTAAACCATAGGCATCCTCCTCCTTCAGCTCAGCTATTTCTAAACCTCTTAAGTAGGGTTATTTAATTTTAATATAAAACTAAATTATGAAAAAATTATTATTACCATTATTCTTTGCTCTTTTTGTTATGGGATGTGACGATGACAGTGAAAATTTGCCAGCACCATATTATTCAATAGAAGGTAAATGGCTTATCGAAGGAATGATACCAGAAGGAAATAACATATGACAAGAATTCTAAAAAAATTAAAATAATTAAAAAAAATTATCATGACATTAAAGGAAAACAAGCCTTGGAAAATGAAGATGAATTATTGAAATATATAGTTAAGATTTATAAAACTATGATGTATCGTGGGATTAAAGGCACATACATTTATGTTTGTGATAGAGATTTACGAGAATATTTTGAAAAGCACATAATGCTTTACAAACAAAAGGATTAATTTTGAAGCATCTTGATATCCAAGTTTTACTGCTTTTTTCTAATCATTAAAAGCGCCGTTTGTATCTCCTATTTCTTCTTTTGCAAGACCTCTAAAGTAGTAAGAATAGTCATCGTAAGAAAACGAACCTTCCTCTGTTTTAATATTAATCGCAGATGTAAAATCAGTAACTGAACCATATAAATCTTTTAATTCCTATTTAGCTAAACCCCTAAAAAATAAGTAGTGTCATAATCATTATAAATTTCTATTGCCTTATTACTATGGACAATTGTTTTTATGAAATTCTTGGCAAACATTTGAGAAATTTTAAGTAGATATATATTATATTGCTATAAGAGTATAAACTCATAAACACAATAAGGCTAAACACAATTATGTTTATCTTATTGTTGATGTTAATTAAAATACATGAAACAAAAAAGTATTACACGAGAAATACTATTTACTGGATTGATATTAATCGTTCTGGCTCTAGGATATTTGACAATCTTGTTTATAGGAAATAAAAGGCATAATAATCTAGATGCTCTAAAAAGCAAAAAAGAAGTATTAGTTGAAAGATTTGAAAAAATTGAACCTTTTCAAAAATTGTGGTATGAATTACGAAAGAAAAAAAGATTTAATGAAGATTATAATGATTTTGTGATTGAATATGGGGAAATTCAAAGAAGTGAAATTTTATTTAATCTAACTAGAAATAATGATTTATTTGAAGGAAATCTAAACGATTTCTGTATTAAATATTATAGACATCAAAGTGCCCTCAAGGACTCATACGAATTGGATAAATTCGAAACTTTAGAATTCAAGGTCTTTTGTGACTCAATTATGACAAATGAAAGCTTTACGAAAAATAAATATGATATATTTATTCTACAAGGGTATAATGGAAGTTTGAACAACTTTATTAAATTGATGAGAGGGAAAAGAAAAAATAACGAATATCTATCGTACTCGTCTATAAAAAATATTGAAGCTGACATTGAAATGAATAAAATGCAACAAGATAGAATTAAGAATTCAATATTTTATTATAACTCTGGCAATTTAATTGAATAACTGCTTTGGATTATAGGTATAATATATGGTTTAATGATTTTAAAGAAAGGTTTGCGAATTATGGTGCGTAAAGGTTGAATGAAATGAACAAAAATTATACAAAATGAAAGTTTGGATAGAAAAATCAATAGTCAAAAAAAGGATTGATCGAAACAGCGGTGACCTGAGTTTAGGAAAGGCATTATGGTCTCCTACTAAAGACAAAAGAGGCGCTGATATATACAGCTCAATGCGTAATGTTAAGGGGGGCGACGTTGTACTTCATTTAACGGATAACAAAGCGATAACTGGAGTATCGATTGCATCTTCAACCTTTAGGGAGGGTAAAGGAGCGGAAGGAACGGATTGGGACGGACCTGCATATATAATTTCGCTTAAAGATTACTTTGAAATTAATCCACCATTGGATAGAAAAATATTACTTCAAGAATCAAACAGAGCTGAACTAGATCAAATAAGGTCTAAAAACAAAGTTTTCTATAATTCTGAATTAAGTCTTAACCAAGGAGCATACTTAACAGAAGCACCCAATGAATTAGTCAGTTTAATTGGAGAACTATATCTTACTGAGTACGACAAACAAATTCCCCACTTAGACCAAGTTGTTTCAATTAAAAAAACAAATTCAATTCCAACCTTTTATAAAATCATAAAAAGTGCTGAAAGAAAAATAGTAAAAGCTGGTTTCAAATGTAAATCACTTAGAGAAAACAGCAGGTATGTATGGGTTGAAGACTCCGACAACATAATAGGTAGAAAACCTGCTCATTATGAGTTTATTTCTAGAAGAGGTAAATTATATCTTGAACTTCACTTTGAGGACAATAATTCTAAAGCATTATTTCATAATCTTATCGAAGATCTACCTGACCAATTAGAATGGATCGATTGGAACGGAGCTAAAAGCATAGGAAATAAAAAATCATATAAGCTGGACGATATTAATATTGTAGAGAATATTGTTAATGATCTAATTGAAATAGATGAATTGATTGGAAACCAAGTTAGATCTATATTAATAAATCAAATGCGAAATTTTTGGCTATATGCACCGGGTGAAAAGGCAAGGAAATGGGATGATTTTTACAAGAAAAACATTGTAGCCATTGGCTGGGACGAAATTGGAGATCTTAACCAGTATAAAACTAAAGATGAGATTGCAGCAGAATTAAGGAGGGTAAATAATGAAACGGGAAGTAAAAAAAATGATGCATTAGCCTGTTTCGAATTTGCTTCAGTTATAAAACCCGGTGACATCATTATAGCTAAAAAAGGGAAAAGAGATTATGTTGGATGGGGTGAGGTTAGTGGTGAATATTTTTTCGATGACACTCAAGAGGAATATAAAAGCAGGAGAGCTATAAACTGGAAATCAAATGGTGAATGGACTGATGAAGCTGGAGATATTGTGGTTAAGACACTGACCGACATAACGAAAAAACCTGATTATGTTGAAAGATTATCAAAGCTATTAAAAATTGAATTGAATAAAATTGTTACTAAAAATATTGATATGAAATATCCACTAAATACTATTTTGTATGGCCCCCCTGGAACTGGAAAAACTTACAATACTGTTCTTAAGGCTGCAGAAATTATTGAAAATAGAAAGATTAACTCATACGATGAAGCTCTGGAGATTTTCAAAACAAACCTACATAATCAAATTGAATTTATCACTTTTCACCAAAATTATAGTTATGAAGATTTTATTCAAGGGCTAAGACCCGAAACAGACAATAAATCTTCATTAGTATTTGATAAAAAAGATGGTGTATTTAAAAAGATTGCTGACAAAGCACTAGAAAATTTAAAACTAGTTGAGAAGGCACCTGAGGAACTTTCAAATGAAGCAAAATTTGATAAAGGTTTGGAACATTTTGCTGATAAAGTATTGGAAAGTGAAGATAACTTTAAAATAAACGATACTGCTTACATATTTGAGGTTGAGGAGGATGCTTTTAGATATACTGGTCAGAGATGGACAAACCATACTAATGGTTTGAGAATGAAATTTAGTGATTTAAAAGAATTCTATAGAAATGATGTCAAAAGCCGAAAAGACATAAAAAAACTAGATAATATTTCTGGCCTAGCCAATCAACATGCCACTTATTACTACTTGGTTTATTCTGAAATACTTAAACTATTACCAAAGAAAGCTGAGGGACTAAAAAACGTAAGACGAAAAAACTATGTAATTATTATTGATGAAATAAACCGAGCTAACATTTCGAGAGTTTTTGGAGAGCTTATTACATTAATTGAGCCTGACAAAAGATCTCATGGAAAAATTCCATTAGAAGCGAGGTTACCATCAGGAGATCCATTTATTGTTCCATCCAATTTATTCATAATTGGTACTATGAATACTGCTGACAAATCAATAGCATTATTGGATATCGCCCTTAGAAGAAGATTTGAGTTTGAATCAATGTATCCAAAATATGAGATCGAAGGTCAAGAAATCTATGATGTAGATATTCTAAAAAAAATCAATCAGCAAATCATTAAATCAAAAGGTCACGATTTTCAAATAGGTCATGCTTATTTCATGGGAGAAAATAAAAATTTGATTGAGAGAATGAACAAAAAAGTGATTCCTCTTCTACTTGAATATTACATGAATGACGAAAAAGAAGTCAAAGGAATATTAAACTCTGCAGGTCTTGCTATTGAAGAAAATAATTGGCCATTAAAAATCACAGGTAAAAATGATTAATCTTTTTGAATATCAAAATAAGATAGATATTCAAGACTCATTTAAGGGCTTGGAAGGATTTCTTGATGAAATCTGGAATAGTCGTGAAAAGAATTCATTCTACTCTAAAAATGAGAACGATAAAATAGAGTCACAAAGATTCCTTCAATTCATACATAAGTCAAATGAATTAAAATCAAATAAATATGTTGGTGTAATCCATTACGAGGAAAATAAAATTAATTTATTACCGAAGATATTTTTTGATCCTGAAAAAGATTATTCAAAAAATGAAGTAAATCAAATCCAAAACCATATTCTTTGGTGGCTAAGTTATTGTCGCAAAATTAAATTTCCCAATTATCAAGCTTCATTAGGTAGCGCAAAAAGTGACTTTTTTGAAGTTTTAATTTATCTCTTCTCAAAATACACCCGCGAACTTTTAAACTCATCTATCTACCAGCAATATGAAGAAGTAAATCGTGAATTATCATTTATCAAAGGAAGACTAAATACTAACGAATACATTAACGAAAACTTAAGCAAAGGTAAATGGCACAAACTCAATTGTACATATGATGCTTTCGTTTTTGATAATGAATTCAATCGCATAATAAAGTATGTTACTACTCTCCTATTTAATGTTACCTCGAGCCAGGATAACAAGAAGAACTTGAGGGAAATCCTTTTTATATTAGATGAAGTAACGGACGAAAGAGCAACAGCTGAACAATGTTCCAAAATCTCATTCAATCCAATGTTTGGTGAGTTTGAAACAGTTCGTGATTATTGCCAATTGTTTCTCACCAACTGTATTTCGTTTGATTATAAAAATGATTTAAAACTTTTCGCTTTCCTTCTTCCAATGGAATATGTTTTTGAAGATTTTATTTTTGGTTTTATTGAGAAAGAATTAGAGGCTGTAAAAGCCAAATCTCAGAGAAGTGACACTTATTTAGATGAAGGAAAAGCCTTTAATCTAAAGCCGGATTTATGGCTAAAAACAAATGATAAATCTCTTATTGCTGATACAAAATATAAGATTGTTTATTCTGATGAGAAAGACCCAAAAAAAGGAATTTCTCAGAACGACCTATATCAAATGCTTGCCTACGCCGTGAGATTTGAGGTTAATGAAATTATATTATTCTATCCCAATACAATTAAGCATGTGCAGGAAGAAGAAACAGAATTAATAATTAAAGATGCTTTAGCGGATGGAAAAGAAATATCTATTAAAGCATTTCAATTACCTATAATTAACAGAGAATTATTAGAAAATAAGTTAGAGACGAAAACGAATTTGAGCGAACTGTTTAAATCAACAAGAGAGGGATTAATCAATAAAGTAGAAAAAATATTAAAATAAGTAATATTGGAAAAGGATTTAAAACTTCTGCCCATGAAACAACGTATTAAGCACTGTAACGTCTGCAATGTAGATTTTCCAATAATGTACAGGATACAATACAAAAACCTTAAGGAATGGGTGTTTGTATGCGAGGACTGCTTACTTAAAGTTAAAGCAAATAACAGCGCTTATAAATACGGTGGTACTTGGAAGAAATAGGACTAGATTTGATTTAGTTCAATCAAATCTACCCCAAAATAGTTCGACTTTACTCCCTTCTCCTCCACTTTTTATTCTCAAGAATAATTTTTTATTTTTGGTAATAATTATTTGATTATTTCAAGAAAATTAGTTCTTATTAAACTTTAAATTAAATCAACAATATCAAATTGTTATAAAAATAGCACATAATTACAAAAAAATACCACCCTTGTAGAGTGGTATTTTAATAATTTAACTAGAGTTTCTTTTAAAACGCCCGTACAGCACGTACAGCTTTTGAATTATTAGTATTGTGGTTTGCTCCAGGGCTATTAGAAGAAGTTCCAAAACCATTTGCCATATTAACAAAATATGCGTTACCGTAACCAGGTTGAGTGGAACTCCAATAATCATTACCGCTCCACATTGGAGAAATATTTGCTTTAGCTAAATAAATTAATTCTAACTCTCTAATAGTGGGTAAGCGCCAATCCATAAATTTAGCGCCGTTAGTATCGTGTCTTGTGATATCATTTAAAAGATTATCAATTGGATACCATGTAGAGACACCTTGGTCTTGCATTGCGACCACCAAACCGTGTTTTCCACCATCACGGATTTCAATTACAAACCCACCTAACTCTGCATAGAAAGTGTTGACACTATATACAGAATCTGAACCACTTGATGGAGTCGTCCATGTAGGAACTCCTGTTCCGGAGGATGTTAATACCTGCCCCGATGAACCTGCATTATTATTTGGCATAA
>ENA-OQVM01005462-OQVM01005462.1-marine-metagenome-genome-assembly--contig:-NODE-5462-length-12196-cov-3.103556_pt1 | contig 12196 bp, 7 predicted proteins | sample MGYA00237776_ERZ505498 | MGnify/ENA primary metagenome ERZ505498 (study PRJEB26159, sample SAMN06265151) | marine metagenome | isolation source: Helgoland LTER site | place: Germany:Helgoland, sampling... | reverse complement strand
TTGAAATTTAATCATTATTAGAGTTGGAGATACCCTTGCATTACTTACCCTGCCCCGATAAGCAAACGGTTATAAAAATGTTGAAGTTAGAGCCGCACCTAGAGGGCGGTTACTTTCGACGTACTTTTCAGGCTGATCATCGCGATAAGCTCGATTTACCCATAGGCGAGCGCTTTTCTTTGACCTCTATCTTTTACATGCTCACGGCCGAAGCTAATATTGGCCACTGGCATTGCAATTGCTCAGACATCATTCATTATTTTCACATGGGCGCGCCCATTAACTACTTTATGTTGCACCCTGATGGCAGTTTGCAAACAGTAACGTTGGGGCCAGATTTAGCTAAAGGCCAGCAATTGCAGTTAATAGTTAAGGGCGGGGTTTGGAAGGCATCACACCTGCCGGCAGGAGGCTACGGCTTAATTAGTGAGGCGGTGGCGCCGGGGTTTGATTACAACGATATGACGCTAGCTAAGCAGGCGCAGTTATCAGAGCAGTTTCCAGAGCATCAAGCGCTTATTAAGGCGTATACGCGCAATTAAACGACAAGCTGCTTATTATTCGGTTTGTTCTTTCAGCGCTTTTACTTGGATTTGCGCTTTTTTGACGCGCCCAGCATCAGCATGGCGGAGCCTAAAAACAGCAAACCTAAGCCGCCCAATGCGGGTACGTTTTTACCTAAACCTAAAATAATGGCTGCCGTGGTTTCCTGATCGGCAGGGTCTGTGGGGTCACCACCCAATATCAATTCAAAGTCGTCGCGCACGCCATCACCATCCTGATCATTGTCGCAGGCATCACCTAGCGCATCGCCATCTAAGTTAGCCTGGCTTGAGTTGGCCACGTTAATGCAGTTGTCGGCGCTATTAAAAACGCCATCGCTATCATCATCATCGCCACTTGGGGTGCTATCACAGGCATCCCCAATCAAGTCACCATCGGTGTCGGTTTGATCATTAATCACTAGCGGGCAGTTATCGGCGTTGTCGCCAATATTGTCGCCATCGGTGTCCAGTTGCTCGCTAGGGTCGGTGGGGAAAGCATCGGCATTATCGCCAGTGCCATCTTCATCGGTGTCGGTGGTTTCTGTAGCGTCCTCCGCAAAGCTATCGCAGGCGTCGCCGGCGGTGTCACCATCAGTGTTTGTCTGATCATTACTGATTAATGGGCAGTTATCTTCACCATTGGTAAAGGTGTCGCCATCAACATCAATGTCGCACGCATCGCCCGTTAAATCGCCATCAATATTCTCTTGCGCGGCATTGGCCACAAGCAGGCAGTTATCTAGGCTGTTATCAATGGTATCGCCATCGATGTCGGTGTCGCAGGCATTACCTGCTATATCAGCATCCAAATCTTCTTGATTGGGGTTTGCATTAATGGGGCAGTTATCATCGTTGTTGGTAATGGTGTCGCCATCAATATCAAGGTCACATGCGTCGCCCTCGCCATCAACATCTAAATCTTCTTGGCCGGGGTTGGCATTGAGAGGGCAGTTGTCGGCGCCCACTTCTGGCAATGACCCAATACCATCATCATCGGGGTCGCAAGCGTCACCCAATGCAAAGTTGGGCGTAGCGCTATTTGACTGGTCTTGGTTTGCTGTTGCTGGGCAGTTGTCAATGTCGCCACTGATCGTGTCGCCATCGGTGTCGTTGTTAGCGTCGTTAGGAAAGTCATCACAGATATCACCAAGGTTATCGCCGTCGGTATCTTGTTGGTCGAGGTTGGCGTTGCTAGGGCAGTTGTCAATGTCGCCACTGATTGTGTCGCTATCGCTGTCGTTGTTGGCATCGTTAGGAAAGCTATCACAGACATCACCAAGGTTATCGCCGTCGGTATCTTGTTGGTCGAGGTTGGCGTTGCTAGGGCAGTTGTCAATGTCGCCGCTGATCGTGTCACCATCGCCATCATTGTTGGCATCGTTAGGGAAGTTATCGCATATATCGCCAATACCATCGCCATCAACATCTTGTTGGTCAAGGTTGGCATCATTAAGGCAGTTGTCAATGTCGCCGCTGATCGTGTCACCATCGCTGTCGTTGTTGGCATCGTTCGGGAAGTCATCGCAGACATCGCCGAGGTTATCGCCGTCGGTATTTTGCTGGTCGAGGTTGGCATTGTCAGGGCAGTTGTCAATGTCGCCGCTCACGGTATCGCCATCGCTGTCGTTGTTGGCATCGTTCGGAAAGCTATCACAGGCATCGCCGAGGTTGTCGCTGTCCGTATCTTGTTGATCGAGGTTGGCGTCATTGGGACAGTTGTCAGTATTGTCACCAACGCTATCGCCATCAGAGTCTAATTGCTCAGCCGGGTTGCTCGGATAAGCATCACAAGCATCTCCAGTTCCATCGCCATCCGTATCTACTTGATCGTTGTTGATGCTAGGGCAGTTATCGTATTGGTCATCTATGTTATCTGTATCTTGATCGTTGACTGGAGTTAGAACCTCAATGGTTACCTGATTAATGGCGGCGTTAATACGTAATACATCATCATTGGCGCCGCCAGATATATTAGCCAAGAAGCTGTAGTTAAACTCCGCACTACTAATGGGGTTAAACATAATGGGCAGTGCTTCGCTATTGAGTGCTTCGCCGCAGCCATCGTCAATAAAAATATCGTTACGAATGTTAAATCTATCTCTGTTTGCTGACGTGCATCCGCCTGAGTTGCTGGCTGGGTTGTTTTTTACCTGGAGCGATTGGCCGGGGTTTATGGTGATGCTGCCAAAATTATAAGTTGAGCTCAGCGCCTCATATTGGGAGCCGGCGGAATCACTTATACTGGCAGCTAGCGACGGGTTATATAAAACCACCGCCGAAACTGCATCACCCACGGCAAGAGTGTTGCCGGCCCAGGGGGATGCGCTAACGGTGTTGTCGCGCCAGCTATTGCTGGCAACTGGATCACTGGTGCGCTCAATTAATGTGGCTATGGTTCCTGCAACCGTAAGCCTAACTATTGAGTTGGGTGGCGTGGCGTTAATGGGGTCAGGGTCGGCCCCGTCATTAAGTCCATCGTCATCAGTGTCGGCGTCATTAGGGTCACTATCAACTCCGGGGGTGTAGTCAGTAGGGTTGCCATCTGCATTGACTTCGTCAAAGTCAGAAAGGCCATCATCATCAGAGTCGGTATCGTTAATGTCGGTGCCTAATATAATTTCTGTTTCATTACTGAGTCCGTCGTTATCGGCATCAGCTTGAGCGGCAACTGTGATCGTTATTAGGTCGCACTCAGTGTTGTTGTCGCTATCGGTGACGCAAGCGCCAATATCATAATCCCCATCGGGCAGTGTAGGCTGCCAGTCGCCAGTAACGTTATTTACAAAAGTAAATGTTGGGTCACCAATAATGCGATAAGACCAATCGAGAGCGGCAATCAAACCATCTTCAATGTCGTTAGCACTAGCAGTAAAAATTTGTTGGCTGACATAAAAAATGTTGCCGTCGCTAGGTTGTGTGATGGTAATAGAAGGTGGGTTATTTGGCGTTACATTTAGGTTAAATTGTTCGCTGCCGACGTTGCCGTTGCTGTCAGTGGCATTTACAGTAATGGTTACAGTACCGTCCGTGCCCGCTAGAGGTGTAAGAAATAATGTTCTTAGTCGAGCATTGCTGACGCTTAGTCCGCCGGCAGCGGTTCCCGAAATGGAAAGAGCACTATTAGGCAAAATAGATTGATTGGATGAGGTGGCAACTATTGTTAGTTCAAGATTGGCTGAGGCTCCAGTGTTGAGCTCATTGTCATTATCCTTTACTACAAATTCTATTTGGCTTGTTTGACCGGCTAGTGCCGATGATGTTTTGAAAGGGCTTACTACGGGTGTATCGCCATTAGGAAATGTTTGCCAGCCAATATCTTCTAGTAGATGTTTGGCTAAGCTAATGTCTGGCGCGCCATCGCTCGTGTAAAAAGGCTCCATTAATTCGTTAGGTGATACGGTATTGTTGAAGTGTGATACTGATGACCCAGAGTTAACAACACTGGGCGCATAATGCTGCACATGATCACCGAGTCTGCCTTGGTTTAATATGCCACTTTGGGCGCGTACTTGTGGCCCAACCCAGTGAAGATTCGGTCCATCTGTTGCTGAGTTGGCTCGCTGGCTATCGGTCATATTTCCCCAAGTAAGACCGCTAGTATGATCTTCTAGAAACGTCATAAAAATATCATTTCTATTTTGCAATACCTCTCCGGTGGAGGAATTGACCAGCGATAGAAAACCAAGCCCGTGCAAAATTTCATGCAACACAATGCCTAGCAAATCGAATTGCCCGCCGGCAGGTGAGTTATCCAATCCCAAATAAAAATTCGATGTGGCGCAGGCTGCATCAGATTGGAAGCTCATGCTTATGTCGCTTAGGTTGGTGTCAACGTCTGAACCGTTATACGCGTTGTAGAGTGCAATGGGGTGCCAGTTTTCTCTGACCGCCGTTGGTAGAGCGCCAGCGGCATAAAAAGTGGTGGGACCTGCGCTGCCAAGAATGGGGCAATCTTTGTCTACAAAGCTGCCGTCAACTTCGATACTTACGGAGGAGTCGATCACTTGCGCCAGTATATCGGCTGCATACTGCATGACGATTAATCGTTGCTCACCCAGGGTGGTGCCAGAGTTGCCTCCAATAGGAATTGCCGGCTCCGGATCATTGAGTCCGCTGCCTGGGCCGTCAATATTAATGATGTTAATAGCAGTGGCTTGAGCAGTTAACGTGAAGCAGAGGCAACATGCTGCGCACAAGGCAGGAGCTAATAGTGATTTGAGTTTATTATTATTTATCATTTGATTTGTCAGCTATTGGCTATTAATCGCTAATGGCTATCTTCCTCATGATGCTTTAATAGGCAGCGGTTCTGTGATGTCCACCATGATCGCATTGCCATCCTCATCTATCAGCCCTATTGGCACAGCAAAGGCGCGGCCGCTTACATCAATTGATACGGCATCTCCAACCACGCGCTCTTGATACGTTTGGCTTTTTGGATTGAGCATATCGTTAATAGTGTTACGCATCTCATTGCTTATTTGTTCATTCATTAGTTTTTCAATATCAAGTGCTGAGTATTCCCTTGCTACGGTTTTTTTGTTTTGATTTGCTGTTGGCACATCAGCCAGATTTTTTTGATTGGCGGCTTTGTAGTTGGCGATTTGTTTTTTTAATGCTTGAATTTTTGTCGTTGTATTATCAGGCGCCACAGCTTCTGCCATTTGATCGGACGGCCCTTCTGTATGGTGCTTATTGCCCGCTTGACTGGCCGAATCGAATGTTTCTGTAGGAGCAACAAAAACCCATAGTAAGGCACCCGCCAAAATCGGCAATGCGACAAAGAGAGACTTAACGACTACTGCGCGTGGCGTAGTCTTAGAGAGTTTACCCATTGAGACCGTTTAATCCTTGAAAGCTAAGATTTTATGTGTCTGTGGACTTTTTAGATTAGCATGACGCCGATTTATTTTCGACTTTTGTAGTGTGTTTGGCGACAGGCGTTCAAATATTTGAATTGGGTCACAGAAATCTAAGTTATTGTTTTGAATGTGTAATTTTTAAAATTATTGTGCATCATGATTTTTGACTGCGTTTTCTTACTTAATTTGTTCAACACTGGTGGTGATTGCTGCTGAAAATCTATTTACTCATGGCGGGGGTAAGGCTCTCTAAATCAATACTTTTGCAGGTTTAGAAGCTGAAATGATGAGGGCATTTAGTTTTATGCAGTAAACCTGGCCTCACGATTCCTGCCGTTCTCCCCCGAGAGCGCACAATGCTTTATCTGCATTTTCAACAATCAGATTTAGCCTACACTCGAATCGGGTATGCAGGTTTCAAGGCCAGCGCTAACAGTGATAATAGCTGCCGCCTGCAAAAATTCATCAGGAATTTTTAGGTCTCTGACGACCTGGGTGCAACGATGGGCTACTGATGTGGCATCCTCGGTTTCTGAAAGAACAATGATGAATTCTTCTCCCCCGTAGCGGGCTAATAAATCGCCGGGTAAGGTCAGGTATCAGCTAAAGACGCCCTACAGAGATGGCACGACGCACGTCATCTTCGAACCGTTAGATTTCATGGCGAAATTGGCAGCCTTAGTGCCGAAGCCACGCGTAAATTTGACGCGGTACCATGGTGTGCTGGCACCCAACAGCAAGCAACGTATCTATGTTACTCCCGCTAAACGGGGCAAGGGAAACACCCAAAAGCAGGGCGTGAAGGCCGATGAGCCTGTGCGGGTTGATTGTCATCAAAGTATGACGTGGGCCGAACGACTTAAGCGTGTCTTCAATATCGATATCACGATCTGTAGCCGTTGTGGTGGCGCGGTGAGCATTATTGCCTGTATCGAGGACCCGGCGGTGATCAATAAAATTTTAGCCCACCTAGACGTAAAGTTCGGAGCGCCTGTAGCAGTGAATCAATTACCAGAGCCCCGCGCCCCGCCGCAGGAAAAGCTATTTTATTGGGTATCAACAAGGAGAGGATGATAGATGCTGCTCAAGGATGAGGCTGGCAGGTTAGGTTGCGGGCCAGGATGGGCCGTAAGCTAAAAAAGCTTAGTGTGCATGACTTTGTGCTCAATAATTATACAGCTAATGGATTGATAATAACTTGGCGATTGCCAATAGCCTGCTTTTTATTGTAGATTGCAAAGATGAGGGGGTATAAATTCTTCCTATACCCGCAGGTTTTGATCGTGTAGCAAAGCAGATCAATTTTTCCTTATCGGGTTGCTCAACCTTAGTCGAAACGATTCAGGTAACTATCGATGTTAATAGAGAGGCCTTACCTGAAGGAGCTATCGCCTATAGATTGGTGGGTGATACGTTAACGGTTATTGATGACATTTATGCGCCTATTTCAGGTGAGGTAATTGAGGTTAATGAAAAGCTAGAAGATGAGCCAGAAACCGCAAACAGCGAGCCTTATGAAGATGGTTGGTTTTACAAACTTAAGCCAGCAGATACTGTTGAGCTAGACAGTTTGCTGACGTCGGATGCTTACGCCGATGTGATAGCAAGTGAAGAGTAATTTTTAATAATTTCTCATTTTTTTTAAAAGCCATCATAAAATATGATGGCTTTTTTGTTTAAGGCTGTCTTTTTTTAAAGGTATCTTTTTTGATGGAGAACAACTATGGATAGTTTATTAATAGAGCCATTATCGCTAGAAAAAAAAGACGATCAAATTATTAGAGCATGCCATGTTATTCGTCTGAATAATGGCAAAGAAGTAAATAGAAATAAATTATGGTTTCAGTTTGCTAGTCACATTCAGCCATCGAACGCCGAAGATTGTGATAGCTATATACTCTGCCTATTGATGGATGCTATGACTGAAGGTCGAGCTGTTACGGTCAATGGATCTGTATCAAAGTCATTATTAAGTAATTTAACAGAATATCAGCGCGCTTGGCATATGTGGCGGCCAGACCTTTATACGGTTGTTGATATAGAGGTTAAAGAGCTACGCAAAGACATAGCTAAAGTTGATGGCGCCGTATGTGCATTTTCGGGCGGTGCGGATTCAATGTTCACCGTTTGGCAACATACACAAAAGCAAAATAGTTATAGAACACAAAATATCAAGCTGTGCTCATTGATTCATGGGTTTGATATTCCACTGACTGATACAGCAGCATTTAATGCTGTTTTTAATCGCTCTAGTCGTGTGCTTGCTGATATTAATATTCCGCTTGAAGCAATTAAAACTAACTATCGAGAAATCACAAAAGCTAATTGGGGTTTTGCACATGCGAGTGCATTAATTGGCGTTTTAGCCAATTTTAAACAGCAAGTAGGCACCAGATTAATTGGTAGCAGTTATCCATATTCCTATCTTCATATTCCATGGGGTTCTTCACCTATTACCGATCACTTATTGGCATCTGAGCAGTTTCACGTGATTCACGATGGTGCGTCATATACGCGTACAGAAAAAATTAATGCCTTTGCGAACTGGCAAGTGGGCGTTAATAATTTACGTGTCTGTTGGGAAGGTGATATAAAAGATAAAAATTGTGGCCGTTGTGAAAAATGTATAAGAACACAATTTAATTTTCTAGCGTGTGGGCACGCTATACCCCATTGTTTTCCTGAAAATAATAACCTTATTGCTGCGTTAAAAAAGATAACGCCGAAGCACTCAGGGATTTTATCTGATTGGCAGCAAATTTATGATTACGCTAGCGCTCATGGTATTAATGAACGCTGGCTGGCCGAAGTTAAAAAATTAATTCGTAGAGGTCAGCCAAGAATATTTTCTTTTTCTAGGTATGGTTATATTAGAGTGAAGCTACGCGCTTTACGCAAAAAAAAGAAAGTTAAAGTAACCGTGTAATAACACGCGTGTCACCGTCGAATAACCAATCAATATTCGCTCAGTCGATCGCTATAACCTCAATCGCTATTAGGTTATAGCTGACGCATAACGGTTTCAGCTGCCGTTAATGTGGCATCAATAATATTACTGCCATGCGCCCCTGATACAAAACCTGCCTCAAAACTTGCAGGTGCAAAGTAAACCCCTTGCGATTGATCTTAGTGCCTCAAAGTTGACTTCTAGTTCTCGGTTTAATATTGCTGCGTGGCTGTCAATTGTATTTTTGAACTCCAAGAGTGATTGTTGTTGCTCAATTTCTTCGAGGTCTTCATTGTCTTTGTAGATGATGTAGGCGCCACTGGATGAGAGATCAAATCCGATTATACAGACCAGAATAGTAGTAAGTTTTGGGTTTTTGTTAATAAGCGTAGGCTTGGGGTCTGCTAGTTATACAGGCATGATTGAGACAGATGCGAAGAACAAAGCAGCATGAAGAAAGTGATGGGGGCCGTGGGTGTGGCGATATCAAGAGAGCGTGCATTGGTTTGGCCAGCTCCCTAAATAGGTTAGGTCAATCCTTTTTCAGAACACTAGTGCCAATGATCTTCACTCTAGTCTATCTTCAGTGATTGAGGCGACAATAAAGGGCTGATATTACCTGTTATTTTTTATCATTTGTGGCACTGTGCGGCTGTAAAAAATTTGATGTCTGGCATCTCGGGGCTTTTGATAATAAGATGCCTGCCCCAAGTGTATTGAATGTTTAGATCGCTTGTTTTGCGCGTGGCGCTGCAGTCGTCAATATATCGCTGGCTTGTCGCCAATCCCTTGATTTAAAGCCACCCAATAAGCGTACTGTTCGTTATGTCAAAGCTCCCTCCTGATTACAAATTCATTGACCTATCGGACTATGGAAGACCGTTTGCGCGATGGATAGCCAACGGATTCAAAAATACGCGAGTTACACCCGTTGATGTTACAGGGATGTTTATTATCGCAGGGCTGCTTGCCATTTTTTGCATGTTTAATCAGCAGTATGAATGGGCTGCGTTCTTTTTAATTTTAAAATCTATTCTTGACGCCGCCGACGGTGAGTTGGCGAGAGTAAAACAAACGCCCTCTTATACAGGTCGTTATTTAGATTCGGTGTCAGATTTAATACTCAATGGTTTATTTTTATTGACCATCTGCATCATTACTGATGGTTCGTTGATGTTGGCATTTTTTGCGTTTTTGGGCATTCAGCTGCAAGGCACGTTGTATAACTATTACTACGTTATTTTGCGCAATAAATTTGATGGAGATAAGACTAGCCGAGTATTTGAGGAGGGCGCGCCTAAGGCAATGCCGGGAGAGAAGCAGCGTAACGTTGATATTCTTTTTTGGATGTACACGCTTTGCTATGGCGCTTTCGACAAGGCTATTCATCTGCTCGATCCGGGCGCTGAGCAGGCTAGCCATTATCCTAAGTGGTTTATGACGGCGGTTTCTTGTTGTGGTTTGGGCTTTCAGCTCCTGATTATTGCTGTAATGCTTTGCATTGGCTGGGCCGAGCATATTCTGGCTTTTTTTATTGCTTATTCTGTTTTTATCTTCGTTTTCATCGCTATTCGAAAATGGATCAACAGAGTTTAGCGCAAGAAAATGGTGCCCCGTCGACCGCAGTTACATACCACTGCCATAAGTGTCCAGATTAGTAGTTTCACTTGCGCGTATCGTTTGAAAGGCCTGCGCATAGGTAATTAGCTGTTTGAGGCAGTAATCTAAGCGCCCCTCCAGATAGGTTTGTGCCGACGGGTCGTTGTCAGCAGGGTCCGCATTAAAAACAGCTTCAACTTGCCGGATAATTAGATGCTCTGGTAAATAACAAATACGATTGTGTTTGTAGCTGCTCATGCGTAACTCGGCAATGGGGTAGGCGCCACCGGTGCCGGCTGAAATACCTACCAACAGAGCGGGCTTGTGGGCCAGTTCACCGTTGCCCCATAGCAAAAAGAAATTCTTCAGCCCTGCTGGAGCCATACCATGCCATTCGGGCGCAATGATAATGAATGCATCGCTACTGGCTAACTGCGCCGAGATCGGGGTGAGTCGCTCCTGCCATGCCTCATCGCCACTCCAAATAGAGGCATCCCACAGTGGCAGTGGGTTGTCGGCTAGGTCGATCACTGTTGTTTCGCAATGCTCGGGTGCTCGTTCGAGTAGCGCGCTCATGACTTTTGCAATTTTGCTACTTTGTGACTTGGCTCGGTGGCTGCCGGCAATTATGGTTACTTTCATGGATGGTGCCCGTTGGAGTGTTGGTTCAGGCGAAGGAATATACCAGATTCGGTGGGCAGGGCTTTGTCAAATGATGAAACTTGTTGATTCTGATTGGATGCCAAAGGCTTGAATCTCGATTGTGGGTACTCGGTATTCATCCGGCCCTGGCAGGTTGCAGCCTAATTTTCATGCGATTTAGTTTTTTTGGGGGCATGCCCTGATAATTTTCGCCTGCAATCTGCTATATTTAATCTCATTAAAGCAGTTGTCTTAATTGGACTTGGGTATAGTTGGTCAATGCACTAGAATTCACTTTCTGCAGCCCGATGGTGGCTTGACCCCCCATTGTGGCCATGTATTTGCTTTAGCCGCTTAAGCGTGTGGCCAAGGCAAGCCCAATCGAAAATCATGTCGCCCTCACCACGGCGTCACCCAGTAATTTTTTCAGGTATATAAAACATGCAAGATCATGATTCTGATGCGCAAGAGACGCAGGAGTGGCTCGACTCGTTAAATGCGGTGATCAATCACAGTGGCCGAGGACGTGCGGCTGAACTGATTTCGCGGCTTGCCGAGAGGGCCGTTGATTTGCGTGTTAGTTTGCCACCGGCTATTACAACGCCTTATCGCAATACGATTTCGCCGATTCACGAGAAAATCATGCCCGGCGATTTGTTTATGGAGCGCCGTATTCGCTCGCTCACGCGCTGGAATGCTTTGGCCATGGTTATGCGTGCCAACGACAATGACGAGGGGCTTGGCGGACATATTTCTAGCTTTTCATCCGCGGCCACTCTTTACGATGTGGGCTATAACCACTTTTTTCGCGGTACCGATGATCAGCAAGAAGGAGACTTGGTGTATTACCAAGGCCACATATCGCCGGGTATTTATGCGCGCTCGTATCTTGAAGGTCGTTTGACTGAAGAGCAGCTCGATAATTTTCGGCGTGAGGTAGACGGCAACGGTCTGTCTTCTTATCCCCACCCGTGGTTGATGCCAGATTACTGGCAGTTCCCTACAGTGTCGATGGGGCTTGGTCCAATACAGGCTATCTATCAAGCTAATATTATGAAGTACCTCGACCAACGTGAGTTGGCCACTCGAGGCGACCGTAAAGTGTGGTGTTTTTTGGGTGATGGTGAGTGCGATGAGCCTGAGTCTCTCGGCTCAATTGCAATGGCCGGCCGTGAGAACCTCGATAATCTTATTTTCGTCATTAACTGTAACCTGCAGCGTCTTGACGGGCCAGTGCGAGGTAACGGAAAAATTGTCCAAGAGCTTGAGGGCATATTCCGAGGTGCAGGCTGGAATGTTCTGAAGGTTTTATGGGGTCGTCACTGGGATCCGCTGTTAGAAAAAGATCAAACAGGTTTGTTACAACAGCGTATGGATGAAGTGTGTGACGGTGAGATGCAAAACTATAAATATAATGGCGGTGCTTACACGCGCAAACATTTTTTCGGTAAGTATCCTGAGCTATTGGAATTGGTGAGTGATTTAACCGACGACGATATAATGAAGCTCAATCGCGGTGGGCACGATCCTTTCAAAGTTTACGCGGCTTATGCGCAGGCTGTTGAGCACAAGGGCCAGCCTACGGTGATTTTGGCGGGTAC
>ENA-OQVM01005448-OQVM01005448.1-marine-metagenome-genome-assembly--contig:-NODE-5448-length-12218-cov-2.383659_pt1 | contig 12218 bp, 12 predicted proteins | sample MGYA00237776_ERZ505498 | MGnify/ENA primary metagenome ERZ505498 (study PRJEB26159, sample SAMN06265151) | marine metagenome | isolation source: Helgoland LTER site | place: Germany:Helgoland, sampling... | reverse complement strand
CGCAGCACCTTAAAGGCGCAGTTGCCTTTGATCTTATAGCCCGGAAAAAGCCGCGAGATATGCAGCAAAAGCAGTTCTTCAAGAGGTAGGAACCGATGGCCAGTTTCTGCGGGCAAAGATACAAATCGATCAATCTGTGCGGGTACTGGCAAAAGGGACCGTAATTGCCGTTTGTCGCTGGGGCGTTCTAGCTGCAGCGCAAGCGCAAAGCCTTCATTGGGCAAAAACGGAAACGGATGCGCGGGGTCAATGGCCAGCGGGGACAAGACGGGGAAAACCTGTTCGATAAAGACATCTTCAAGATAGGCGATATCGTCATCACTTAGGTCTGCGCGCGTCAGAATATGTATGTCTTGTGCTGCCATCTCTGATTGGAGTTCTGTAAAGACGGCCTGTTGGCTGGTCATCAATGCTCGGGCGTCTTCGTCGATAACAACCAGCTGTTCCGCCGGGGTAAGCCCGTCAAGGCCCGGCGTCGTGTTGCCCTCATTGGACAATTCACGCAGACCCGCGACGCGGACGGTATAGAATTCATCAAGGTTGGTGGCGGAAATCGACAAGAACCGCAGGCGTTCAAGCAACGGCACGCGCGGGTTCTCGGCCTCTTCCAGCACGCGCCAGTTAAAGCTGAGCCAGCTCAGTTCCCGGTTCACGAAACGTGCGGGTGTTTCTAGGTCAATATCCAGCTGTGTCGGGGCCGGATAATCCCCATCAAGGAAATCTGCGTTTTTCATAGGGCCTTTTGTACCGCCATTGTTGCGGTTCTAAAACAAGTATCGCGGGGTCAGTCGTGCTTGTCCAGCAGGTCAGCGGCGAGCGCTTTATTGATCTTGCGGCCTTGCGCAAGCGCTGCGGCATCCAACTGGGCAACGATGTCGGCGGCCGCAGCATAAGAGCGTTCTATCCGCGTGGACAGGTACTGCACCAAAGCAGGTTTTGGACTGATTTGGCGATCTGCAAAGAGCTTCATAATCAGCGCAGATAGCAGGGCATCATCGGGGTTTGCGATCTCGGCGACGGTCGTGGCTTGCATGCGGCTAGCCAGATCGGGCAGTGCGATAGGCCACCGGATGGGCGGCATTTCTGCGGTCAGTAACAGTAGGCCCCCGCTGGCACGCAGGTTGTTGTGTAAATGAAAAACCGCTTCTTCTGCGGCGCGCGGCAGGTGTTCCATATCTTCAATGATAATCGCGAGCGCGGGGCTTCGAAAATCTGCTGCGATATCGGTCGCACTAAGCAAGAGCGCCTCAGATTGCGTGCGAAAAATACTGGCCATGTGGCTTTTGCCCGCGCCGCAAGGGCCAGTCACGACCAGTTTGCCCTCGGGCCACGTGTCAGGTGCGCTGAGCATCGCAAATGCTTGCGCGTTGGCTTGCGAGACGAAAAAATCCTCGGGCCCCAGCGCAACTCCGCTTGGCCAGTCAAATGAAAGCTGATCTGCCATTTATGTGTCCGTGGACTTGCCGCGATAGAGCAAGCTGTTTTTATATTGCCCAACGCCCCAGCGCAGCACAACGCCGATCATCGCCGCAATGGGAACTGCGACCAGCATGCCCACAAAACCAAAGAGCGATCCAAACACAGACAGGGCAAAAAGCAGCCAAACCGGGTACAGCCCGACAGACCCGCCGACCAGTTTAGGGGTCAGAATGTTGCCTTCCAAGAATTGGCCAAGCCCGAAAATTGCGCCGATAATACCGATCCGTAGCCAGTTCGTAGTATATGTGACCGTGTCCCCATCCATGACCTCGACCGAGCCCCAGAATTGGAACAGCGCAAGGCCGACGGCAAGCGAACCACCCACCAATGCGCCAACATAGGGAATGAATGTGATCAGCCCGGCAACAAAGCCTACGATCAGACCAAAGTTCAGCCCCGCAATCATCAAAGCCACCGCATAATAGGTGCCAAGGATCAGGCAAACCGTGCCCTGTCCGCGAATAAACGACGCCAATGTTGCATCGATTTCGCGTGCCAGCATGCGGAAGGTATCGACGTGGTCACGCGGCAGCAGGTCGTCGACCTTGGCTGTCATGTTGTCCCAGTCCAGCAGCATGTAAAACGCGACCACTGGCACAATGATCAGCAAAACAAGGATGTTAATCAGACCAAGAGCAGAGGTCAGGATACCATTGATCAATTCCCCTCCTTTGGATTGGATCGTGTCGCCAATCGCCAGTAGCTGTTGATAAACGGTGCTTTCCTCATCCAGCAGTTGCGGGAACCGTTCGGTCATGCCGTTACGAAGCCGATCAAAAAGTTCAGGTGCAGTGTTGATGAGGGACGACGTTTGTTCAATCAACGTCGGGATCACCAGCAGGATCAATAAAACAAAGACAAAGACAGTGATTAGCGTGATAATCGCTACGGAAACGACCCGCGAACAGCCTGCTCGCTGAAGCCGGTCGGCAATGGGATCAAGGCAGTATGCGATTGCTCCGCCTAGAACAAATGGCAGGATCACATCACCCAAAAACCATAGCACGACCAGGAACACCGCTGTTGCGATGCCCCAGTATTTTGCTTGCTGACTTATCGGAAGTGCCATGCTTAACCTGTGTTTGCTTAAGAAATAGATGCGTCATGGCAGCGTTCGGCGCAAGGGCGGCGCGCAAGAAATAGCGCACCAGAGGGCCTGACAGTGCTTGCGGGGTCCACTTGCGCAGATTACACCCGATTTTAACACATAAATAAAAAGGTCAAACCCATGCGCCTCAGCCGCTATTTTCTGCCTGTTCTCAAAGAAACGCCGCGCGAAGCGCAGATCGTCAGCCACCGCTATATGTTACAGGCGGGTATGATCAAACAGGCGTCCGCAGGGATTTATTCGTGGTTGCCACTTGGCTTTAAGGTGCTGCGCAAAATCGAAAATATCGTGCATCAAGAGCAAGAGCGCGCGGGCCATATCGCAATCCAGATGCCGACCATTCAATCTGCCGATCTTTGGCGCGAAAGCGGGCGTTATGACGCTTACGGCGAAGAAATGCTGCGGATCAAGGATCGTGGCGGGCGCGATATGCTCTTCACTCCGACCGCTGAAGAACTGGTAACAGATATCTTCCGCGCCCACGTGAACAGCTACAAAGATCTGCCGCTGACATTGTATCAAATCCAATGGAAATTCCGCGACGAAGTCCGTCCGCGCTTTGGCGTGATGCGGGGCCGCGAGTTCTATATGAAGGACGGGTATAACTTCGATTTGACCAAAGAGGACGCGCTGCACGCCTATAACCGTCATCTGGTCAGCTATCTGCGCACCTATGAGCGCCTCGGCCTGCAAGCGATCCCGATGCGCGCGGACAGTGGTCCGATTGGCGGCGATGACACGCATGAATTCCTTGTCTTGGCTGAAACAGGCGAGTCCGAGGTGTTCTATGACAGCGAGATCACCGATCTGAAGATGGGCGACCGCGAGATTGACTATGATGACAAAGCCGCCTGCCAAGGTGTGTTGGAGGAATTCACCAGCCGCTATGCGCGCACTGATGAAACCCACGATCAAGCGCTGTTTGATGCCATCCCCCAAGACCGCAAGCGCACAGCGCGCGGCATCGAAGTCGGGCAGATTTTTTACTTTGGCACCAAATATTCTGAAGCGATGGGTGCGATGGTGGATGACGGTCAAGGCAACAAAGTGCCGGTTCATATGGGCAGCCACGGCATTGGCGTGTCGCGCCTGCTGGGCGCGATCATTGAGGCCAGTCATGATGACAAGGGCATTATCTGGCCCGAAGGCGTGACACCATTCCATTGTGGTATTCTGAACATGCGTTCCGGTGACGAAGCAGCAGATGCCGCTTGTGAGGCGCTTTATGCGCAGCTGACAGCGCTGGACCTTGAGCCGTTATATGATGACCGTGACGAGCGCGCGGGCGCGAAGTTCGGCACCATGGATATGATCGGCCTGCCTTGGCGGATTACGGTAGGGCCACGTGGTCTGAAAAATGGTGTGGTTGAGGTGACTTGCCGCCGCACCGGCGAGAGCGAAGAGATGCCACCTGAGGCCGCTGTCGCCAAAATTGCCAAAATTTACGAAGGCATCGCTTAAAACTGACAGCGGTTTGTTTGATCCCCGCCGGAGCCTCCGGCGGGAGTTTAGACGGGCAAGATGATAAGCGGTGGAGGCCCAGCCGCTTGACCATCGCTATGATGCGCCCCACGTTGCGCCACGATACAGACAGGAGCGACCATGGCCTTGGTGCAGACCACAAAGCCTTTTGCGAAATTCGAATGGATGATCGCGTGGCGCTATATTCGCGCCAAGCGCGCCGAAGGCGGCGTGAGCGTGATGACGTGGATCAGCTTGATCGGTGTCACACTGGCCGTGTTCGCTTTGATTGCGACGTTGGCCGTTCGGTCAGGGTTTCGCGCTGAATTCATTGATACGATCGCAGGCGCGAATGCGCATGTGACTGTCGTGCAACCACGCGCAGTGATTGCGGATTTTGAAGCGGCTGCTGAACGGGTTCGTGCCGTGGACGGCGTCAGGTCGGTGGCACCTTTGATCCGCGGGCAAGCGATGGCGTCGGGGTCGGGGCAAATTGGACTTGCTGATATCTATGGCATCCGGCTTGAAGACCTCAAAGCATCTGACGCAATTGTGCAAAGCGAGCGGACCTTTGGCAATATTGATGATCTGCCAAACGGCATCGCGATCGGGTCGGCGCTGGCGTCCAATCTGGGGCTAGGCATCGGTGACCGGATTGAACTGACGACGCGCTCGGGTGCCGCCACACCGATGGGGCAGTCGACGCGGCGCAATGCCTATGAGGTTGTCTATATCTTTTCGACCGGACGCTTTCAGATTGATGAGGTGCGTGTCTACTTGCCATTTGATGTAGCGCAATTGGTGCTGAACCGTGACGGCGTTGCGGATGAGCTATCGGTCGTTCTGGATGACCTTAATCAATCCGAGAACCTGAAACAAACGATTGCGGACGCAGCGGGCCCGGGCACTTGGGCCTATAGCTGGCAAGACCGCGTCGGGCGTTTCCTGCGTGCGCTGACAATTGAGGACAACGTGATGTTCATTATCCTGTCGATCCTGGTGCTGGTGGCTTCAATGAATATCATCAGTGGTCTTATTATGCTGGTTAAAAACAAGGGCCGCGATGTGGGTATTTTGCGCACGATGGGCCTGACCGAAGGATCTATCTTGCGTATTTTCTTTATCTGCGGGGCTGGGATCGGCACCATTGGTACCGCGCTGGGCGTGATCCTTGGGTGTCTGTTTGCGATCTATATCGATCAGATTTTCAGCCTTGTGAATTATGTGGCAGGTGGCGGCGTTTGGGACCCATCCATTCGCGGGATCTATAACGTGCCAGCTGAACTGCGCCTTGTCGATGTTGTCAAAGCGATGTCGCTGTCACTTGGCCTGTCGTGGATTATCACGATTTTTCCCGCCCGCCGTGCGGCCCGCATGAACCCTGTTGAGGCGCTTCGTTATGAGTGAGTTCACCCTCCAAGTGACCGACCTGACCAAGACCTATAACGCAGGCAAACCAAACGAAGTGCGGGTGCTGCAAGGTGTGTCGCTGAACGTGCTACCCGGCGAAGTCGTGGCGTTGGTCGCGCCGTCCGGTGCAGGTAAATCGACGCTGCTGCATATCGCGGGGCTGCTTGATACGCCCGACACGGGTTCAGTGGCGATTGCAGGGACCGACATGACAAATCTGTCCGACCGCAAGCGCACAGCGGTGCGTCGCTCAGCCGTCGGGTTCATCTATCAATTCCACCATTTGTTGCCAGAATTTACCGCGCTGGAAAACATCGTACTGCCACAGTTGGCAAACGGTGCGTCAGACAAAGCCGCCGCTGATCGGGCCATGGCGCTGTTGGACCGCGTAGGGATTGCTGAGCGTGCGTCGCATAGACCCGCCGCGCTGTCGGGTGGTGAACAGCAACGCGTCGCGTTTTGCCGTTCTTTGGCGAATGAACCGTCGCTGTTATTGGCGGATGAGCCGACCGGCAACCTTGATCCCGAAACGTCAGACCGTGTGTTTGAAACGCTGATGCGTTTGGTCCGCGAAACAGGACTGGCTGCGGTTATTGCCACGCACAACCTTGAACTGGCTGCCCGCATGGATCGTCAGGTCCGCCTGAATAACGGGATATTGGAGGACTTATGATTATTTCCGTCACCGAGATTGAGGCGCATAGCCGTGCAGCCCTTTTGGCACACGGCGCGGGCCCCACACAGGCCGCAGCCGTCGCAAAAGCCGTCGCGCGTGCCGAGGCTTTGGGCAATGTCATCTGCGGTCTGTATTATCTGGAAAGCTATTGCACACAATTGGCATCAGGCCGGGTAAACGGCACGGTCATGCCAAAGGTGTCACGCCCACGCCCAAGTGCTGTTCTCGCAGACGCTAGGTTTGGTTTTGCGCAGCCTGCCTTTGATGCAGGATTGCCCGAAGCGGTCGCGGCTGCCTTGGAAAACGGTGTCGCGACTTTGGCTGTTGCGCATGCGCATACATGCACGTCGCTTGGGTTTTTTACGGAACAAATTGCGGTGGCTGGTCTGATCGGGATCGGGTTTACGAACGCGTCGCCCGTTGTCGCCCCTCCTGGGGGGAACAAGCGCGTGATCGGCACTAACCCCATTGCAATGACAGTTCCAGGTGACGGCACACCGGCAATGCACTTTGATTTCTCGACCTCTGCGGTGGCTTTGGGCAAGATCACGATGGCAAAAGCCGCAGGCGAGGCTATCCCGCTTGGCTGGGCTGTTGATGCTGACGGCAATCCGACAACAGACCCAGAGGCGGCTTTGAAGGGCGCATTGGTCAGTGCGGGCGGCTACAAGGGCTGGGGCTTTGGTCTGATGGCGGAATTGTTGGCGGCTGGCATGACCGGATCAGTGAATTCGCTTGATGTGGCTGGCCTAAAGGTCGCTGAAGGCAAGCCGCATGATTTGGGGCAGTTCTACATTTTGATGGACCCCGGCACCTATCACAATGGTTTTGGCGACCGCTTTGCCCGTGTGGCCGAAGCTGTGGCAGAGCAGGAAGGCGCACGCATTCCCGGAGCAGATCGCAAGGTCATGACCGAAGTCGACGTGCCTGACGCATTGTGGGCATCGGTACAAAAGCTCGCGGCCTGATTTGGATCATAGCCGCGCGCGTAAACACTTGCTAAGCTGATCAAAACAGAGAGGCACAGTATGATGCGTTACCTTATTATTCTTACGGCCCTTGGGCTTGCGGCATGTGTCGAAGAACCCGTCGATGGGCGCACGGCCTACATCGAAAATTGCGCAAGCTGCCACGGCGTGGATGCAACAGGCGGAGGGCTTGCCGCGCGCGATCTGGCAACAGCGCCACCTGATTTAACCATGATCGCGGCGCGCAACGGCGGCACCTTTCCAACCGATCAAGTGATGAGCACGATTGACGGGCTTGATCGCGGCACCCACTTCAGTTCCGCAATGCCCGAATTTGGTGCAGGCGATTTGGGCGAAACCGTGATTGTCGAAGAAGAGGGTCTCGGTATACCCGTGCCACTGAAACTGCTGGTGCTGACAGAATACCTTGAACGCATCCAGAAGTAACCAAAGCTAACGATTGCGTGACATAGCGCGTTGCACCGTTCCTTGCCGCGGACATTGCGGTAGGTCTTGGTCAACTCTCAAAGGATACCGCCATGCGTTTGTTGCTTTCATCCGTTCTTGCCATCTTTACCGCCGTCAGCGCGACGGCGGGGCCTGTTAACTTCTCCAACGGTTGGCAGGAACAGAGGTTGTCGTTGTTCAGTTCGAATGACTACACCTTTGGGCAGAACCTTGGGTTGGTATCCGAAGGATCGGTCTCGATCGCTTGGACGCGGGTCGGGCGCGAAGATTGGGGAACCAATGGCGCATCATGGGGCTGGACCGTTGATCAATCCGTTCCCCCGACAGACCTAAGCCTGAAGGGCGGCGACGATCGCAATATCTCGCTCTATTTCGTGTTTGTGCCTGAAAATCTGGCGCCGGGATTGGAAGGCGCAAATATTCGTAGCCTGCTTGGCAATGACGACGTGCGGATCGTGCAATACGCGTGGGGTGGCAACCATGCGCGCGGCCAAGTGATCCCGTCGCCATATGGTCCGCGCGGCCAAGGTGTCACGATCGCGTTGCGGCAGGCAAGCACCGGATCATTTAACGAAAACGTGGATCTGGCTGCGGACTATGCGCGGGCATTTGGTGGTGAAAAAGGGGCATTGGTCGGGCTGGCGGTCTCTGGTGACAGCGACGACACTGATAGCGTGATCCGCGCGGTTCTCGGGAACCTGACCCTGCGCTAAAGCGATTGACCTGCATCAACGCGGCCTGCGGCGCGCGCGCGTAAACTGGCATCATCATCGATGACGGAGGATAAGATGCGCGCATTACCTATTATTTTCTCGCTGGTGCTTGGCCTGCCAGCGATGGCGCAAGATGCACAGCAGGGCGAAGCGCTGTTCGGGTACTATTGTGCGACGTGCCACGGCAGCAACGCGACGGGGAACGGGCCGATGTCACCGTCACTTGTTGTTGCGCCGACAGATTTAACAGCGCTCAGTGGCAAGAACGGCGGCGTTTTTCCAACGCTTCGTGTGGTAATGCGGATTGATGGACGGGATCCGTTGATAAGTCACGGCAGCATGATGCCGGTTTATGGGGATTTCTTCGCAGGCACAGATGTGATGACCAAAACCCAAGCCGGACAGCCCGTGCTGACGTCACAACCGATTGTTGATTTATTGGCCTATCTTGAGGGACTGCAACAGCAATGAAGCGAACTGTGTTTGGGGTGTTGTGCCTGCGATTTCTAGAATCAATTTGCGTTTGACCGCGTCGGTGAACTCTGGCCCGCTTTGTGCGGGCATCACGAAGGCATTTGGTCCGCCGATGATATTCTCTTCATAGGCTGCGGGCAGATCAAAGCCAATGAACCCCGCATTGCGTAGAATGGGAAGTGCATTGATCGTGATGCCATTTGCAACCACCTGATCACGGGCAACTGTGATTGGCGGGCCGAAAGTGTTACCCATACTGTCGCCCGAAAAATCGATAACACGGCGCAAGCCTTTGATATCGTTCCCCTCAATCTGTGCCATGCCATAAAGCAATGCCGACCCGATTGCATTGCGCCCACTTGCCTGTCTGGGTGGACCGATGAGCGCGCTTGCAAAAGCGACAGCGCTTTCCATGTCCGCGATGATCATCCAGTCCACAACGGTCGCTTGGTTGGTCGCCCATTCCACATAGGTCACTGCGATTGATCCATAAAGTGTGTTTTCAATCGCTGACACGACAGCGGGATCGGTGATCGCGGTGGCATAAGACTGGCGCTGAAAGGCAAGTTCATCGGCGTCGATTGATCCGGATGCATCCGCAAGCAGGACCAATTCGAGATCAGTCTCGATGGTTTGCGCCGCCAATGGCGATGCCAGGAAAAGCATAAAGATCAAGTATCGCATGACGTAATAGTAGGGCGAATTACCATGTAGGGAAGGGGTTTTGTGCGTTCCCAGTTTAGTCAACTTGCGAAAGATGGTCCGGCTAGCGTCTAATTGTATGCTGCTGCTGGAGAATGTTTTTTGCCGGGCAAGCAATAAAATTGCTTACAGTTCTTAAAATTTTGTGGATAGTAACGGTTCGGTATACGTCTTGGGGAAGACGCGAAGGTGCGCATGCGGGGAGGCATGCGTCTCTTCTGTCAGCAACATGATCTAGATCATGTTATTTTCACACCTCGCTTCGTAACAAGAGGTCTATGGACCTAAAAATGAACTTCTAACAGCATGGTGGTCGCATGTTGTTGTATGAAATCTTGACCATACGCCCCATCTGAGGGCGATATTCTGGGAGGAATATTATGAAGAAAAAAGTAATCGCAGCGGGCCTTGCCGCAACAATGGCAACCGGTGGCGCAGTACAGGCGCAAGAAGTCTTTGAAATGACTTCTGCGTTCTCGCGTAACCTGCCAATCCTTGGTACCGCCGGTGTGGACTATGTTGAAAAGATCAACAGCATTTCTCGCGAAGTAGAGTTCGAGCACTTCGATCCCGGTGAGCTGGTTCCAACTCTGGAAGCGCTTGACGCTGTATCCAACGGTTCCGTTGACGCAGCTTACACAACTGCTGGTTATTGGCAGGGTAAGATCAAATCTGCGTCGCTTTTCGCGGCTGTGCCATTTGGCCCAGAAGCTGGCGAATTCCTTGCATGGATGCTTTATGATGACGGTCACGAGCTGTTCCAGCGCATGTATGACGAAAATGGCTATAACGTAAAAGTTCTGCCATGCGGCATCATCGCGCCAGAAACATCCGGTTGGTTCAAAGAAGAAATCAAGACGCTTGCGGACCTTGAAGGTCTGAACATGCGCTTCTTCGGCCTTGGTGCGGAAGTCATGGAACGTCTTGGCGTATCCACATCTTTGCTGGCTGCTGGCGACATCTTCCCGGCACTTGAGCGTGGCGCGATTGATGCGACAGAATTCTCCATGCCGCTGATCGACCAGCGTTTGGGCTTCTATAACATCGCGTCCAACAACTACTTCCCTGGTTGGCACCAGCCAGCAACATTGTTTGAGTTGCTGATCAACAAAGACCGTTGGGACGACCTTGATGAATTTGGTCAAAAGCAGATCGAGATCGCTTGCTTGGCTAACATCACAACCAACTATGCTGAAGGCGAAGCGCTGAACTATGCAGCGATGATTGCGAACGAAGCAGAAAATGGCGTGACGAACCGCATCTGGCCAGACGAAATGCTGGACGCGTTTGAAGCATCATGGGCTGAAGTTGCTGGCGAACTCGCTGCAGAAGACGAGTACTTCAAGCTGGTTTGGGACGATCTGCAGGAATTCCGTGCTGGATACAAAGTTTGGTCCGAGAGCATCTACCTGCCACGTCCACGTAACTAAGCAGTTGCTATAACGCTAATCCAAAGGGGCGGATTTTGTCCGCCCCTTTGTCTGCACCAAGCGTGTTTCTTAAAAGGACTCTCCCGTCATGGATAAAACTGAAGAGCTTGTCGCGGTCTCGGATCCCGGTGAAATCGGGCGCGAACACCATAACCGCGGTGATCGCTTTGTGGTCTTTGTGTCGAATATCGCAGCTTGGCTGTTTCCGGCACTGATGATCGCCATCTCTGCCCAAGTTATCTTGCGCAACAGTGGGATGAACCAAGCATGGCTCGATGACCTCCAGTGGTGGCTTTATGGCATGGCCGTTTTGGTCGGCGTTGGCTATGCGGTCACAACCGACAGCCATGTGCGGGTTGATATCCTTTACGACAATTTTCCTAAGGAAAAACAAACACGGGTCAATCTTTTTGCGATTGGCTGGCTTTTCCTGCCCTTCATTATTTTGTCCTGGGACGTAACTTATGACTACGCCCTTGGTTCGATCCGCGCTGACGAGGGCTCCAATAGCCCCAATGGCCTGCATAACCTTTGGATACTCAAGACGTTCATGAATGTCTCTTTCGTCTTTATCGCAATTGCTTGTTGGTCCGCGATTGTGCGGAACCTGTCGCGCATGCATCCGCCAAAGCTTTGGCGCCAACTTTGGGCAACGTTTCCCGCTTCGTTTCTGCTGATAAATCTGACGATTTACTATGGTCTTTACGGTATCGCTTCGGTCTTTGCCGAAGAAGGTGCTAGCAGCCGTGACATCAGCCGCGGCCCGCTGTTCGGCTCAATAGAGTTTGGCAACTACGAACTGACCTACACGGTGGTTGCCGCTTTGATCTTCACCCCAATTCTCGTCCTTGTCCTGCGCGCTATGGACCCTTCTCGCAAGACTGAGGCGTAAAACACATGCTGTCATTTATCGGACAATTCCTAACCCTGAACGAAGTGGCGGTTATCGCCATGTTCATCACCTTTATCTGGATGCTGTTTCGCGGCATTCCGGTGGCTATGGCCCTTGTCGGCGTCAGCTTGGTTTTCGTGGTTATCGCTGAGGTCTTCCTGGACCCCTACCGCAGCTTCTTTCGCGATATCATCGAGTTTGACCGCACCGGCATCGACTATCAAAGGCTCGGTGCGCTCTCGAGCCGGATCTTCGGTAGCACCGTTCAGAACCCCGTTCTTGTCGCCTTGCCGATGTTTATCTTCATGGGCCTGATGCTAGATCAATCAGGCGTCGCGCAGCGCATGATGTATGCGATGCAAAAGCTGTTTGGCGGTTTGCGTGGCGGCCTGTCTCTGACCGTTCTGCTAATTGGCATCATCTTGGCGGCTTCAACC
>ENA-OQVM01005447-OQVM01005447.1-marine-metagenome-genome-assembly--contig:-NODE-5447-length-12218-cov-3.997117_pt1 | contig 12218 bp, 12 predicted proteins | sample MGYA00237776_ERZ505498 | MGnify/ENA primary metagenome ERZ505498 (study PRJEB26159, sample SAMN06265151) | marine metagenome | isolation source: Helgoland LTER site | place: Germany:Helgoland, sampling... | reverse complement strand
TTAAATTGCGATCTTTTTTACGTATCCTTCAGAGCATTATATAGCGTTGGATCAATCTTCTCGATTGTAGCGGCGCCTTTTATCTTCAGTGTGCCACTGGGTTTACTAAGCTTTTCGGTCTCGTACTGCAGATAAATTGGTCTATAGTCCTCCTTGAGCCTTGCCTTTTGAAGGCGTGGTTTTCGTGTTCTACTTGTTAGCTTAAGAACCCCTGGAATACCGCTTGAGTTGCTGATTTCATCGTATAGAAACCGTTTTATGATCTCTTGATTTGTTAATTTAACCTTCAAGTCTCGTTTGGCGTCGATAATTTGGTTATGCAATTCTAACTCTCTATCTGTTGGCTTTCTTATAAGCCCTGATGATTCTTCTGACTTGAGTAGAACTTTTGACTGAAAATTAGATAGACTTTTATTTTGGCTTGTAGCGATTCTCTCTGCTTCAGGAATGATATCTGAGATAACACTTTGATCATCTATTAAAAACATCTGGCCTTTAGTTCGGCAGTGTGAAAAAGTACTCATAAGCTGTTTGCTAAGATTTTCAATCATAGGCGATTTGATTGTGTGAATAGTAAGTATATATTCTGGAGATCCTCCAATGATGTCTCGTGGAGGTAAACTTCTGCTAATGCCTATTTTCACATATCGGCTCCACTGCCCTGAAATTTCATCCTTAGCTCTTTGAATTAGTAGTGTACCTTGATCAATTTTCGGTACAGCCATAGTGGAAGACACCTTATAATTTTAACTATTCTGAAATTTCTATTTTTATGCTAGGTCGTAAAAGTTACCTAATCGTTTAGCAATAAGCCAAGTTGACCTGCAATCCCCTTGGTTATAAGCAACAAGGTCGAGAACATACGCCTTTTGCCTTTCAGAAAACCGTTTCCATCTATTATTTGTGTTGCATACCTTGTCAATTCGTCGACAGGCTTTTGCTGCGCCAAGTGGAAATGGTGGATATGGATTACGTTTGCTGTACATCGCAGCAAAAAATTCTTCTAATGTTCGCTTTTTTGCACTCATATTTGATCCAAAAAGTCGTTTACGATTGGCGTATTTCTTTGCGATGGGATGTAGGTTAAACAGTCTGGGCGCCAAACGAGCATAGAGTTCATCCGATAGATATTCTTGCAAAATTATTTGTTCATGAATTGTCCAGTAAACCAAATAGCCATCTTTTTTTTCAAGCTCTATGGCGAGCTCAGCAAAGAGTTCATCAAATGTGACACATTGGGCGACTTTAATTCCATTTGAAGCTGGCTTCCAACTTTGCTTAAAAAAGGCACATGTATACTGGCCACTTTTCCTCGTTTCATTTGGTCTAAATAATCCTGCCATATGTGGCATGGGAACTGTGCCATCGCGCTTTCTACCTTCTCCCTCAAAGTCTAGGTAGATGGCATTATGGAACTCATTAGGTGATAACATCATACTTCTCCAAAATCGTTGTTCGTATTTAGGGCTCTAGTGGCTACGTATTTACCCCAGTCACTGAATAGCAAGTTGGGATCAGGGGTGATTTCTACTCGCGGCAAATCAAGTCTATCGCCATCCCAGCACGCAGCTAGAGTGGGGTTATTACCAGCTTTACCGGAAGGGAATGCATGGGTATGACCTGACACCGCGGCTGTAAGAACCTTAAATTGCTGATCACTTAGCTTAAATATTTCCCTATGTTTTTTTGCGTATGCTGCCGCTCTTGGACCGTGCTTAGGGTCATGGCCATCATTAACGCGGCAGGAGTCATGAAGGTAGGCAAAATACTCTATTACTTTAAGGTCTGCTCCATTTTTTTTACCAACCATTAATGCATTGTCCATTACCCTATCCCAATGATTAATTCCATGAATTGGCGATAACCATATGTCAGAGTCATTTTTAATTTGGGTTAGCAACTTGGCGACTGACATCTTATGGATCCTATGCTGCTGACTCTGATATGTTGTTATGATTGAATAACTCAGGATCCAACACATAACCCATATTATCTGCTCTCGCTAGATTTGCCTCGATCAAACTAGACTGAATTGTATTTGAGCGCTCTGTAATGTCTTTTTGGAGTTGTGTTAATGCCTTTTGAGTCCAAGCTTCTGTGTCTTGCTCTTCAGCGACCCTGATTAAGATCCGATATAGTCGGGCAAGTGAAAAGCCAGCTGAGAACATATTCGAGTAGTCAACGATTTGTTGGTTTATAAGGGCCCGGCTTTTTGCTGGGGAAAGGTATAGGTGACCTACATAATCATTGCACTGTCGCTGAATCTTCGAAAACCCTGGTGTCATCAGATCACATGCTGCCGCTATTCTTTTCTTGAACCCTGCTCTATGTTCATCAGATTGGTTGTCACTGTCAAGAATACCCGTTGCCTGGTATATCAGATAAATCGCCCGATCATACTCTTCTAAAAGATCATCGCCGGGGATCATGTCAGCACGCTCTTTTATAAATGCCATTTCTTTTGCTATTTGCTCTTCTTCACCTGGCATTTCTAGTCCAGTCTGCGCATATGTCACTCGCTGACTTGTATTCGCTAGAGCGTTTGCACAGTAGCTCTTGGTATATTCTAGTTGATGTTGGATAAGGTGCTTAGTTAGACCATTTTGTTTAGTCACTTCTTCATTGACGGCATTTAATAAGCTGGCGACTCTCGTATCCATCTGAGTAATCTGGTGTTCTAGCGATGTGTCATTGGCTTGCAGTTCGCACATTTGGACCACCTTCGTCGCGGTCCAGTATGCAACGTTAAGGCGAGTGTCCTGTCGGACATAGGATCTAAATTGCGCTTTATTCACTGATTTATACCACATAGCATTCCTCTGGAGGGTAAGTGTTAATCTTAAAGAGTATAAATTCCTGCTTTTAGCTATTTCAGCTTGAAGCTTTTAGTGCTCGGAGTTTGAAATGATTCAAACTTTTTGCGCGTCAGTTCGAGTTCGTTAGTCAGCGCATCCATAATCTGGGCAACTTGAGCTTCCGTATAGTCGTAATTTTTCTTATCACTGAGATTAGAGATTGATGCTATTGCCTTAATTGCTTTGCCCACTCGTTTTTCAGCAAGGTATTTAAATCTACCCGCGGGGGATCTATCTCGCTCTTCTTTCTCTGTCATATTGCGTTACTCCTTATTTTGATGGTCCTAGGGTATATAACTAGTGCTGTTATGATCTACACCATAAGACCTTGTACATATTTAATGTCTTGCTCCCAGTGTGATAGTGCTCGTGCATAACTATCGTGCGCATAAGCCCTTCTGTTTTTAACGCCTGAGGCCAAACCTTTAAGTGTCCTTAATAATTTTTCCTTACGACTGACGCTATTTGGCAGCCCCCAGCTCTGCGTATAGTCCCTATCAACTACCGGAGGGATAGGCGCTTCAAGCACACATTTAAGTATTAATTGGCGTTTTTCGGCTCTGGTTATTCCGCCGTCTCCTACATGGTAACCGAATGCGGATAAGGCTCCATCGCTGGGCATAACGTCAATGTCTTGGCCTGAGCAAAAGGCTTTATTGCGATTCGCTAGTTCTTGATAAAGGGTTTTTTTCCTAGTTTCGGCGGCTGCTCTATCCTGGTGCTGCATAATGTTGTACAGCATTACCATAAGTTGCTGATTCGACCGATTTTGAAGATTCAAATTAGGCATTGTCACTCGCTCCTTAACTATTTTTTAAAGTTATTATGCTGGCTAAGTAGGGTTTTTGCAAAATGAAGCGCACATTATACACTATAAATCTACATTTGTAAAGATATAGATTATTAAATCGTATATTTAGGCGTTTATAGCGATTTTGTAGGTTGGTTTGCAATTTGTGCGGGTAGGTCTTCAATGCGATGGCAATAAGTATCGGCCAGTCACACGGCGTCTATACTTGGGCCTACATTTGATTTTCTAACCTTTTCGTGCGTATGGTATTTTAAAGAGCATACCACAGGAGACATCCATGAATGATTCTAGGCATTTATTAACCCACCAGTTCGATGCTAACGAACTGTATGCCCAATACCCTCCCATCATCACTGATTTTAATAAATCGATAGTATTTAAGCTGGGCCTGAGCGGGCATTACGCTGAATTAGCCGCCATTGGATATACGCGCTGGGCGCAGATGGGATTGCCTGAGGAGGTTTATAAGACGGACGTTAAATTGGTTAAGCACAGTGGATATTTCTCATATCCTCCCTCATCGGATAACTGTGTTGAGTGGCATCTAAATTTTGCTCACGAAGATGTGTTCGGTTTTTATGGTGGACCTTTATTTGCTCAAGACGAAATGCAGGCAGCTGAGCACCCCATCCTAGGCTGTCTTCGCGAAGCAATCCTAGATATGGGCCTCGACCGCACTACGGTACAAAACGGTCAAGCAACGCCAATTCTTATTACTGGTGTGGAACGTCGATGTGAAGTCGCTACAGACCGAAATGCTGAATTAGATCGACCATATGGGTTATACGGTAACGAATTCCAGTTTGCTTCTGAGGAAGCAATTAGGACAGCCACAACAGTGCTTAGCCCTCCAGCGCAGACTAATATCATTGCTATGGAATCGCCGCAGCCAGATTTTGGTCTGTATACGCGAGACCAAATTAAATTTATTCTGGCTTCGGCAATCACTGGATTTTCAGCAGCGGTAAAGCTTAGTAAAGAAATAAACGAGGATGCTGAAGTCTCAATACACACTGGATATTGGGGGTGTGGCGCATACGGTGGTAACCGTGAGCTTATGCCTCTTCTGCAAATTATTGCCGCTTATTATGCTGATATTGATGCTTTACACTTCCACACAGGTGGAGATCACAATGGCTATGATGCAGCACTTGTGACGCTTGATGACATTATGCCTGAGTGGGAAGAAATTGGTCTTGCGCAGTTAATTGAAAATATCATGGCGCTTAGTTATGACTGGGGAGTAAGCGATGGAAATTAAAAAGACCTTAAGACAGTGTTAGATGGTGGGTAAGTATATTAAATTCGTTATTGCGGCTGCAGTTGTGACTGCAATTGGCGTTCAGCTATACAGTAATACCAGGCTAAAGATAAATGCTGTAGCCATTAATACTGGCCAAGATGCACTATCTGATAAGCAGTATCATTTAGCTCTAATTAGCGATCTCCATATCAAAACCTCATCCAATGCGATGAATGATCTATCTCATCTATGGAATGATGTTATCAGCAAACGCCCCGACGTTATTTTGCTTGCGGGTGACTACATTGATAACGGCGGTAATAATCATGCTATTGCCAAAATACGTCATGAAATATCAGATATTCTTGGGTCCTCTGATGAGATACCCGTAGTCGCTGTATTGGGTAATCATGATCATTGGTCTAATGGTGAGTTATGGCGTCAACATCTTAGTAATAAGGGCATTATAGTTTTGGAGAACCAGGTATCTGTTTTGGCAGATGTCGGAATTTGTGTCAGGGGCCTTGGCGATGCATTCACTGACAACTTTCAATATGTTGAATTTCCCCCGGACTGCGCAGGCTTGGTCAAGTTAAGTTTGACGCATGATCCTGCCGCTGCCTTCCACCCTAAGGTAGAGGGGTTGGTATTTGCGGGACATACCCACTGCGGTCAAATATCAATTCCTTGGTATGGTGGTATATATGTGCCAACAACAGCTCCAAGAGCGGCTCATTGTGGAATGTATGAAGATGACAAAGTACAACTGTTCGTCAGTTCAGGCATAGGGACGAGCGTCTTGCCTTTTAGGTTCAACACCCAAGCCGAATGGGACTTTATTACACTTACTTATTAGGAGTAGCGAAAATGTTTGGATGGTTTAAAAAAGATGCCTCACTAAAGAGGCCCGAAGGGGATTCTAAAGAGTTAGTAACACACCACTATGAAGGCGGTGTTCTTTCTCCCGAATATAACGTCAATAATCCCGAAGAATATCCGTACCATGCTCTCTACCCCCATGGTGAAGGGAAGATCGTATACAAATATGGCGATGAGGTCATGGAGTCTTATGATGGTGAGTTTGAAGTAGGGCAGTACTCTGGGTGGGGAAGATTAGAGAAAGATGGGAACATCTATGAAGGGTTCTTTATTGAAAACAGATATCTTGGAGGACTGGAGGAAGAGAGTTAAATTTAAGTAACAAAAGATGTAACAAAAGCGGGTTCGTAAACCCATTAAAGCCATATTAATCAAAGACTTACAGGCTAAGTACAGTTCCCGCCGCCTCCACCAACAACAAAACCTCAACCCAACAGGGTTGGGGTTTTTTATTGGCCGTTCGATTTTGGAATGAAGACGCGTAGCGGATTCAGCCTGTGTATTCTCCCAGTTGGTAGTCCATTTTTAATGATGTTAACGAGGTTTCCAGATCGGAAAACTCATCTTGTGTAAAGCCCGGACTACCGTCGATATTTGTCCGATTGGACTTACCGTTAACCTTACAATCATTGGAATAGCGGCAGGTTGGCGTGACGACTATGCTATCGGGTGTCGCGCCAGTGGCAACATCTTCATCGTAGGAGACTTCGGAACCTTTACTGTCAACATCGGCGTTGTACTTTTCATGAGACAAGTTCACTGTAAGGTTGTCGCTTGGCTCCCATAGGAAAGACAGGCGGTAATTGTCAGCTTCACTGGCCGGTTCATCGTCGTCGCGAGCGAGGTTTTCGATGAAGCCTTTATCGTCACTGACTTTATAGGCTAGGCGCGCGGACAGGGTATCGCTCAAGGGGCCGCTGACGAAGCCTGATGTCTGAACGCTTTCGTATTCGGTTTCATAGTTGGCACGAATCTCAGCCTCAAACTCTGAAGTGGGCTTACTTGAAGTGATATTCACCGCTCCGGCAATGGTGTTTTTTCCGAAGAGGGTGGCCTGGGGGCCTCGCAGGATTTCAACTGAGCCCACATCGAGAAAAGCCCAACGGAACTGGGTACCACGCGCGAGGTAAACCCCATTGGAAAATAAGCCTACGGACTGGTCAAACCCCTGGTTTCCACCGGAGGAAATCCCCCGAATGGCAACCCTATCGGATATCTGTTGTTGGACGACATTGAAGTTGGGCACAACGGGGCTGAGCTGGCTCAAGTCGACAAAGCCTGACTTTTCGATTTTATCACCGCTTATAGCCACTATGGAAATGGGTACGTCCTGTAAGGATTCAACACGTTTTTGGGCTGTAACAACTACCTCCTCAAGGGTTAATTGCTCAGCTTGAACTGGCACAGATATGGCCGCGATAGCCAACGACAGAGCCAAAGGTTTGGGTGCTACTATAATAAAACAAATTAGTATGTGTTTAATGTGAGTTTTCAGGCAGTATAAAACAAGCGATATTGCAATGGGGTCCGTACTCGCATTTTATCGCGACTTGCTGAAAGGGTATGCTATTGCATAAACTTATGACTTTCTGGCTTTTGTCATGATCCATCATATTTAAGTCCGATAAGTGTTAATTACAGATCTTCAATCAACTATGTGTGCTGAGCATGTTACCGCCACTCAGAAAAGAGCCTAAGCAATCTCGTTCTCGTCTATTAGTCAAAGCCGTCAAGGAAGCGTGCCTGATTATATTGCGGGATGGAGGTGTCGAGAGTTTAACTATCGAGCGACTTGTCGAGGTAGCCGGTGTCGCTGTGGGCTCAATATACCAGTACTTTCCCAATATTGAGGCGGTGGTGGCAGAGGTTTATAAAGATCTTGCCAATGAACATGCAAAAGTTGATATGGAGGTTCTCACCGATCTCTCTGAGCGATCGGTTGAAGAGGTGATCGCCTATATTGTCGCTTTCCATATTGATTTCCATCGTCAGCTGCTCGCACTCAATTTTGAGTTTCACTGTAAATATCATCGCTGCTTTGATCTTCATCAGTGGATTTATGAAGTCAACAATTTGGCAGAAAACTCGACTGATATGTTGAAACATATCATTGATGATCAGTCTCCAACCACTAGTGGACTGCTTCTAAGCGATAGAGCCTTTATCATCTTGCGAATTTTGGCATCTATTATGATGGACATACTCGATGAGCGCCCAAGGATGATTCAAGAGCCCGATATTGAAGATACCCTCGTCCGCATGTGTGTGTCGGTCCTTAGGTAATCATGTCATTAAATTAGTAGATTTCTTTCCCCCTTACTCTTTTCTTTTATCGCATTTTATTGGTTTTGAGCCTTTCTAACCTGTTGAAAAATAATGATATTATTTGTGGGTTCGGGCTTTACTCGCATTCTCTTCTTGCGGGCAGTCAAGGGCTTATCAATCCATTAAGCTGTGCTTTCCCCTATTCATAAAGACCGTCAGGTCCAGCTGAGACTAGAGTTATGACTAAGCAGCATGTCCCTGTAATTATTGGTGTTGGTGAGGCCGTAGAGCATCTAACTACACCTCTGGATGGCGCGTCTTCAGCGCCAGATCTTGCTGCGTTAGCGGCAAAAAGGGCTATGGAAGATGCGGTCTCTGTTAATAAGCTGGCAACTGAAATTGATGTGCTGGTAGCGACTCGGACCTTCCCAGATTCAAATCCCATGTGGCCTATGCCCTTCGGTAATACCAACAATATGCCACGCTCAATTGCCCAGCGAATTGGTGCAAATCCGAAGCAAGCCATTTATTCCAAAGCGGGGGGGAACACGCCTCAACAGTCGGTTAATGAATGGAGTGAAAAGTTAGCCCGCGGTGAGGCTTCCATGGTGATGTTGACCGGGGCGGAAGTCATTGCTTCAACCAAGGCCGCCATGAAGGCAAAGACACCTATGAGCTGGGGAGAGCAGATTGATGACGGCATGGAGAATCGTGGCTTGGGTATCGAGGGGTTGGTGACCTATGAAATGATCAAGCATCAATTAGTGTCGGCACCTCCGGGTTACGCTTTATGTGAAACGGCTCGCCGAGCTCGACTAAAGCAAAGTGTTGAGAGCTATCGTCAGGCTATGTCAGAAACCCTAGAACCTTTTTCTCAAGTGGCGGCAAATAATCCTTATTCCATGTTTTCACAGGAATACTCCGCAGACGATATTGGGCGGGTCAGTGAAAATAATGGCTATGTTGCTTTTCCTTATACTAGAGCGATGGTTGCCAAAGATAATGTCAATCAGGCTGCGGCTATCTTACTGACGACTGAGGACAAGGCCCGTGAGCTGGGTGTTGATCAAAGTAAATGGATTTATTTACACGCTTATGCAGAGGCTAATGAAAAAGAACTGCTAGCAAGGGAAGACTTGGGGCAGTCACCTGCCATGCGCAAGTCATATCAGCAGGCCCTGGCGTTAGCAGAAATTACTAGCGAAGATCTGGAGTTTATTGACGTATACAGTTGTTTTCCTATGGTGGTTTCGGAAGCCAAAGATGTGTTGGGGTTGACTGGCTCGGATAAGGTGCTAACGGCTACAGGTGGTTTACCATTTTTCGGTGGGCCTGGTAATAACTATTCCATGCACGGTATTGCCGCCGTTGCCAGACAGCTACGAACTCAACCTGAAAGCTATGGGCTGGTGGGCGCCAATGGTGGCTTTATGGATAAGCACGCCGTGGGTGTGTATTCCTGTCGTCGTGGCTGGCAGGTTTGTGACAGCGCCGCATTACAGCAAGAGCTCGATACAGGATTGGAGGTGGACGTTGAATCAAATCCAGAAGGTGAAGCCGTTGTTGAATCTTACACGGTACAGTTCAGTCGGGGGAAACCTGTTCTTGCCCTTGTAGTGGGGCGTTTAACTACAAACGGTAAGCGTTTTCTGGCCAATGGTTTTGAGGGTGATGCAGCCCTGCTGGAAATCTTGCTCAGTAAGGATGTGGTAGGCAAAGCCATTGCCGTTACATCTTTGGGTAAGGGTAACCGTGTCGCTCTGACACAGAAGCATTTGAAACAGTTGCTGCCGCCTACCTCAAGTGTATTGCGTGACGACTATCAGTATTGCCAGGTCGAACGTCGCGGTCATGTGCTGGAAGTGACGCTAAATCGCCCGGAATCTATGAATGCCTTGCATCCTATGGCTCATGAAGAATTGAGCGAGGTGTTCGATATTTATGAGGCCGATGAATCCCTTTGGGTGGCGATTATTACCGGTGCTGGGCAGCAAGCATTTTGTACCGGAAACGATTTGAAATATTCTGCCTCGGGAAAGCCCGTCTGGATGCCCAAGTCGGGATTTGGTGGGCTTACCAGTCGCCGTCGCAAGAAACCTGTAATAGCTGCTGTTAACGGTTTTGCTATGGGGGGAGGGATGGAGATCGCACTGGCTTGCGACATTGTCATCGCGGCTGATTGTGCAAGTTTTGCTTTACCTGAAGTAAAAGTGGGTTTGATTGCAGGGGCAGGCGGTATTCAGCGTCTTACACGCCAGATTCCCTTAAAGCAGGCCATGGATCTATTAATTACCGGGCGTAAGGTTTCTGCGCAAGAAGCTCAGGCGCTCGGGTTTGTGAATCAAGTGGTGGCACAGGAAAATGTTCTCGACGCTGCTCGGGAGTACGCCAAGCTAGTGTGTGCAAACTCACCTTCCTCGGTGCGACTGACTCTGGAGTTGTTGGCTGAGACTAGCGTGCATAGTTCAATAGAAGATGCCACTCAAGGTATGCCGACAGTGATCGACAAACTGTTTGCCTGCGAAGATTTCATGGAAGGACCAAAGGCATTCGCTGAAAAGCGTAAGCCCAAATGGACCGGTCGTTAATAGAGGAGGTATGCCGATGAGTCAATCAAATACGTTACCATTAATTGGTCTGCAGGTACTCGATCTCTGCGATCGTATTGGACAAAGCTGTGGACGTTTTCTCGCTGATTTAGGTGCCGAAGTTATTTTGATCGAGCCTGAAAAGGGAATGTGCAGTCGTAATTATCAACCGCTGATTGACGGCAGGAGTTTGCACTTTGAAGTTCGCAATGCGAACAAGAAAAGTGTGACCATCGATCTGACGCTAGAAGAGGGGCGGCAGCAGTTTTTGGCATTGGTTGAAGCCAGTGATCTGTTACTAGATGGATCGGAGCAGGGGCAAATGGAGAGCTTTAATTTGTCCCATGCATTGCTGCGAAAATATAAACCTGATTTATTGATCCTGTCTATTACTGATTTTGGATTACAGGGGCCCTATAAAGATTTTGTTGGATCTGAAGCGGTGCATTCGGCTATGGGAGGAATGCTTTGCCGTTCTGGTATTGCTGGTCATGAACCACTATTGCCTCCCGGGCAGATGGCTTATGAAACGGCTGCAATACAAGCGGTCTGGGTTGCGTTGCTGTCTATTTGGCAGCGGCAGTATACGGGGCAGGGGGATTTGTTGGACTTCTCAATCAATGATTGTGTGGCTCAAATCCTTGACCCAGGGGTTGGGGCTACGGGAAGTGGTGCAGCTGGTCGAACTGCGGTTGAAGTGGCAGAATATGGCCGGCCAACAGTTACAGAGGTACCAGGTAAAATGCCCTCCCTAGCATTATTGTATCCGGTTTTTAAATGTGCTGATGGGTATGTGCGTATTTGTGTGCTTAATCCTCGCCAGTGGAATGCTATGTCAGAATGGTTGGGTGATGATCATCCATTTCAAGATCCTAAGTATGCTGAAACTCGTGTACGCTTAATGGTAATTGGAAAAATAAATACCATTATTGCGGAGCAATTTAAATTATTTACACGCGAAGAGCTCGTGGTTCAAGGACGTCAGCGTGGTATTCCTATTGCTTCGATTGCGCACTCTGCAGAGGTTTTAGGCGATGGGCATTATGATGCTAGAGAGTTTTATCATCACCTTGATGTCCTATCAGATAAGGCCAAAATGCCAGCAGGTTATTTGCGTATGGATGGAGGGCGTATTGGTATTCGTACCGCGTCACCAGCTATAGGGCAGAGTAATCAACTTCTGCAGGAAGAATGCCCGCGGAACGTGGCTAGCTACGGTTCTGAATCGGTGACACGAAGACCGCTAAAAGGTGTGGTGGTTCTTGATTTAGGCGTTATTGTTGCGGGGGCAGAATTAGGGCGACTGTTTGCTGATCAAGGTGCAACGGTGATAAAGCTGGAAAATAAGGCGTTCGGTGATGGCCTCAGGACATCGTTTGATGGCAACCGGGTGCCGATTCCCTTTATGCAGGGCAGCCGCGGCAAGCGTTCGATGGGATTAAATTTACGTTGTAAACAAGGGCTTGAATTATTTTACGACTTGGTTAAAAAAGCCGATGTTGTTGTTTCAAATTTTAAACCAGGTACAACGCAATCTCTGGGTATTGATTATGAAACCCTGAAGAAGATTAATCCGG
>ENA-OQVM01005446-OQVM01005446.1-marine-metagenome-genome-assembly--contig:-NODE-5446-length-12220-cov-3.493700_pt1 | contig 12220 bp, 10 predicted proteins | sample MGYA00237776_ERZ505498 | MGnify/ENA primary metagenome ERZ505498 (study PRJEB26159, sample SAMN06265151) | marine metagenome | isolation source: Helgoland LTER site | place: Germany:Helgoland, sampling... | reverse complement strand
CCTAATTATCCAGCAATTGTTATCCCAGCAGCCCATATAAACTACATTACTAACGTCCCAATTTGAAATATCTTGATTGAATGCTACAGCGTCATTAAACATACCAATCATATCAGTGACATTACTCACGTCCCATTGGCTTAAATCCTGATTAAAGTTCACGGCGCCACCAAACATACTTCTCATATTTGTTACATTACTTACATTCCAATTTCCAATTGGATGGTTGAAAACTTGCCCCACCATATTAGGGTATGAAGAACCAAACATACTACCCATATCCGTGACATTACTCACGTCCCATTGGCTTAAATCTTGATTAAAGGTCGCAGCGCCACCAAACATACCCCCCATATTAGTCACATTACTCACATCCCAATTTCCAATAGGTTGGTTGAAAGAACAATCTTTAAACATATCTAACATAGTTGTCACATTACTCACATCCCAATCTCCAATATCTTGGTTGAAAGGAGAAGTTCCAAACATAAGAACCATACTAGTAACATTACTCACATCCCAAGAACTTATATCTTGGTTAAAAGAAGAATTACTAAACATTTGATTCATAGTTGTCACATTACTCACATCCCAAGAACTTATATCTTGGTTAAAATCAACATAATCATAAAGCATTCTATACATATCAGTAACTAAAGAAGTACACACTTTGGTTACATCTTCTCCGGCACTAATCTTTGAGTTTAGAGTTGATAAGTTAACAACTGTGTACGTAACCCCATCTAATACACCTGTATCTCCATTTACTGCACCTGCACTTGCTTTAATAGTTATACCATTAGATGCTAAATATACATTATTACTACTCCCATTTCCATCTACAAACAAACTTACCTCCTCAAAACTTTGATTGGCTGTAATGGTGGTATTTTCAATCGTATAAATAACATTGTTACCATCAAAATTGGCATCGGTAATCACTACTTCAACTTCAGAAACTCCATCTGCATCTACCCACGTTAAAACAGCATTAGGAGGGTCTAACTTAAAACTATTTTCATCATCATAATCATTCCAATAGGAAGCAAATTCATCTCCGCTGATGTATTTATGTTCTCTATTAGGTCTATCCGTAAAGGCAAATATATCTTCTGTAAAAGGGATTACTATGGTAGTGCTTGAGGTTGCTGTTGCTTCTAAAGCAGTATGGGTATACAACCACTCTTTTTGCAAGTCATTACTGTTGTCATCGTTGTTATTGTCATCCGTTGTACAAGCAACGATTAGAAGTGCTAAAAATAAATAGATAAGTTTTTTCATTTTTTTGTTTTAGTTGAGGTACAAAAATACAAAATTTTTACATCAGTTAAATAACTTCAACTATACACCTTTATAAAGATAAATATTATATTGTCTTCATAGTGAGTGAAGCTATTACAAGCGTAACGAACCAAAGACATCTAATATTGGTTAGTAGGTTACTTTAAAAAGCTAGTGATTGTATATCTGTTATAGCCATTTTATAAGAGTAGTGGGCGCCTCAAAAGCGCACACAAACGTTAATATATGAACCTTCTATAGTTTAGTATCGTTCATCTTCGGTTAGCCTTGATGAACTCTGTAGAACCTATCGTTGCGCTTACACCTTTGAGGGTGACGCTACACTAACTATATTAATTAAATTATCAAGGGTTAGAGCACCCCCTAATAACATTAAAAATGAAAGAATCAGAAAGCTAAAAGCTAACCCGTATGTTCAGTAGTTTACTTTGGGTGCGTAGTTGCAAATGTTATAAAAGAAGTAAGGCTGACATAAGAAGATATACCTGTTCCAATAGGCTCTCACCTAAAGTTTATCCTTATACGCTTTTAACGGACGTTTGCGTGGTAGTAACTTAAATATACTAATAAGTATCTCTATTGAATTTAATAATTATAAAGAGTTATTAACTTCTTATAGTAAAAGCAGTAATAATATAAGTGTGTTTAATCTATATATTTAAAACTATTATCTCTTTTAAATAAAACTAATAAACTTCAATATTGTTTTATTTTTATTATAAATATGAAGAAACTCATCTTACGTTAAGGTATATGAAAACTTAACACCTAATAACTCATCCGTAAGAAAGTAGATTTACGTAAAAATCCTTAAAACGTGTAAAAAACATCAAAAATGTGCTAAAAAACACCAAAAATATCTTAAAAATGTCCGAAATGAATAAAAATAAAATGTTGAGGTTCAGCTTAAAAGAGCATCATTCCTTTATATAATACCTCAGCTTATTATCAGGTAGTTATGTTTTTAGTAACATATACATTGGTAGCCTTTTTTATTTAAAATAATAGGTGTAATGTAACACACTTAATATTTTTAATAAATTTTATTACTTTTGGTTTATAACTAATATGAAACTGACAATTATCATATATTAAAAACTGAAGTGAGTGTATTTTTGCATACTTAAAATAAATAATCAACACAATGAAAAAACTTATCTATCTATTTTTAGCTTTATTAATCGTTGCTTGCTCAACAGATGATAATAACAATGTTGATGATACTCAAGTAGAATGGCTATATGTACATACAGCTATAGAGGCTAATGCTACTAATAGCACTACCCTTGTAATTCCTTTTACAGAGGACATATTTGCCTTTACAGACAGACCTAATAGAGAACATAAATACATTAGTGCAGAAGAATTTGTGTCTTATTGGAGTGAGGATGCTACTAATAGTTTTCAGTTTGACCCTCCTAATGCTGTATTAACTTCAGTTGATGATGATGGAGTTGCAGAAGTTGAAGTGGTTATTATAGGAGCAAGTACTGATGGAGATAATATTACCTATACTATTCAAAGTCCTAAATTAACAGAGAATGCAACCTTTCAGGATGTTAGTTTGTTTTTAGATGGTAATGGAGAAACTGGACTTGCTATTGGGCAGCCTTATCAGGGAGGTATAATAGCTTATATAGATCCTACTGGGCAACACGGCTTAATTGCAGCTACAGCAGACCAAAGTACTGGTATACAATGGTATGATGGTGATTATATTTCAACAGGTGCAACAGGTACTGCTATCGGAACAGGACTAACTAATACAAATGCTATAATAGCTGCTCAAGGTTCAGGGAGCTATGCTGCAAGTATAGCACGAGACTATAATGGTGGAGGATATACCGATTGGTTTTTACCAAGTAAGGATGAGTTAAACCAATTGTACGTAAATAGGGCAGCGATTGGTGGGTTTGGAACTAACGGTTACTACTGGAGTTCTACGGAGACCGTTGTCAATCTCGCGTGGAGTCAGGATTTCATCGTTATTGGTTATCAGAGCATCCTCAATAAGTACTACGCGTATAGTGTGCGTGCAGTTCGGGCTTTTTAATTATTTATCAATTTAACAGCTTACAAGCCATTCTATTAATTTAGGATGGTTTTTTTAAGCCTTGTTTTAGGATAGTTATTTATATAATGGTTTTATATTAAAGGCATATCTTCTTCTTTTAATTCAGCTATTTCTAATCTTTGTAAATAGGTTAATATATTTTTTTTTAAATTAGCGATATGGGTGTATTAGTTTTTGGTTATCTTGAGAAGAAATGGAAAAGATTAATTAGAACTATATGGGTTGTTTACTCTACCTGCGTCTTTTTATATCAAATATTTGAGCCCAAATTATTTAATGATGATGACGAAATAATTGCAGGTATTATAGTATTGATACCGTTTTTAATTAGTTATATTTTAGAACCTTTTGTAAATAAAAAATCCACGCAAATTACTAATGATATTGACGATTCTAATTTAACCAATAATAAGCAAGCATTCGATGATTTTAGTAAGCAAAAATTATTATCATTTAATTTTAGACAATATTTTTTTTATGATGGTTCATATATCAGTGGTAATAAATATTGGTTTAGAAAACTATTTCAGTGGCCTTTAATTATTTTAGGGATAGGTTTTTATTTAAGAGGTGTTACAACATATACCCGTTCAAGGAGTTTGAAATTATCTATTTTAAATTCAATTTTATTTTCTGTTTATTCATTTATAATTGATATATACATTATAATTTTTATTCCAATAAATGAAAAATTAATTGGAGTAATAGATGATATGTTATGGATTTATATATTTCCTGTTTTACCATTAACCTACTTATTGTTTTCTGATGGCAAAAAAAAGTAATAACTAAACCATAGGCATATCTTCCTCCTTTAATTCAGCTATTTCTAAACCTCGTAGATAGGTTAAACTTACATTTTCATATATTTGAAGTATAATCCAATTTAATTATGAAAAAACTACTCCTACTCTCCGTTTTATTAATCTTCGCTTGTTCAAGTGATGACGATTCTGAAAACCAAACATTTTTAGAAAAACATAATGGTATAGTATGGGAAACTTCACCCGAAAGCAATGTTACATATATTCAGAGATTTATGTTTACAAATAATCCTAAAGCAATATTGAGTTATTTTGAAGAGGATGGTTCAGGAAACTGCACTACTATTCAAATTGGAACAAATTGTTCAGACTGTTATATTATTTATGAAAATAATAATAATATACTATCCATTGGAAGTGATACGGAAGTAATATCAATTTTTACGGTAAGCAGCGATGGCCTGACGTTATCTTATGATTCATATGATGATGGAATTTGTAATAAAACAAACCTTACTGAAGTCTGTAACTAAACCATAGGCATATCTTCTTCTGTTAATTCACTTACTTCTAAACCTCTTAAAAAGGTTAGACTTACATTTATTAATAAATGGTCCATAGCTTTGCCTAGCTTTGTTATAGAGTCTATTTTTTTTTTTAAAAGACTCCAGTTTTTAAATAATCTTAATTTAAAACTAGAGTCTTTCTTAAAGTATATTCCCCATAAACACAATTGAATAGAAATTGACTAAACTCCTCTATAATAACTTAAAATATAGAATATATTGATAATAAATTATTATAAGTGGGCTATACTACTTGATAATAATATTTATATTTTTCATTAATAAACAACTGACAATTGTCATAATTTAAAATAAATAACACTTATATATTTACTTCTTTAAAAAGTGAACAACAATTAAATCATAGCAATATTATGCTTCAAGAAAAAAGAGTAGAATTAGAAAGAATAATAAAAGGGGTTTATTTAGAAAACATAATAATGAAAAATAATTTAGCATATATTGAAATAAAAATATTACAATACATATTTGAAGGAGAGTCTAATACAAAAATAGCTCAAAAGCTTAAAATTAAAGAAACTGAACTTGTCAATTATACAAAATTCTTATATTATAAAATTCACCATACTAAGCATATAGAAGAAGTAAAACAAAAATTAATGAATCGACTACCTTTTTAATTTGGTTAACTCTTATTGGTCTAATAGATGCTACTATATTAGTATTTATAACAGCATAAGCTTTCTAAGAATAATATTAAAAACCCACTGTGTAATCAAATTTCTCTTTTCTCTTACGAAATCACTTAAAAAATAAATTTACTGATGTAGATGATGTTGTTTCGTACTTTAATATTTTGTATAACAATCAATTTCAATAAAATTTCACTTTGCATCACATCAAACAAGACATCCCTAAAAATAATATAAGAATCTCCAGTAAAATCAAAAACTCCTATCATAAAAACAACCAGTACACTATTTTTTATTAATAAGGATAAATACAAAATCCACAGAAAATTTAAATTTAACTTTATTATCAGGGAGTAAAGTTAAATTACTATACTATCTTTAGTGTCTAATAAAAAATAAATTATGGGAGTAGGTGCAATGTTTGTTTGGACAGCAGGATTATGTATTTTTATGGCAATAGCTATTGCAATTAAAGAGCGGTATTAAAAGATTGACAGACCGAAAGATGGATGTATAAAACATATGTCCTAACAAGCGAATAGTAAATTTTATATGTCAAAAGTAAAATCTATTTCAATGACATTGTTTATAAGTATTTACATTGATATATATTTATGTAGCGTAGAATGAATTCTAAGGAAATCAAAACTATTATTTTTCGGAGAGAATTTAAAGTAACGAAAAGCGATCTATCAATTAGGTGATTCTATAGAAATTAAGTGTGAAGGTGAGGAAACTCTTTCATTGCTTGCTGTTTATCGCTTTCAGAGAATAACCTTAAAGCCGCTAACATACCGCTATTGAATCCGTGTTGCCAATTATCCTCCTCAACATCCACAAGTCTAATACACTCTTCAGTATATGTGTTCTCAATTCTCATTTTTTCAGCCTTTACTCCTTTTATGTGCTCATGCTTTTCGCTTGAGCGTGCATACCAAACCAAATCATTATACTTAACTAATAGGTCTTCTAAATATTTTTTATATTTCTCTTCTTTATTTTCCATATTTAATAACGCTTAAATGTGTAATTTCATATTTACAACGATTTGAGTTTGGTTTTATTATTACTTGTTTTTAATTTGTTAACTAACCAAAACAATTTAAATGACCTAGTAAAATATTCTTTGCCAATTTAAATGTCTTTAAGAATAGCCAATTCATTTTTTTAAAACTTTTTGGTACCAAAAAACTATTTTTTAATTAATGATGATGTGGTATAAACAATTAATCACTATTTATTTTTAGATTGAAAGTAATTATCTGATTTATATTCCGAAACACTACAATTAGCTTTTATCGTTTTTAATAATTTTATTTAAGCCCTCCGGATGTCTTTTTTAATATCTCGTTCAACACTTTTTAGATACTTTTTTCTTTTAGATTCAGATACAAAAGGAACTGACCAAAATTGTTTAGTTTTGGTAAATAAAGAAACTCTCCATCCAAATACAAAGGTGTACACTCCCATAACCAATCTTAATTTAACAGAATTGAGATATAAAGTCCTTACTGGTAAAGAAGGAGCACCGTGTGTCACATATGTTCTCACTATTTTATCCTTTAAAAATGGTCTAGGATAGGCATATAATTTTGTAATATTTACAAACTCATATGCAAAGCCAGGAACAAAAACTTCATCAAAAAAAATTTCCATTCTTGGCGTTAATCTAAACCACCAAATAGGGGAAATAAAATATATTCTTTCAGACCATAGAACTAGTTCTTGGTATTTTTCAGTTAACACTTTTCGAGGCCTTATAAAATCGTCTCTATATAAATCGATAACTTCAATTTCTTCATTATTTATAGATAGCTCGCTATATATCGTTTTATAAATTCCATTGTAACAGAAAGATTTAACATTTGGATGTCCGATTATAATTAAATTTTTCATTCTTGCTTTTAAGTTTTTCAAATATACTAAACGGATATTAAATTTATACAAAACACTAATAATTAAAGAAGTTGGATGTAAACTAAATAATTTCTTTAAAAAAAACATGAAATTATAAAGTAACTGAACCCAAGATAAATTAATCGGAAAAATTAAATATTAGCAGCCTAACGTCATCTTATGAGATAAACAGAATGATGGAAGGAACTCTTAATATTAGAGAACAATTTAAAACAAAATTAATCTATAAAGTACAAAATTATAACGACCATAGCAACAGCTATAAAGTAAAAGCCGACTCTCTTTGAACCCATTCTATTTTTTTTTTGGTTCTCTTTTAGATACTCTAATTCACTTTCTATAGACATCCTTTCCTTTTCTTTTTGTTCGTTATCCAATGACATGACTTTTATTTTATAAGTTGGTTATAAACAAATATAAGAGAATTATAATTATTTTTTTTTATTCATATTGAAGAAATAAGACAAAAAACATCTGATTTTAATAATTTTAAAACTGAACATTTTAAAAATAATCGCATATCCTATTCTTGCAGATTTATTGATTATTTATAAACGACTTTAGAAAATTCTATAGATTGGTAGAATACATTTAAATACAATTAATTAATTAATTATTTATTTAAAATACTTCTAACGATATTTATTTAATTAAATTTGAAGTACAATAACTTTTAAACTAAAAGAAATCATGAAAAAATATATAATATCAATTTTCTTTTTATTTTTTATTTACAACCTTCAATCTCAAGTTTTAATCGCATTAATATTAGGAGATAAATTAAATAATGGAAAAATGGAATTTGGATTGGATGGAGGATTAAATTTTTCTTCCATATCTGAATTAGAAGCCAATAAATGGAAAAGAGATTTTAATCTTGGTTTTTACTTTGACATTAAAATGAAAAAACAGTGGTATTTTAATACAGGAGTACTGGTTAAATCATCTCTTGGTGTCGATAACTTATCGGAAACTGATTTGAATGAAATTGGAACTAACTTAGAAATTACACAACTGGGAGATTACACTCAAAAAATAAGTTATTTTTTAGTTCCAACATTAGCTAAGTATCGGTTTAAAAATAACCTATATGTTGAAGCGGGACCTCAATTTGGTTTAATGTATAAAGCTTGGTTAGAACATAACTTTAATGATGAAGAAGGAAATGAAAATCGCATTAGAGAAGAAAATAAAGATGCAGTTAATAGAATGGAAGTAGGTGCAGTTGCAGGCGTCGGTTATCGATTACTAGAAGGTTTAGGATGGACTATTGGTGTAAGATACCACTATGGCCTTACAAATGTGTATAAAAATATTTCAAGCATTAAAAACCATGCATTATTTTTAAAATTAAACATTCCTATTGGTGTTTCAGAAGCAAAAAAAGAAGAGATAAAAGAAGTAAAAGACCAAAACCAGAAAGAAAAAGAAAAAAAGAAGAAGTCCAAAAAGCAGAAAAACTGATAATTAATTATGAAGATGCAACAAAAATTAATTTTGTTATTTTTTTTTTTACTAACAACAAGCCTATCTTGGGCTCAAGATATGCCAACAGATAAAAATTCAAGGAATCAAATTGATATCGACAGTATCTATAATTTAAACCCTTACATTGAAAATCACACTGAACAACTAAACATCAAAATGATTATTTCTAATAATCAATTAAAGTATTTATTACCTTATAATGGAAAATCTGCAACTGTTAAAACTAATTTAAACCTAAGTTATGGGTTTAGATTTAGTTATAAATATTTTTCTGTGAGATTACGTATTCGACCAAAGCTGTCAACTAGTGATCAAGAAAATAAAGGCAAGACAGATCACTTTAGAATTAGCTTTGATGTTCTGCTAGATAAGTGGTCACATTTTTTTGAATATAATTATCGCAGAGGTTATTACATCGATAATACAAATTTTGTTAACGGTGAAAATTTAGGTGACTTTAACATCCAATTCCCTAATTTAACTACAAATGTATTTAATGGAGTTTCTCAATATAAATTTAATAAAAATTATTCCATAAGAGCGATTGAATCAAATACAGAAATTCAATTAAAAAGTGCTGGAACTTTTATGCCAGGAATAAATTATTCATATTATAGCTTTAAAGATGCGAACAAAGAAATACTTAAAAACGAAGTCATTACAACAAGAAGTCCATATAACGATTATAGAGGACTCGCGCTTATTATAGAACCTGGTTATTATTATACTTTTGTATTAGACAAGTATTGGTTTGCAAATGTGTTTGCTGCTCCAGGATTTGGAGTTGATTTTTATAACGATAAAGAAATTGATACAGTTAATAATACTGTAATTGAAGAGAATAATAGCAGAGCATTTTTTTCCTTTAAAACGGGTGCCGCTATAGGTTATAATGGTAAGAAAATTTATTTTGGAAGTGAATTTAAATATCAAGGTTTTGACAATAAAGAAATGAACTTACAAGCATCAAAAACAATATTCCAATTTTTTGTAGGATACCGTTTTAAAGCTCCAAAACAAGTTTCAAAACCTTTAGATTATATTGAAGATAAAGTTCCTATTTTAAAAAAAGAAAATAATAACTAAAATACAGTTTAATTGATAAAAATTGTGTTTTAATTTGACCTCTTAGTTATAGTTTACTTATCTTATTTATATTTTTGATAAATTGTAAACTAAAAACTGCCTGAGAAATAATCACTGTAGTTTTAAATCTTTTTCTTTTAACATTGAGTTATTATTTTTAGTTCTAGGAAAAACAAGCCACCCTTCTATTATATTTTTTTAAAATTAGGTTGTTTAAAACTTGTATGATTTTTTTAAAAATTTATGTTTTTCATTCAGGATATTCTATTCGCAAATGATACATATTATTTAATTTCTTTTTTAAAACTTTCTTAATACGTTGGATTTCTTTTAATGTGATATTAGCATTTAAAAATTGACCCTGATTTAATTGACTATCTATTATTTTTTCTACAAACTCATCCAACATAGAAGAGGTAGGTTCCTTTAAACTTTTACTGGCAGCTTCTACACTATCTGCCATCATTAAAATAGCAGTTTCTTTTGAAAATGGTGTTGGGCCTGGATAAGAAAAGTCTTCTTTCGAAGCGATACCTGATTTTTCATTTTCTTTTGAATAAAAGTAATGAACTAGTCTTGTACCATGATGAGTTCTAATAAAGTCAATAATGCGATCTGGAAGTTTATTCTTTTTGGCTATTTCAATTCCAATAATTACATGATCAATAATAATATTTGCACTTTCTTTGGGATCTAATTCATCATGAGAATTTATAGATGACATTTGATTTTCAGTAAAATAAGTCGGGTTTACCATCTTACCAATATCGTGATAAAGTGCTCCAACCCTAGTTAACATTGCATTTGCACCTATTTCATTTGCAGCTGCTTCAGCTAGATTTGCAACATTCAAAGAATGATGAAAAGTTCCTGGAGCTTTATTAGATAATTCTTTAAGCAATTTAGAGTTGGTGTCACTTAGTTCTAGAAGAGAAACATCTGAAACCAAACCAAACATTTTTTCATAAATATAAATTAATGGAAAAGAAAATAAAGTTAGTAAACCACAAAGTACAAAATACCCAAAATAGTCCCATTGTATAAGTTCTATATTCCCTTCTTGAATAATAAAAAAAGCAAAATAACCCAAAACATATATAAAAGTTATTTGACCTACTGAAATAAATAAATTAGCTCTTTTATATAATTCTGAAACAGTAAGAATGGTAACCATTCCGGCAACTGTTTGCAGAAATAAAAATTCAAAGCTATTGGGTACAATAAAACCTAATAATAAAATTGTAAGCACATGTACAAAAAGTCCTAATCTAGCATCAAAAAATGTTTTTAATACTAATGGTAGGATACATAACGGAGTGATATAGACAAGTTTGGCATCATATTTCACGACCAAAGTGGTCAGAAATATCATTACAATGATATTGAATAAGATAAATGTAACTTTAGTGTTATTATTATAAATTTCTAAACGGTAGTTCTTTAAAAATAAAAATAACATTAGGAAAACTAAAGAGATTAATAACGAATATCCAAGTAACAACCAATAAAAGTTTGATTTACTCCAAATTTGAGATTCAAAAACAGCTTTATACGAACTTAAAATTTGAAATTTATTTCCTTCAACAACTTCTCCCTTAGCTATTATCCTACTTCCCTTATCGATGACACCACGATTGGGATTTATAGATTCAATTTTACTTTTAATAATTGATGCTGTTAACTCACTGTTAAGGGTAACATTTGGTATAACAATACTGGTAATTAATTCCGTTAAAAACAATTCAGCATCTAAAATTAAATATTCTTTAACGTTATTTTTAATAATACGATCTATTTCTCCTAAATAAACTAATTGCCTATAGCTTAGTTCTTGTATTTCATTTCCATTTTTCAAATAAATTAATTTATTTGAATCGAATGAATAGTTTTCACCAATTAATCCATAAGAATATAAATTATCTAAAATGCGAAGTCCTACATCCTTTATTTTAAGATCTCTTTGATTTGTGAAATCAATACTATCTTTTTGCTTATAAAAATTATTAAATAATGTTTTTACCGCTGTAACTTTCGCAGTATCAACTTCAAAATATGGTATTAGCTCCTCTCTTAAATATTCTTTCTCTTCTTCTATTTCTGCTTTACTTTTTTTTATAGTAAAACTAAAAGGAGCATACAAATTTTCATATTGCCAAGGCTTGCCCTTTTGGAAGTTATATTTAAACTGCCCTCCCTTTGGCAATAAATAAATAATTAAAACTGTAGAGAGTATAAAAAGAAACAACTTAAAAATAAAAGATTGATTTTTAGCAAAAGAAGTTAATATGCTTTTCATTAATTTTTATTTGAAATAAATAAGCTATAAATATCGTTCGTTTTATTTCAATTACATAATTATCAAGAATGTTT
>ENA-OQVM01005443-OQVM01005443.1-marine-metagenome-genome-assembly--contig:-NODE-5443-length-12228-cov-33.512550_pt1 | contig 12228 bp, 5 predicted proteins | sample MGYA00237776_ERZ505498 | MGnify/ENA primary metagenome ERZ505498 (study PRJEB26159, sample SAMN06265151) | marine metagenome | isolation source: Helgoland LTER site | place: Germany:Helgoland, sampling... | reverse complement strand
ATAGTAGTTGAAGACAATAACCAAACCAATAAAGTTAATTTTTACACTGCAATGTATCATAGCATGCTTGCTCCAAACCTATATCAAGATGTAGGTGGTAAATATCGAGGAATGGATTTAAAGATTCACGAAACCAATGATTTTAAGTACTATACTGTTTTTTCTCTTTGGGATACCTACCGTGCAGCTCATCCTTTGTATACCATTATAGAACAAGAGAGAACTAATGACTTCATAAATACATTTTTAGCAAAATTTGATGAAGGAGGTATTATGCCTATTTGGGATTTGGCTGCCAATTATACGGGGTGTATGATAGGGTATCATGCGGTGCCTGTTATTGCAGATGCCTATCTAAAAGGAATTCGAAATTATGATGCAGACAAAGTCTTAGAAGCTATGAAACATTCTGCAACACGAGACAAACTTGGCTTAGATTCTTATAAGAATTTAGGTTTTATCCCTGTAGAGAAAGAGTCAGAATCGGTTTCCAAAACACTAGAGTATGCCTATGATGACTGGACTATTGCTCAGATGGCCAAGGCTATGGGTGAACAAGAAGATTATAAAACCTTTCTAGAGCGATCTCAAAACTATATAAATGTATTTGATCCAACTACTAAGTTTATGAGAGGAAGATTCAGAAATACGTGGTTTGCACCCTTTGATCCTTATGAGGTAAACTTCAATTATACAGAGGCCAATTCTTGGCAATATAGTTTTTATGTTCCTCAAGATATCACTGGTTTTATGAATTTATTAGGAGGAAAAGATCAATTAGAAAAACAATTAGATAACCTATTTACTGCAAATGATAAAACTTCTGGTAGAGAGCAGGCAGACATTACGGGGTTAATAGGACAATACGCTCATGGTAACGAACCTAGCCATCATATGGCCTACTTATATAATTTTGTAAACAAACCCTATAAAACCCAAGAAAAAACACGTCAGATCTTAACAGAATTATATACCAACTCACCCGATGGAATTTCTGGAAATGAAGATTGTGGTCAAATGAGTGCTTGGTATATTTTTTCTTCCTTAGGTTTTTATCCTGTCACTCCTGGATCTAATCAATATATTATTGGAAGTCCTTTGTTTGATAAAGCAACCATTCATTTAGAAGATGGAAAGTCATTTACAGTAAAAGCTAAAAACAACTCTTTAAAAAATAAATACATCAAAAATGTGAGGCTCAATAACAAGGCCTATCCATATTCTTATATCAAACACACTGATATAGTTCATGGTGGGGATTTAGTTTTTGAAATGACAGATCGTCCTACAAATTGGGGAACAAGTGATGATTTTATTCCTTCAACAGAAATTAAAGATCATAAAATAATTCCTGCACCTTTTATCAAAAAAGGAGATATTGTTTTTAAAGGGAGTACATTGGTAGAATTAGCATGTGTTGAAATAGATGCTGATATATTTTTCAGATTAGGTCATAAAGGAGGGTTTAAAAAATATACTGAGCCTTTTACTGTAGATGAATTTATTAACCTCTCTGTTTATGCTCAAAGGGGAAATAAAAAAAGTGCTGTAATTTCAACTGATTTTTATAAAAAAGACCCAAACCTTAAAATTCAGTTATATACAGAATATGAAAACCAATACAATGCAGGAGGTAATGATGCCCTAATTGATGGTATTCTAGGAACAGAAGATTTTAGAACAGGAACTTGGCAAGGGTATTCTGATACAGATGTCCATGCTATTGTTGATTTAGGGAAAGTAAAGCAAATAAATAATGTAAAAATATCATTTTTAAGAGATCAGCGATCTTGGATATTTTTACCTAAAGATTTAAAAATAGTTACTTCTTCAGATGGGGTGAATTTCAAGAATTATAAAGATTGGAAATTTAAATCCCCTACAAATACAGACGATATAAAAATTGAAACCATTGACTTTTCTAAATCAACAAAAGCTAGGTATATAAAAGTTATGGCAAAAAATTATGGTGATGTCCCAAAATGGCATATAGGAGCCCCTTTTGACGGAAAAGCCTGGATATTTGTAGATGAAATTCAAATTAAATAGTAAAAAATGAAAAGAAGAAACTTCCTTCAAAAAGCATCGTTGTCTACTATCGGGGTTGTAGCATCAGCTTCTGTAGTTGCATGCAATGCAGACAAAGAAAAAAACAACTCTAGTAGCAATGTAAATTCAACTAGTGTAAAACCCATAGTAATTGCTACATGGAATGTGCCAAATGCAACAGCCAAAGCATGGGAGGTTTTGCATAATGGAGGAACTTCTTTAGATGCGGTAGAACAAGGATGCATGATAGAAGAAGCGGATGTAAAAAATTCATCTGTTGGTAAAGGTGGATTACCAGATAGAGATGGAAATGTGACCTTAGATGCTTGTATTATGGATAAAGATGGAAATTATGGTGCAGTGATGTGTGTTCAAAACATTACTCATGTAATTTCTCTAGCCAGAAAAGTTATGGAGGAAACTCCTCATGTAATTCTTGCTGGAGAGGGTGCAGAAAAATTTGGGTATGATTTAGGTTTTAAAAAAGAGAAACTATTAACTGAATTCTCAAAAAAAGCATGGAAAAAATGGAAGGAAACCTCCAATTATAAACCTGTTATTAATATAGAAAATCATGACACTATTGGAATGTTAGCTATAGATCATAACGGAGATATTTCGGGTGCTTGCACTACAAGTGGCCTTTCCTATAAAATGGCTGGTAGAGTAGGAGATTCTCCAATTATTGGTGCAGGCTTATTTATAGATAATGAAGTAGGAGGTGCCACCGCTACAGGGATGGGAGAAGAGGTGCTAAAAACAGTAGGTAGTTTTTTAATTGTTGAACTCATGCGTCAAGGAAAAACACCACAAGAAGCTTGTGAAGAGGCAGTGAGAAGGGTGGTAAAGAAATCAGGGGATCGGTATAAAGATTTTCAAGTAGGATTCATTGCTCTGAATAAAAAAGGAGAAACTGGAGCTTATTGTATTCACGAATTTTTTAATTATAATATTTATAGTCATGGTGAAAATAAAAATTATGAGTCATTATTTTTTAATAAAGTTTAATTATGTCAAAAAATAAATCATACAAAAGTGCACTTATCTTCTTAACTACCTTATTTTTTCTGTGGGGTTTTATTACTGTATTGGTAGACAGTTTAGTCCCAAGGTTAAAAGATGTTTTTGAAATGTCATATGCCAAGACAGTATTGGTTCAGTTTGCTTTTTTTACAGCATTTTTTGTTGTTTCAGTTCCGGCTGGAGCTGTTTTGTCTAAAATAGGTTACAGAAAAGGAATTGTTTTAGGACTACTAATTATGGCTTTGGGCTGTTTGCTTTTTTATCCAGCTGCAGAATTTAGAAACTTTACTATTTTTTTAATTGGGTATTTTACATTAGCTGGAGGAATTACAGTACTTCAAGTAGCTGCCAATCCATATGTAGCATTATTAGGCTCAGAGGAAGGTGCCTCTAGTAGATTAAATTTATCACAGGCTTTTAATTCTTTAGGAACCACTATAGCACCTGTTGTGGGAGCTTTGTTTTTATTAAGTGACTCTGTAAAAACCTCAGAAGAAATTAACGCATTATCTACTTTAGAAAAAGTAGATTATTATGCAGCAGAAGCAGCAACAGTTCAAACACCATTTCTACTCATAGCAACTTTTATTGGAATATTAGCAGTTGTTTTTGCATTTATAAAATTACCAAAAGTAATGCAAGAAAGCCCTAAAGGAGGATACTTATCCTTATTAAGGAATAAGTTAATGCTTATGGGAGCTTTAGGTATTTTTGTATATGTAGGAGCAGAGGTTGCTATTGGAAGTTTTTTAGTAAACTATTTTAACGATATGAATTTAGCCGTTATTGTAGCCGATAACGAAACGATGATGAGAATCGCTAATAGTATAGCTAGTACTTTCAATAAAACTTTTTCTAACTCAGATCCTAAATCTTTGCTTGGTATTTTTATTATTTTCTATTGGGGAGGTGCTATGATTGGGCGTTTTGTAGGTGCTTATTTAACAAGAATATTACCAGCAGGTAGAGTTTTAAGTATTTTTGCTCTATTAGCTATTGTAATGATAGCTATTTCCATTACTACAAATGGATTAATTTCTATGTGGTCTATTTTAGCGGTAGGTTTGTTTAATTCTATTATGTTCCCAACCATATTTACATTAACATTAGAGGGTTTAGGAGAGCTAAAAGCCCAAGCTTCCGGACTACTTTGTATGGCTATAGTAGGTGGTGCGATAATTCCGTTTTTATTTGGTAGTTTAATAGATGGTTTTGGATTTAAAACTGCCTTTCTTTTAACGATGCTTTGCTATGGATATATATTGTATTACGGAAAGCTAAAGTCTTCATAGTTTTAAACCACACATTTAATATTAATAAATCTATAAACTTATTAAAACCAAAAAAACCCGAAACTATATTTCGGGTTTTTTTGGTTTTAATATAAAGTAATTTATTTTCTTTTTGTTTGTTGTTCTTGAGCTTGTTTCATTGCGTCGTCTAAACGCTGTCTAAACTTACTCTTTTTCTTTTCAGGACGTTTTTTGTTTTCTTCAATTTGAGCATGAATCTTAGCTTCATCAATCACATAGTTTTTAATCACTAACATAATAGTAATGGTTAGTAGATTAGAAACAAAATAGTATAAACTCAAACTACTAGCATAATTATTAAAGAAGAATAACATCATTATAGGAGAGAAGTAAATCATATACTTCATCATTTTACCCATGTCTGGCATCCCTTCCTGGGTTGGAGCTTGCATATTCATTTGCTGACTCTGATTCATTTTCATGTAAAAGAAAATTGCTATAGAAGCAAGTATAGGAAATAAACTTACGTGATCTCCATAAAAAGGAATTTTAAATGGTAAGTTAAAAACGGTATCATAAGATGATAAATCATTAGCCCATAAAAAACTTTTACCTCTTAATGCTATGTTAGAAGGGAAAAACTTAAATAAGGCAAAGAATACTGGCATTTGTAATAATGCAGGTATACATCCAGACAACATGCTCACTCCAGCTTTTCGTTGAACCGCCATGGTTTCCTGTTGGCGCTTCATCGCATTTTCTTTACCAGGGTATTTTTCATTTAATGCATTTAATTCTGGACGGATTACTTTCATTTTTGCACTTGATACATATGATTTGTATACAAGTGGAGACATAATAATTCTAACTACGATGGTCATTAAAATGATGATTAAACCGTAATTACCCATAAAACCTTCCAGCATTCCAAAAATGGGTATAAATATCCATCGGTTAATGGTTCCGAAAATACCCCAACCTAAATCAGCTGTTTCGTTAAGATTTGTTCCTTCATAGTTAGATAACTTCTCGTAATCAGATGGTCCATAGTACCACTTCATATTGTAATTCAATTCTCCGTTTGTTAATTCTAATGGAGTTTTTAAGCTATATTTTTTTGTAAATACACTATCTATTGCTTCATCTTTAACTAAATCTTGTGAGGCAATAGCTGCATTGTTAAAAGGAGTATCAGATACTAAAATAGATGAGAAAAAATGTTGTTTGTAAGAAACCCAATCTACATCATTAACAATATCATTATCCTCACTAGCTAAATAGTCTACCTCATTATCAGATTTGTAATAATAATATGAGTACATTGTGTTTTCAGTACTTATACTTTTCTCATGACGATACCCTTTCAAAGACCAATCTAAATTGATAGTGTTAGATGAATTTATTACAGTACTTAAGCCTTGAGATCTTACAGCAAAGTTTACCATGTAATCATCGGTCATCTCATATCTATATTCTAAAAATTGAGTATCTGAAACTTTCAATTTCATCGAGAGAACTTGAGAAGAACCATTATTTGTTAGTGATGGTTCAAAAAATAAGTCTTTGGTATTTAAAATTCTGTTGTCTGTTGTGCCAAAATTAATATTAAAGCTCGCATTATTGTCTTTAATCATGTGAAGAGGTAGTGAATCATGAGTTTCATAACCTTTAATAACGGCTTCAGTAATTTGCCCTCCTTTATTATTAATTTTTAGAAGTAATAATTCATTTTCTAAAGTGGTTGTTCCTTCATTCCCATTAATAACACTACTTGCAAAAGCACCAAGTTGGTTTTGTAAATTAGCTTGTTTTAAAGAATCACTTTCAATTACAGGAATAGTACCTGTTGCTGAGTTGGTGTTGTTTTTTGGAACTTCTGTTACTTGCTCTGTGGTATTTTTTGTGTTTTGATCAATTTCTGGTTGGTTAGAACTCATCCACCAAAAAAGAATACCTCCTATAAGAATCATTCCTATAAAGGAATTAACATCAAATTTTTTTTCTTCCATATATTTTAAAATGTCAAGTTGTCATTTTTGCTCCCTAAAAATTTTGAAAGCGATGACAAATGTAATAAAATGACTCCTCATAGGAGGAATATCAGTGTTTTAATTAATTATACCTATATAATGCAAACAGTATTCCATTATTTAGAATGCTGAAGAGCAGCTTTAACAAAATCAACAAATAAAGGATGTGGATTTAAAACAGTACTCTTGTATTCTGGGTGGTATTGAACACCTACAAACCAGGGATGATTTGGAATTTCAATAATTTCTACCAACCCTGTTTTTGGATTTACTCCAGTAGTTTGCATTCCTTTTGGGCTCAGAAATTTTAAATACTCATTGTTAAACTCATAGCGATGTCTATGTCTTTCGCTAATCATTGTTTTTTTGTAAGCTTTAAATACATTAGATCCTTCCGAAATTTCGCAGTCCCAAGCTCCCAATCGCATGGTGCCACCTTTTTTTGTAACTTCCTTTTGATCCTCCATTAAACAAATTACAGGGTGAGAAGTATGTTCGTTCATTTCTGTAGAGTTCGCTTCTGCCAAACCTAAAACATTTCTAGAGTACTCTATAACTGCCATTTGCATACCCAGACAGATTCCAAAAAATGGAATATTATTCTCTCTTGCATATTGAACCGCTTTAATTTTACCTTCAATACCTCGGTCTCCAAACCCAGGAGCAACTAAAATTCCATTCAGTCCTTTCAAATGTTCAGAAACATTTCCAGGAGTTAGATCTTCTGAATGAATCCAGCGAATAGTAACTTTAGTTTCATTGGAAGCACTGGCATGAATTAATGCTTCAGAAATAGATTTGTATGAGTCTTGTAATTCTACATATTTACCAATAAGACCAACTTCAACTGTTGATGTTGGATTTTTATATTTTTTTAAGAAATTATTCCAAACGGTTAAAATTGGTTGTTTTTCTTCACTTAATTTTAGTTTTTTGAGAACAACAGTATCTAAGCCTTCTTCAAACATTAAGTTAGGAACATCATAAATAGTAGATGCGTCTAGAGATTGAATTACATCCTCTTTTTTTACATTACAAAATAATGCTAATTTTCTTTTTATATCATCTGAGATTTCATGTTCGGTTCTGCAAACCAGTACATCAGGGTTTACACCACTCTGCATTAATGTTTTTACAGAATGTTGTGTAGGTTTTGTTTTAAGCTCACCAGCTGCAGCTAGATAAGGAATAAGCGTTAAATGAATAACTATTGCATTTTCTTCACCCAATTCCCATAGTAATTGACGAACAGATTCTACATATGGCAAAGATTCAATATCTCCAACAGTTCCTCCAATTTCTGTTATTACAATATCAAAATCACCAGTATTCCCTAATATTTGCACACGGTGTTTTATTTCGTCAGTTATGTGAGGAATTACTTGTACAGTTTTTCCTAAAAACTCTCCTTTTCTTTCTTTATCAATAACAGATTGATAAATTCTACCAGTAGTAACGTTATTTGCCTGTGATGTAGGAATATTAAGGAAACGCTCATAATGTCCTAAATCTAGGTCAGTTTCAGCACCATCATCTGTAACATAACATTCACCATGTTCGTATGGATTCAAAGTACCTGGATCTATGTTTATGTAGGGATCTAACTTTTGAATAGTAACAGAAAATCCACGTGCTTGTAGAAGTTTTGCTAAAGATGCAGCTATGATTCCTTTTCCAAGCGAAGAGGTTACGCCTCCAGTGACGAAAACGTATTTGGTTTTGTTCATGTTTTGTTAGGTTTGAGCAAAAGTACTAACTCTTGATTTTCTCACAAACAAAAACATCAAAAAACATTTAATAAAAATCCCTGTAAGGAAGGATTATAAATATTTTTAATTTTTTTAGACTTAGTATTTGTCAAAAATAAAAACAGTTGTATATTTGCGCACGCTTTTAACGAGGTGAATATCGTTAAATAACAAACTAATAGTAAGAATACTTTTTAAAAATATATACAATGCCGAAAAGAACGTTTCAGCCATCAAAAAGAAAGAGAAGAAACAAACATGGTTTCATGGAAAGAATGGCCTCTGCTAATGGTAGAAAGGTATTAGCTCGGAGAAGAGCAAAAGGAAGGAAAAAAATCTCTGTTTCATCTGAATCTAGACCAAAAAAATAATGATTAACAATTGTTAATAATATGGGTGTTGCTTTTTTAAGTAACACCTTTTTTTATACCATCTATCGAAGTATTTTTACAAAACGAGAAAAAACATTAAAACAAAATCATGCCCAAAAGAGAAGATTTAAAATCTATTTTAATTATCGGTTCAGGTCCAATAGTAATTGGTCAAGCTTGTGAGTTTGATTATTCAGGATCACAATCTCTGAGATCTTTGACAGAAGATGGAATTGAAACGATATTAATTAATTCTAATCCGGCAACCATCATGACAGACCCCTCAATGGCTGATCATGTGTATTTATTGCCACTGACTACGAAGTCTATTTTGAAAATCCTAAACGAACATCCTCAAATAGATGCTGTGTTGCCAACTATGGGAGGTCAAACTGCATTAAATTTATGTATAGAGGCAGATGAGAAAGGAATATGGGAAGATCATGATGTAAAATTAATTGGTGTAGATATAGATGCCATTAATATCACCGAAGATCGAGAGAAGTTTAGAGAATTAATGGGTGAGATTGGGGTTGGAATGGCACCTCAAGCCACAGCTACCTCATTTTTAAAGGGAAAAGAGATAGCTCAAGAGTTTGGTTTTCCTTTATGTATTAGAGCTTCATACACATTAGGTGGTGCTGGTGCTGCTATTGTATATGAGGAGGAAGATTTTGATAAATTACTTCGAAGAGGTCTCGAAATTTCTCCTATTCATGAAGTCATGATAGACAAGGCAATGATGGGTTGGAAGGAGTACGAATTAGAATTATTGAGAGACAAGAATGACAATGTAGTTATAATTTGTTCCATAGAAAATATGGATCCAATGGGTATTCATACAGGTGATTCCATTACTGTAGCTCCGGCGATGACACTTTCTGATAAAACTTTTCAGAAAATGCGAGACATGTCTATTAAGATGATGCGAAGTATTGGCGATTTTGAAGGTGGATGTAATGTTCAGTTTGCAGTATCACCTGACGAAAAAGAGGAAATTATCGCTATAGAAATTAATCCTCGTGTTTCTCGTTCCTCTGCTTTGGCCAGTAAAGCTACGGGATATCCAATTGCAAAAATAGCTACAAAACTAGCTATCGGTTATACTTTAGATGAGTTAGACAATCAAATTACGAAGTCTACATCGGCATTATTTGAGCCTACGTTAGATTATGTTATCGTTAAAATACCTCGTTGGAACTTTGATAAGTTTGAAGGATCAGATAGAACTCTTGGTCTTCAAATGAAAGCAGTTGGAGAGGTGATGGGGATTGGTAGATCTTTTCAAGAAGCACTTCATAAAGCTACTCAATCGCTTGAAATTAAAAGAAATGGTTTAGGAGCTGATGGAAAAGGGTACACGGATTATAATCAAATCATAGATAAGTTAACTAATGCTTCATGGGATCGTGTTTTTGTAATTTATGACGCTATAGCGTTAGGGATTCCTTTGAGTCAAATATATGATATCACAAAAATTGATATGTGGTATCTTAAACAGTACGAAGAGTTATTTCAACTTGAAAAAGAAATAGCTACCTATACCATAGATTCTTTAGACAAAGAGCTATTGTTAGAAGCTAAGCAAAAAGGATATGGAGATCGCCAGATAGCTCATATGCTAGGTTGTTTAGAAAGTCAAGTCTATAAAAAAAGAGACCAACTTAATATTCAAAGAGTCTATAAATTAGTTGATACTTGTGCTGCAGAATTTACAGCCAAAACACCGTATTATTATTCTACTTTTGAGAATGCTGTTGAAACAGCTTCCGGAGAGGTATATGTTCACAATGAAAGTGTAGTAACAGATAAAAAGAAAATTGTTGTTTTAGGATCAGGACCTAACAGAATTGGGCAAGGAATAGAGTTTGATTATTGTTGTGTTCACGGAGTTTTAGCAGCAGCAGAATGTGGCTACGAAACCATCATGATAAACTGTAATCCTGAAACTGTTTCTACAGATTTTGATACAGCCGACAAATTGTATTTTGAACCTGTTTTTTGGGAGCATATTTATGACATTATCAGACATGAAAAGCCAGAAGGAGTCATTGTTCAGTTAGGTGGTCAAACAGCTCTTAAATTAGCTGAGAAGTTAACGAAGTATGGAGTAAAAATAATAGGAACAAGTTTTGAGTCACTAGATCTAGCAGAAGATAGAGGTAGTTTTTCAACCTTATTAAAAGAAAATAATATTCCTTTTCCTGAGTTTGGGGTTGCAGAATCAGCAGATGAAGCACTTTCCTTAGCAGATGAGTTAGATTTTCCAATATTGGTTAGACCTTCATATGTTTTGGGAGGTCAGGGAATGAAAATTGTAATCAACAAAGAAGATTTAGTTGAACATGTAGTAGATCTATTACGTAAAATACCTAATAACAAACTATTGTTAGATCATTATTTAGATGGTGCTATAGAAGCTGAAGCTGATGCCATTTGTGATGCTGATGGTAATGTGTACATAATTGGTATTATGGAACATATAGAGCCATGTGGTGTTCACTCTGGAGATTCAAATGCAACTTTGCCAGCTTTTAATCTAGGAAATTTAGTGATGCAGCAAATTATAGATCACACAAATACAATTGCTACTAAATTAAATACTGTTGGATTAATTAATATTCAATTTGCAATAAAAAATGACATAGTTTATATTATTGAAGCCAATCCAAGAGCATCAAGAACAGTACCTTTTATAGCTAAGGCATATAAAGAACCTTATGTTAATTACGCGACTAAGGTAATGTTAGGAGAGAAAAAAGTAACTGATTTTAATTTTAATCCACAACTAGATGGGTACGCAATTAAACAGCCAGTATTTTCATTCAATAAGTTTCCAAATGTAGATAAGACATTAGGACCTGAAATGAAAAGTACAGGTGAAAGTATCCTATTTATTGAGAATCTTAAGGATGATGAATTTTATAATTTATATTCTAAACGTAAGATGTATTTAAGTAAATAAGTACGATTTACTGAAGTAACAAAAAAAAACCAATATTGGTTGCTTATTACCACCAGCTATGGCAACTTCAGGGGTGACTTCAGTAAGATTTTCACCTCTAAAGATTCTTGCATAGTGTAAAACGGGTGTATAAAGACTAGGAGGAAAACCTTGGAATTCCATCTCTTCTCTTACGAGAGTCTCAAATGCAACTGGCGGATCGTGTACGGCGATCGCAGCAAAATTCTGAGTTTTGGCACCTGTTTGCAAGGTAGTGAGTGCTCCTAATGACTGACCATAAATACCTATTTTATTTGCACTGATATTCTTTTCGTTTACTAACCAGTCGACTACAGCTGCTGAGTCATCAGATTCCTTTTGACCTGCAGAGTAATATCCATCTTCACAAGTACTGTCTCCATGATCTCTCATATCCATTGCTAAAACATTGAAGCCGCTTTTGTACAGTATTCCAGAAGCTAGAAGAACACCAGAGGAGTATTTGCTACTTGTTAATCCATGAATAACAACTATAGTTTTTGCCTGTGGATCATTTTGCATCCACCAAGCACTTAGTTTGACATCATCTGTTGAATCAATACTTACTGTTTCATAGCTTGGCATGAAGTATGGGGTAACGTCAACATCATATTCATCCCAACCAGAGAAGCTTGAAGGATTATTTGTTTGCTCACCCTCCCAGACAGTGCAGGGAACTGTTGCAGATGCATCATAGATGTAATAGCCCACCCCAAAATATCCAACAACAACTAATACTAAAAACCCGTAAAGTAATTTCTTAATGATTCC
>ENA-OQVM01005441-OQVM01005441.1-marine-metagenome-genome-assembly--contig:-NODE-5441-length-12229-cov-5.647136_pt1 | contig 12229 bp, 9 predicted proteins | sample MGYA00237776_ERZ505498 | MGnify/ENA primary metagenome ERZ505498 (study PRJEB26159, sample SAMN06265151) | marine metagenome | isolation source: Helgoland LTER site | place: Germany:Helgoland, sampling... | reverse complement strand
GCATGGTTGATAAAATGCCGATTCCAGTGGCCAATATTCTCCAGAGTCTCGCGAATATTTTCCCAGTAGGCAATGGTCACATGTATAGCACTTAACCCACTGCGCTGGGCCTTTTCAAACAGGTCGCGGTTCCAATTAACATACTGCAGCCCGTCGACTAGAAGCATATCTCTGTTCATTACACTTTCCTGAAGAATGATTAGTAAGGCTTGCTGTAGTTAGTTTTTATAATGGTGTAGAACTCGCGCGCGTACTGACCCTGTTCCCGCGGACCATAACTTGAGTTTTTGCGACCACCAAATGGCACATGGTAATCGGTGCCTGCGGTCGGCAAATTCACCATGACACAGCCAGACTTGGAGTGCCGCTTAAAGTTACCGGCATTGGCCAGGCTGCTGGTAATAATCCCGGAGGTCAGGCCAAAGTCTGAATCATTGGAGACTTCCAGTGCTTCTTCATAGCTATCAACTTTGATCACACAGGCAATCGGGCCAAACACTTCTTCGCGGTTAATACGCATCTGATTATTGGTATTCACAAACAGTGCAGGCGACATGAAAAACCCTTCAGTATCCATGGTCAGGGCTTCACCACCCAGCACCAGCTCTGCACCTTCATCTTTGGCAATCTGCATATAGTCTAGGTTTTGCTGCAGCTGGCGCCCATCTACCACCGGGCCTATCTGCGAACCCTCGGCCAGAGCATGGCCCACCACCAGATTACTTACAGCGGTAGTCATTTTGTCGACAAACTCATCATGAATGCCCGCCTGCACAATAATTCTTGAAGAGGCGGTACATTTTTGGCCGGTACCAAAATAGGCGCCAGCCACCGCACATTGCACGGCCGTATCCATATCCGCGTCATCTAACACTACCAGCGCATTTTTACTGCCCATCTCCAGCTGCACGCGGGCCATATTATCAATGGCATTGCGGGCAATATGACGGCCTACGCCAACAGAGCCGGTAAAGGTAACAGCTTGAATATCTGGCGATGTACAGAGAGTCTCGCCCACATCACGACCAGAGCCCATCACCAGATTAAACACACCAGCGGGCAGACCGCTGCGGCTAACAATTTCGGCCAACAGCCAGGCACTGCCAGGCACTAATTCAGCGGGCTTAAGCACTACCGCATTGCCATAGGCAATCGCTGGTGCCACTTTCCAGGCCGCAACAGCCATGGGGAAATTCCAGGGTGTGACAATGCCAATCACACCCAGAGCTTCGCGGTGCACTTCTACATCAACGCCAGGGCGCACGGACTGAGTGTTCTCTCCCATCAGGCGCAGCACTTCGGCACCATAGTATTGAAAGAATTGTCCGGACCGATACACCTCGCCCACGCCTTCAGCACGGGTTTTTCCTTCCTCACGGGCCAGAATCTCGCCAATTTCACCGCTGCGGGCAATCAGTTCGGCACCAATAAAATCCAGTATGGTTTTACGCTGCTCCAGAGCACTTTGCGACCAGCCATCAAAGGCTGAATTAGCCGCGCTGATAGCGGCAAGGCAGTCCTCATTGGAGGCCTTGGCATAACGGCCGACTATATCGCTTGTATCTGAGGGGTTTATATTTTCAATGACCTCTGAACTGCCGACCCATTCGCCATTAATATAATTGTTGTGTAACGCCTGACTCATACTGTCTCCGCCTGTGATTTATAGGGCTGAACAACCCATTTGCGACTCATTGTTATACGTAGACACCTATAAATCCAATCAAAACTTTATATAGATTTATAAGCATAATTAATTTATTCTTCTTCTTGGCAATATCAATAATAAATATAATAAAGGTAATATTATCAAATACTTAAACGTAACCCTGAGACACCTCCGCACTTTTATTACCGTGGCTGAAGAAGGCAGTTTCAATGGGGCTGCAGAAAAACTCTCTCGCACTCAGCCTGCTATCACTCTGGCCGTTAAGCAGCTGGAAGAATTTATTGGTTTAAAACTTCTCGATCGCACCACTAGGCAGGTCAGCACCACCACAGAGGGAGAAAACTTTATCCCCATAGCACAGCGGCTGGTCCGTGACTTTGATACGGCAATTTATGACTTGCGCGCCACGGCAGAGCGCCGCAGCGGCCATGTGAGCATGGCTATAGTGCCATCAGTGGCCAGCAACCTGTTGCCTGATATCATCAAGGCTTTCTCCTCTGAGTATCCAGGCATTCACCTCCACCTGGATGATGACAGCTCTCAGGGCGTACAGAGGCGGGTCGAGCGCAACGAGGTGGATTTTGGCATTGCCAGCCTGTGGAAACCCAATAAGTCATTAGACTTTAAGCCATTATTTGCCGATAAACTCGAACTAATCTGTCATGCGGACCATCATCTGGCCAAAGAGACTGGGCCGGTAAGAATTGATGAACTGGAAGACACCACATTTTTGGACACTGGCATTACTAAAACCCTGCGCAGCCGCGAAAGCTTTGGGGACTCTAAATTTGATTTTCCCAATATAACTACTTTACTGGCGATGCTCAGAGCTAATCTTGGCGTTTCGGTGCTGCCTTCGCTAGCCATTCCAGCGCTCGCGGATAATTTAGTATCTCGGCCCCTGACACCGACCCAGGCCCGTGAGGTTTACCTGATTACCCGAAATGGCTGGACAGTCTCCCCCGCCGCTGAAGCTATGATTGAGACCATTATTCGCGAAACTCACAGCCAGATTAAAAAGCACGACCTGACACTGCGCACTAACAGTGCCAGTCACTGATACCAGAGCTTAGGATTCAGGGTTCATAAATTCATTGCAGCTGGCCAGCAGAGCATCAGTGACAACTATGCCCTCAGCAGCTGACTTGGCGCGATTGGCATAGCGACGATTACCTGGCATATGTGCACCTTCCATACCAGCCAGACGCGCTAGAAATGACTCTGAATGCTGCAGCCAGCTATCTGCATCGCCAAATCGGCTAGGGTCAATGGCGAGCATAAACTCGCCGCCGTTAGGTGGCCCACCATCATTGTTATCATTGGCCTGGGCTTCATAACTAAAGTCCATACCCGTAAGGCCTGCCACCAACAGTTCAATCATCATGGCAATGGTAGAGCCTTTGTGACCACCGAAAGGTAACAGCGCTCCGCCATCAATTATCTTTGCGGGCTCTGTAGTCGGATTGCCATCGGCATCTACACCTGTACCCAGAGGCACAGAATGGCCGTCTCGGGCTGCAATCATTACCTCACCTCTAGCCATAGAGGCTGAGGCCTGGTCAAACACCATTGGCGGCTGGTCGCCACGAGGCCAACCAAAACACATGGGATTGGTACCAAATAATGGCTGCTTGGCACCAGCTGGCACCACTGCTGGTTTGTAAGTGGTAAAGGCCATGGCCGCACATCCGGCCTCTGCAATAGGCTCAACCTCGACCCAGAGTGCCGCAAAATGGTGCACGTTAACCAGGGCCATGGCGGCAATGCCATTTTCCCGGGCGGCCTGGATAAGAGCTTCACGCCCAGCTTCGAGAGCCAAAGGCGCATAACCATGGTCGCCATCGACCTTGATCACTGCCGGAGAAATTTTTGTAACACTGGGTTTGGCACTACCATTCACCTTGCCACTGCGCAATGAGGCTATATAACCGGGCATGCGAAACAGTCCGTGAGAAGCGCAACCATCCCGCTCGGCAGCGGCTATGGTACGTCCTACTGCGGCAGCATTTTCACTGTTACAACCATTCGCAGTTAAACAGTTTTCCACAAGCATTTGAACTTCTTGCTCAGTCATATTGGTTGTAGACATAAATCACTCCAAACTTAGATTTTAATATTTATTATTTATGTAATGGGATAGCGGTCCAGTACTGGACCCAGAGCCTCTTTAAGCGGATTAAGGCTAGACTCAAAATGCTTCCACTGCTCTAGGCCACTGGTGTAGATAGGCTGCCTGACCTGCTCCGCACTGGGAGTGCGCACAGAGCGCTCATTCTTATGGAAGTTGATGCAGGCTTCTTCAAAGGGCAGTCCACAATAATCAAGAATGCGACGCACCTGAGTCTCCAGATCAGCTACCACCTCTTCATACTGCACAGACAGAACTTTGCCAGGTAACACCTTATCCCAGTGATCCATCAGATCTACATAGTTGCGGTAGTAGGTGCCCACCTCATCTAAACCGTAGGTAAACTCCTGCCCTTCAAAAAACAGCTGCTTAAAGCCACTAAAGCAGCATGCCATTGGATGACGACGAGCATCTATAATTTTGGCATTGGGCAAAATCATCTGAATTAGGCCAATATCACGGAAGTTATTGGGCATCTTATCAATAAAGTAAGGCGCCCCCTCGCGATGTATCTGGGTTTCATCTATATAGGTCTGTCCCAGCTTTGCAGCAATTTCCGGCGTTAATTGCTCTAGTATCTGAGGGTATCTCGGCTCTTCAAATACAGTACGACGGCCATTTAAGCGATGGGCAATCGCGGGAATATTATTTAACTCCAGGGTTCCATCAACCTGGGAGTGGGACGCTAGAATCTGCTCCAGCAATGTGGAGCCCGCTCTGGGCAGGCCAACAATAAAGATAGGGTCGGGAGCAGCGCAGCCAGATTGACCGAATCTTGCAAATAGCTCGGCAGTACAAAACTTCTGCTGCAGAGACATTTTGTAGCTCATGCGCTCGCCATCGTACTGCACATCTTGCTTCTTTAGCTGATTGCCCTGGACATAATAGTCACCAGCTGCTGCATAATCTTGTGCATCTTCCATAGCCTTGCCCAGGGCAAAGCTAAGATGAATTCTGTCGTCCAACCCAGTGGAATCTGATTGCTGATGCTCACGCATCAAATCTATTTCTGCATCCTCAAATTTATAGGTCTTAAGATTAGCCAGACTCCAAAAAGCATCACCAAAATCTGGCTTGGCTCTATAGACGGCGCGATAGGCCTCAACCGCCTCATCAATTCTGCCAATGGTTTTTAAGGTATGTCCACGCAGCAAATGAGCGGGAGCCGCACTGGGGTCTGCGGCGACAAACTCATCATAAAGGGCCAAGGCCTCTTCAAATCGGCCTACGGCGACACATTGGTTGGCATAGGAAAAACGGTATTTACTATTCTCTGGATCGGTATCCAGCAGGACCTGCGCCTGTTCCATACAGAGCTCAAATTTCTGTCTCTTGTACAGTACGTTCATATAATCAAAGCGCACTAGCTGATTCTCTGGCTCATAGACCAGTGCACTTTCAAGAATAAACTCGGCATCATCCAGTACATGGGTTTTTACACCCAGGTCAGCTAGCAGACGCATACCCTCAATATGTTTAGGCTGTTTCTGCAAGAAGCTTCGGCACAGCTGCTCTGCTTTTGACAGCTTGCCCTCTTCCATCATATTTCTAACGCCCAAGAGCTCTGGCGGAAGAGCGGCTAGGCGCTGATACTTGTCTTCAAAAAAATCATAGGCTTTTTGGTCAACTTGCGGATCAGTCAATGTCATTAACATCTGCCAGCTGGCAATTAGGCTCCCATTGTGGGTGGCTGCCTGCTGGAAAGCCGCTCGCGCATCGGCTGTTTCACCCTGGGCCATAAGAATATGGCCTCGCTCTTGCCAGGCCCGACCATAGGTTGGCTCGATCTCAATGAGTTTTTGCAACGAGTTTAGTGCAGCCTGGTAATTCTCTCTAAACCGCTGAGCCACGGCACTAAAGTAGAGAGCCTCGGAGTGATTTGGATAATCATTCAACAACCGCTCCATAAGGTCCTGAGCATCACTGAAATCCCCTGCCTGGATAAGCGCTCTACCCCGTGACATAAGTTCTGCTGCTGCCTCTGCAGAAAGCTTGGTTGAGTCATCCCGATGATCAGTTGGGTTGCTGCCAGACATAAAATTTTCCATTACCTAAGGTGTCGATAAATTTACCACAAACCAAGTATAGAGCCTTACAGTTGATACAAGAAAGGCGAGCCTAAGCTCGCCTTTCTCTTTACTTCGACTTAACGAATATTAACTAAAAGTCATTTCTAACTATTAATTAAAATCGTAGTTGAACCTCATACCAATTGTGCGAGGACGGTTGGTAGTGGTTCTCTCCAGGAAGTCCTGACGGTTGATGTGCAGCTGAGCGCGCTCATCAGTCAAGTTGCTGACATACATTTCAACACCCCAACCTGCATCAGTAGTTACACCGGCTGAAGCGTCCATGATGACATAGCTGTCCTGCATGGTGTTTGGCTCAGTGGGCGTATCAACGATTGAGTTGAGTGCTTCATCTGAGTACTTACCACCGACCTGCCAGTAAGCTTCCATTCCGCTAGACATATCCCAGCTGTAACGTGCACGAAGATTTCCCTGGAACTCAGGTGTTAATGGCAGAGGGCGACCCTCGTCCTGGACAACAAAAGAGAAGCCTGGATCTACACGAACCAGCTCAGTTTCGTTGTAAGACATTGCACCAAACAGAGTCAGATTATCGCTGACAGCCCAGACCATATCCATTTCAATACCAGTGATTTCCGCGTCGCCGCCGTTATCTACGATAGTAAAGATAGAGATGTTCTGCGAGTCAAACTGAGATACCTGAATATCTTCCCAGTCGATGCGGTACAGAGCACCGTTCAGACGCATATCGCCATCCATCATGGTCATTTTCCAACCCAGCTCAAGGTTCTCGAGGGTGTCAGAATCAAACTTGTATGGCAGACAGTAGCCTGGGAAACCATTGCTAGGATTGGCTGCAACATCAACACAGTCAGTACCGCTGTAGGTACCCTTCTGCGCTGCGCCACGGTTAAATCCAGGTGGACGGTAACCTTCAGAAGAAGTCACATACATCAGTAAGTCTTCGTTAGGCGTCCAGGTTACAGTGAACTTAGTAATGGTGTCAGTGGTGCTGATTGGCTGCAGAACATTAAACTTCTGCGCATAATCTCGACCACCGGTTACATTTGGAATCACGTCATTAGTGGGGTCAGCGTCATCTGTAAACAGAGGACGGTTGCCATAACGCCATGCACCGTAACCGGTGAAGCCATACTCCAGATCGTAGTAACGAGCCGAGGCAGCAACAGTCAACGTTTCGCTGATGTCGTAAGAGAGCTCACCAAAGACAGCGACCTGCTCTTCGTTACGATGGTTATCGTTACGGAACTGAGTAGCTGGGCTAACCAGACCACGGGCATTCGCATCTGCGTCATCCAGTGAAGAGTTCAGATTGATGTCGATTGGTGTAAAGCCTGCTTCTGCTGGCCCTAAATAGTTGAAGTTACCGATGTGAAGAATCTCAGCATCTTCATAGAAAACACCACCAGTAAAGCGCATAGAGGCGTCTGGATCAGTAGAAACACGGAATTCGTGAGTCATACGAGTGTTTTCATTTTCTGCGTTGAAGTTGTTGGCAGGGTTGCCACATTCAATCACGCCAGTGTTGCCACTGAGAGTTGGATCCCAGCTATAGTTGGCTTGACCAATGTCTAACCCGTGGTAGTAAGAACCAGTCAGATACTCACACTGGTAACCTGGAATATAAGCACCAATATTGGAATAACCGGTGTAGTCCAAGCGCTGTGATACTTCACGATCCAAGTAAGCACCGGTGTACACAAGATCAAGAGCGCCAGCACGACCTTCTAAGGTCCAGGCAAACTGAGTAAATTCATCTTCGAGAGAATCTTCAGTAAAACGTGCTACCTTGAGATCACCCAGAGATTCGTCATAATCAAAAACACCCTGAGTCTTCAGAGACTGCTGGGTGAACTGAATCAGAGCTGACCAGTCGTCATTGATCAGGTACTTAGCACCTAGGCGCATACCTTGATATGACACATCATTAAAGTCATCTTCAACTAAACCTGAGCTTGTTGCGGTAGTGTAGTTAACCGGGATTGTCACGCCACCCTCGCCCACTACAGTGCCATTACCAAAGATGTGACCTTCAGCAAAGTCAACTGAGCTTCCTGGGTAAGCAGGGTTTAGAGCCGGATTCGCTGTGAATGTGCCTTCGACATTGTCTATATAACCACCTTTATTATCGGTGTACACCGCGGCACGAACCGCCAGCTTACCTTCGATAACAGGGATATTGATCATAGCTTCAACTTTGTTGCTGTCCTCACCACCAGAAGTAGATGAGTACCCAGCTGACAGGCTGGCAGCGAACTCGTCGATAACAGGCTTATTAGTGATCAATCGCACTGTACCTGCCTGCGAGCTTGCACCGTACAGAGTGCCCTGGGGTCCAGGAAGAACCTCAATTCGCTCCATATCAGTAATGTAAACATCGAGATTACGACCACCAGCTGTTACTGGCTGCTCATCCAGATAGAGCGCTACGTTAGGCGCAGAACCCTGTGATTCCGCCACAGAAATGTTGATCGCATCAACAGCTGCACCACGGATATAGATTTCGTTTTGACCCGGCCCACGGCCGCCTGCGTTTACACTAGGCAGATATTTAACATAGTCTTCAAAACTTGTAACATTTTGCTCTTCCAATGTCTCTTCAGTCATAGCCTGAACAGCAATTGGAATGTCCTGCATGCTGGCAGACTTTTTGGTTGCAGTTACTACAATCTCTTCCAGCATACCCTCTGCAACAGTGACACCAGCGGTACCAGCTGCAATACCCGCAGCTATTACCGACATTACTGCTCGGTTTACTTTTGTCTTGCGAAACATAAGTTTCTCCCCAATGTAGATTAAATGTTATTCAAATGTGGGCCGCTGAGAGTCTAAGTCAATTTACAAACTATCGGATTCACGGCCTTTTTTTCTTATTACCACCTGCTGATCGTCCCTCAGTAAAGAAAGGGAAGCAAATTAATAAACCAAATCTATTTATATTTTTTTCTTATAAATTAGAAACGCCTCTTTAAGAGAGGCACGGTAGCAATAACGAACGAGACTCAGGGTACCACAAAGAACGGTTTAAATTAAGGGCATAGAGTCCTGCGGGCCAGATTTAAACGAAACCTGTGGTTTAGGGTAGGTATTTTTGAGTCTGAGCTGCATTCCAGATGCCTGACTTTTAAGCTACACAGCCTGGGGCGATTTAAGGGCTGATCAGGGTAATTTTACCGGACTCTATAAGAATCCTCTTACTCTTATAGAGAGTGCCCAGAGCCTGCTTATACTTTTTCTTAGACACTTTAAATAAGCGGTAAATCTCATCAGGGTCGCTTTTGTCAGAGAGCTGCGACTCACCCCCCCTATCCTGCAAATGACGAATAATTTGCTCAGCCAGATCATGATCTCCCTGCAACGTACCCTGAGAGATCAACAGATCAATCTTGCCATCTGCGCGAATAGTTTTTACAAAGCCAGGCAATCGCTCACCAATCTTGAGCGGGCGAAAGGCGTCTGCACGGAAAATAAGCCCCAGATATTTATTATCGATCACTGCTTTGTAACCGAGCTCAGTGCGCGCTGCGATCAAAAGATTAACCGCCTGGCGAGGCTTGAGCCAGACAGTCTCCTCATCCAAATGATGGTTAAGCTTGGTAGAGGCGGCAATGCGATCTGAATTTTGATCGTGAAACACATGCACCACATAGGAATAGCCCACTTCCATGGGTTTCTGCTGTTCGTTATAAGGTACCAACAGGTCTTTTGACAAACCCCAGTCCATAAAGGCACCAGCATGATTGATATCCACAACCTTGAGAAATTCGCAGTCGCCCACCTGAACCTTGGGCTTTTCTGTTGTTGCGATTAGCAGATCATCGGAATCGAAATATAGAAAGACATCCACCCAGTCGCCAACTTCACAGCCACCGGGCACATAGCGCCTGGGTAACAGAATAGTATCCAAGTCACCACCATCAACATAGACGCCAAAGTCGACCTGCTTTACTACCTGAAGTCTGTTGAATGCACCAATTTCTACCATGTCTCTAACTCTCTTCGGGGAATAGACTACTGATGGCAGCCATAGGTGCCAGGCGGGATTATACAGTAGTCAGAGCGAGCAAGGCAGATTACTGATACAGCAATCGAGGCAGATCTAAATCGAGTGATTGGTGCCAGAGGTCTTGTGTTGAGACTGTTGAGGAGGGGTCGATGCAACCTGAGCCTCGGTTTTTGCCGTTAGCGCCGTCTCAACAGCGGTCACCACATCGGATACAGTGGCGAACTCCTCAATCTCTTCATCGGTAAACTCGATGGAATACTCGTCTTCCAAATCCATGCCAATGGATAATTTTTCCAGGGAATCTATATTGAGATCTTTGAGGCTCATGTCCATTTCTACATGATTGGATTTTACAGCGGGATTTTTACCAATAAACTCACGAACGGTTTTCTCAACCGCTGACTGATTGCTATCGTCCATAATATCTAGTCTCTTATTTTGTACTTATCAGAATCCTGATTCCTGTCGCTTCTGTCGCTTCTGTCGCTTCTAACTATCCTATTATTTCGGCTGCAGATGCGGCAGTGGAACCAAATACGGCAATAACTGCCCCTGTAAATTAAAAGTAGTCTAGAATCCGCCTATACGCAAAATAATAAGGCTGCAAAGGCCAACCAATCAGGGATCTCTCGATGAACATAATCTCGGCGGCGGGCTTCAAAAACGTCTGGGTTCTCAGCATTAGTAGCGCGCTGGCCGGCTCCACTATCCCCCTGATGATACTGGCTGGCAGCCTGGCGGGCACCTATCTAGCGCCCTCAGCAGCCTGGGCTACAGCACCTATAGCCCTGATGATAACCGGTACCGCAGTGGCGGCGATCCCAGTCACACAGCTGATGCGCACAATGGGTCGTAAACAGGGATTACTGGCTTTTATGATGACTGGTATAGCTGCCTGCGGTCTGGCTATTATTGCCCTGCAACTGCAGAGCTTTACCCTGTTTTGCATAACCGCTTTTATACTGGGGTCCTGCAATGCTGCCATCTTGCAAACCAGATTTGCCGCAATGGAGGCCGTATCTATCGAACACAGCTCCACTGCGGCCTCTATGGTACTTGCCAGCGGCATTATTGCTGCCTTTGTCGGGCCTGAACTGGCTATTTTAGGCAGGCAGCTCACCCCAGTAGAGTACCAGGGGTCATTTGCTCTAGCCGCCATCTGTATTGTGCTGGGCGCCCTTCTGCTGAGTCTCTACAAACCAGCGCCCATGGCTGAAGCGATCAACCAACCGGCCACCTCAGCCACGACCCAGCTGCTGAGCAACCCCACTCTGTGCCTGGCAATAGCCAGTGGCGCCATAGCCTATGTGATAATGTCATTTATTATGACCGGCACACCCATCAGCATGCATAATTTTCATGGTCATTCGCTGCTAGATACCAAATGGGTAATTCAGAGCCACATAGCCGCTATGTTTTTACCTTCGTTTGTAGCGCCACTGATATTTAGGTATCTCAATATTCGGGGCTTGATGCTGATAGGGCTGGCCTGCTACTGCGCCACTATTTTGCTTGGTTATGCAGATACCAGTGTCAGCGGCTTTTGGTCACAGCTGGTGCTGCTGGGAGTAGGCTGGAACTTTATGTTTGTCGCTGGCACCACATTGCTCGCTAGCACCCAGGGTGAAGGGGACAGATTCAAGGTTCAGGGCATCAATGATTTTACGGTTTTTTCTCTTCAGGCGGTCGCCGCACTGAGCGCAGGCTGGATGATCAACCTGATCAGCTGGCAGCAGATGCTGCTTAGCTGCCTGATTCCAATCTTTATTATGCTAGTCATAATGCTGTGGGAGCGCTTGGGCTCCCGCGATAGTGGCAGCAATGCCCAAGCCTAGCACTAAGGGCTGGATCTAGACTCTAACCGCGGTAAATACAGCCGCTGGTGCAGGTCTCTTTAATAGTGATACAACACAACTCAGGCAGCCTGGGCTTAAGTTGCTGCCAGATCCACAGAGCAAGGTTCTCACTGGTGGGATTTTCCAGGCCCTCAATTTCATTGAGGTAATGATGGTCCAACTGATCATAAATGGGAGCAAATGCCGCCTTGATATCGCCAAAGTCCATTATCCAGCCGGATTGCTCTCCCAGAGGCCCCTCAACAGCGATCCTCACCTGAAAGGAATGACCGTGGAGACGCGAGCATTTGTGCCCCTCGGGCACATTGGGCAGTCGATGGGCGGCCTCTATACTAAAGTCTTTATAAATCTGCATTTTTGCTTCAAAAACCCCTAAATTAGGCCGGTATATTAGGGCTGTGAACCCAATATGTATATAGCACCAGAAAAAGTTTGACAGCCTCCTTCAGTTCGGTAGAATGCGTCGCTCTCTCAGGGGGTGGTTAGCTCAGCTGGTAGAGCATCGCCCTTACAAGGCGA
>ENA-OQVM01005440-OQVM01005440.1-marine-metagenome-genome-assembly--contig:-NODE-5440-length-12229-cov-8.184414_pt1 | contig 12229 bp, 16 predicted proteins | sample MGYA00237776_ERZ505498 | MGnify/ENA primary metagenome ERZ505498 (study PRJEB26159, sample SAMN06265151) | marine metagenome | isolation source: Helgoland LTER site | place: Germany:Helgoland, sampling... | reverse complement strand
TTTGTAGGAATACAAAGCATACTTACTAGATCAGAGATCCGTAAGATGTGGCCTGATGTTGCTGATAGTATTGGTGAAGATGAGTGGGATGAGCTTGGAGATGATGGTACGTGGGATGGTAATACTAGCTATGCTGGGGATATTGCAGCACGTAAGTTTGTAACTGGTCAAAGCTATCAGTCTGGTCGTATGTCACAAGACGTTACAGAACTAGAAGCTAATAGAGAAGTTACTATTACAGAGTGTTGGATTAATGTCGATAGGGACGGAGATGGTGTTGCTGAACTAAAGCATATCATAACCGCTGGAGATACAATCTTATATGAACAAGATGTAGAGTTAATACCTCTTGCTTGTCTATCTCCAATTGATATTCCTTATGAGTTTTATGGACTATCTATTGCTGACTTTACAAGATCTTCTACTCTTGCATCAACTGCAATTCTTAGAGGATTTGTCGAGAACACATACTTAACAAACTACTCTCCAAAGTTAGCTGACCCTAATGTTGTAGATTTCTCTGCACTTCAAAACATGAAGCCAAAGCAAATCATACCTACTAATGGTAATCCTAATGGGGCTGTATCTGCACTCCCACCTGAAGCAATAAGCACAGGAACTGTACCATTACTTTCACACTTACAAACTATTAAAGAGCAAGCCACTGGTATGTCTAAAGCTGCACAGGGTCTTAATGATTCTTTGTATGTGTCTGGTAACAGTGAACAGAAGTTAGCTGCAGTGCAGTCTGCTTCTCAGAAACGTATACAACACATAGCTAGACGTTTTGCAGAAACGGGAATGAAACGGTTATGTACTGGTGTGTATAGGACAATGAGAAAGTCTTTAAAGGCTAATTCAAAGTTTAGCTATCAAGGAGTATTTTCTGATATTGATATAATGAAACTTCCCCCTAGGATGGATGTAGAAATATTTTTAGATATTGGTGAAAACTCAAATCAAAATGCAATTAAAAAACTTGAAATGGTTGGTAGTAAAATACTCCCATCATTAAACAGTCAAGGTCAAGGTTTAATAGTAAAACCAGAAGCCCCTGCTTTACTTGCAACTAAATTGATAGAAGCTATGGGTATAGACAGTCAAGATTTCTTAGAAGACTATACTACACAAGAGTTTAAAGAAAAGGCTGTAAAAGCTGTACAAGAACAAACTCAAAAGGCTCAAGTTGACAATCAACTTAAACAGCGTAAACTTGAAGCGGATGCATCTCTTGCAGAAGCTAATGTTGTATTTACAAATGCTCAATCAAAGAATACATCTGATGATAATTCTAAACAGTTAGCAATAGCTATAGATAAGCATTTCCAGACTTGGGCAGAGCTTGATATAAAAGCAATAAAAGAAGGAGCAGAATCTCCTGTAAGACCTGACTTCAGTGAGATTGTACAAGTTGCAAGATCTATGTTACAAGAAAGTAAACCTCAACAACCTGAAATGGGTATGGGGCAAGATGGGGTAATACCTCAACAGTAAGTTAATTAGCAGAGTCTTAAGGGACTCTGCCTTACACCCAAAAATTGGGGGAGGTTATTATGGAGAAACAACAGTGGCATTTATCTAAGTCGGTTCCAGCTACTTTTATCTTAGCTATTATCATACAGACTTTAGGATTAGTCTGGTATATGTCAACGCTAGATAGTAATGTAACTATCAATGCGCGTGAGATAGCAAGACATGAGATACGTATTAATGAAATAGAAAAGACTTCTCAAATGCAAGCAGTTATGCTAGGGCGTATTGATGAGAACATCAAAGCAATAAGGGAAGCTGTAGTTAGTATGCAGAAGTTTAACCCTTCTCCTAAGTGAGGGTTAGATATGATTGATCCATTCACGGCAATAGCCGCTGCTACTGCAGCCTTTAACGGAATCAAGAAAGGCATAGAGGTTGGTAAAGATTTAGCTTCTATGGGAAGCCAATTACAAAATTGGTCTAAAGCTATATCTGATTTGGACTTTGCCCATGAAAAGGCAAGTAAGCCACCAGCTTATAAGATGTTCTCTAACACTCAGAGTCAAGCATTAGAAGCTTGGACTGCTAAACAGAAGGCTAACGAATTACGCAAAGAATTGAAAGATCATATCAGTTTTGTATACGGACCATCGGCTTGGTCTGATCTTGTAAAAATTGAAGGTCAAATGCGTAAAGAACAAAAAGAAGCTGTATATCGTAAACAAGAAGCTATAGACACTGCTATGAATTGGGTAGTTGGAATTGTTATTTTTGCATTATCTGCAGGTCTTATATCTATAGTGATATACTTTGTGGGTAAATCCCAAGGAAGGTGGTAATGTTTATATCTGTGTTATTAATATGCACATCTATGCACGTATCAAGTTGTGATGTTGTGGCTAATACAGAAGATTTATATTTTTCTGAACAACAATGTCAAAATCAAACAGCTATAGTTGTTGCTAAACTAGTAAGCAGTGGCATTGCTGTTAAACCAAAATGTTTTAAAATTGATGATAGCGCATAGCGTGAGGAGAAAATATGCCAAGTGAAAAAGATCCGCGATTAGCAAGAGCCGGAGTCTCTGGATTTAATCAACCAAAACGGACACCTAATCATCCTACAAAGTCACACATTGTTGTGGCTAAAGAGGGAACTACAATTAAAACTATAAGGTTTGGCGAACAAGGTGCAAGCACTGCAGGTAAACCTAAAGCAGGGGAGTCAGCAAAAATGAAAGCTAAACGAGCTTCGTTCAAAGCCAGACATGGTAGGAACATATCTAAAGGTAAACTCAGTGCTGCATACTGGGCTGATAAGGTGAAGTGGTAATGGCAGCTAAATCTCCAAAACCGAATAACCCAGCCCTTTGGTCAAGAGTAAAATCTGCAGCAAAGAAAAAGTTCACAGTATATCCATCAGCATACGCAAATGCTTGGGCTTCAAAAGAGTACAAAAAACGTGGTGGTGGCTGGAGTGGTCCAGACAATAGGGTGTCAAAGAAATGAATAAGAAAGGTGGGCTAGGTAAATGGTTTGGCGAAGAATGGATTGACGTTAAGACTGGTAAACCTTGTGGTAGAAAAAGTGCCAAGGGTAAGTCTAAACGTGCATACCCTGCTTGCCGACCTAAGAAAGTAGCTTCTAAAATAACTAAGAAAGAAGCTAGTAAGAAAACTGGACCAAAGAAAGTTAAATGGTCTACAACAGCGTCTGGTAAAAAGAGGCGTACAACATAAAGGATTACAATGGAAAAATATCGAGGTTCAGCCGAGAAGGTGCTGAAAGGTATACATCCCGATTTACAAGCCAAGGAAGCTTTACTAAGAGCAAGCTTTGCATCACAGCAAAGAGAAGAGTTTTTTAATGAAGCTTATGGTGAGATACTAACACAGTACTTTACAGCTTGGCTAGGGACAGACCCCCATGAAGTTAAAACCCGTGAGTTTATTTATAACTCTGCATTATCTCTAGGAGATGTGAAACAAAGATTAATTAATTTTGAAACTTACGGAAAGAACATACCATACATTGAGGACAATGAACAATGAACAATATAGATTATCCACAACTCTTAGATAACTTGAAGAATATGATAAATCTTTTAGAGTATGACTCTATGAGATCTCCAGGAAAAGCTAAAATGAATTGTGAGAATTTACTTGCTATGCATACATTAAAAGATATTTACATAGCACAAATCGAAACATCCAAACCAACGGTTGTCAAACCTGCGGCTAAAAAAGAAGGATAAAATAACATGACAGAGCAAAATGAATCTCTACCCGAAACGGATGATGTTCCCAGTTCTGCTGGTCCCAACGAACAAGAACTCCTAGATGCCGTACTTTCTAACTCTGAATTTATTCAGAATGAAGTTCCGCTACCAGAAGAGGAGGTCGAGGACGAGGACTCGGAAGCACCTGTAGAAGAAGACCCAGATGATACAGATGCTGCCGTTAGCGATGAAGAGTCTGAAGAAGAAACAGAAGAGACAGAAGATGAGGATGGCGCAGAAGCCCCTACCCAAGATGTTGATGTATTCTCTGTAGACGATTTAGATTTAGATGCCAAAGTATCCGTCAAAATAGATGGCGAAGAAATGGAAGTCTCATTTGCTGATTTGCTGAAAGGCTATCAAACAGATGCTTCACTCTCTAAAAAGGGTCGTGAACTCGGAGAGGCACGTAAGGCTATTGATGAAGAGCGCATAAGTAAGTTAGAAGAGATTAGTAAAATGTCTGATGCTACTAATGCAATGTTATCAATGGACGAACAAAAAATGGCTAAAGAATACCATGACATTGAAGCGAAGATTAAAGAAGCTAGGGACAACGGTGATACCTTTGAACTTGGTGAATTAAAAGATCAACGTGAACAAGCTCAACAGAACTATTGGACTGCAAGGAATACTCGTGAAAATCTTTTGAAGACTGTTGAAGAACAGAAGACAAAGATGACAGAGGAAAAATTTGCTGAACAAATGAAGGATTTCCAGGAAAAGATTCCTACATTAATCCCTGATTTTAGTGAAAAGGTTGCAGTAGAAATCAGAGAGTTTGCTCTTGATCATGGTATAGCAGATGAACTTTTAAATTCTATAGTAGATCCCAATATTGTTAAATTTATTGATGACTATCGTAGATTAAAAGGAGGAGTAACTAAAGGTGCTGCAAAGCGCAAAGTAGCTCCGACTAAAAAGGTTCCAACTAAAAAGCCAGTCGCAGTTAATAAAAAGAAACTCGACAAAGAAAAAATGATAAAGGCTCGTGCATTTAAAGAAGGCTCATCAAATGATGACCAAATGGACTTCCTTCGTCAGTATGCCTCTAACTCTCTTAATACTTAATATCCTAGGAGGATTTTAAAATGGCAACAACTGGTGGTCGTAATATTACGAATGCATCTGGTCAATCAAACAGCACAGGAAAAGACGTATCAAATCGTGAAGATCTAGCGAACTTTATCACCATGATCACACGGGACGAAACTCCTTTTCTTGCTTCGATTGGCAAATCTAAATCAACAAACATCTACCACGAATGGCAGACTGATGAGCTTCAAGCTCCAGGAAACTCTCGTGTAGCTGAAGGTACAGACTTCCTGTCTGCAGGTACATCACCTGCTTCGGGTGACGGTGCAGCTTCAACTATCGTAGGTCCATTCCGTACACGTTTAGGAAACTACACACAGATCAACAGTAAAGTGATCTCAGTATCAGGTAGCCGTAGAGCACTTGATCAAGCTGGTGTAGCAGACGAGTATGCTTATCAGTTGAAAAAGCGTGGAACTGAAATGCGGCGTGATATGGAGTTTGATTTAATCAACACATATAACAAGCAGACAAGTACTGGTGCTCGTAAGACTGGTGGATATCAGTCCTTCGTTAACAGTAATGACACTTGCGTATTCAAAGGTGCATTCACTCAGCCAGCTACACCTAACACTGGTGTAACATCTATTACTGTAGCATCTGGTGCAGCTAAAGCAGCTTTGGCATTGACAGACATTGACTCTGTTATGCAGAAGATCTATGAAGCTGGTGGTAAAGCTACTCGTGTAATGGTTTCTCCAAAGCTTCGCCGTGACTTCTCAGATCTCTTGATCTCAGATACTGGTGTTCAGCGAAACATTGACGATAGCGGAAAACTCCGTCAGTCAGTAGACGTTTATATGTCAGACTTTGGTGATTTGATGGTAGTTCCAAACTATATCATGGGCCTCTCATCAACTACAACTGATGCTACAACAACTCAGTTTGATGCAAAAGATTCATGCGCTCTTGTGTATGATCCAATGTGGTTCGCAATGGCAACATTCCGTCCAATGCAAGAAGTTGAAGTGGGTCAGAAAGGTGACTCAACTGTTGGTATGTTTGTTGAAGAATGGTCTTTGGAAGTTAAGAATCCAAAAGGCTGTGGCGCAATTTACGGCTTACAATAGTATACACTAAAGGGGAGGGAGATTTTTTCTCCTTCCCTATTTTATTCTATTAGGAGGTATAGAACATGATGGTAATTAGAGGAACAATAGCAGCTAACACATTAGCTAACAACTTGGTTGGGGATGTATTGCACTTACCTGCAGACAGATGTGCTTGGACTACATCTGCAGTAACTGCTGGTGGATACAAGATTGATAAAGCATTCTTTATGTCAGCAACAGGTAACGTAGCAGTAACTGCTCCAGCCCTAGGCTTCATTGGTAAGTCTGGTAGGTTTGTTGAGATAGCTGTATAAGAAGGAGAAGAGGACATGGCACGTTGGACAGTTACTCCAGGAACAGAAAATAACACTATAAAAGGTACTATTGATTACAATAAAGATGGTACTAGTGAATGGCAAATGTATCAAGATGAAAAACCATTTTTAGAAAAAGCTAAGTTAGATCGTGATTTAATGGCTAGTGGCTTGAACAAAAAAGATTTAGGTTTTAAAAAGTTTGCAACAGTTCCAGATATTGTAGCTATTGAAATAAAAAATAAATGGGGAATAGATCTGCATGATTCTACTACTATGCATGACAAGGATAAGATGGCTAAATTTATGGCTATCTTTAAACAAAACTATTCCCACTTAATGTCTTACTAAGGAGATGTAAATGTCTATTAAGAATTATGATGAGGGAACTGCCTCAATGGTATCGCTAGTGCGGAGTTGGTCAAATCGTGATTCGCAAGCTCTTCCATTAGATTTAATTAAAGATGGTTTACGGTATGCAGCAGACACTGCGTATCGTGAACTTGAAATCCCGCCAATGGAAGAAACAACATACTTTGTATTACAAGGTCCAGATAATACTGCAGCTTTTACAAATGCAGGTGCAACATATAAAGGCACACTACTTACAGGATCATCAGCAATAAACTCTGCAGCACAGGCTACATTACCTGTTCCTCCAGACCTAGTAACTTATATCTTCTTACGAAAAGTAGGTACAGCTACTCTAGATTCAAATGGTGATTACGAAGCACAAGGTAGCTATTTAAAATACACAGAGGCTACTGCAGTACAGGCATCTGTATTTAATATTAAAACAGATTTAAGAACATTCTATGATGCATATGCTTTTAAGAATACAGATCACTTCTGGACACGGCATGGTAAAGAAACACTATTAGCTGCTCCTAATTTTTCTGAAAATGATGTAATAGAACTACACTATCGTAAAAGATTATCTGCACTGTATGCTAGGTACACTCCAACCCTCTCAGGGTATTCTAATAGAATAGTAGAGATTGTACCAACTACAGTTATTATAGATGGAGTATCAGGGCAAACACCTGTAGCTTCAACACAATTAACATTATTCTTCCCTACAGGAACAACAGCAAATCAAGTTGCTGCAGATCTAGCATTACCTGCACCACAGTTAACTCCAAAGTTAGCAAGTGAAACTGGATACACAACATCTTTTGTAATGCGTGGAACTCTTGCACCTAATTGGTTAAGGGATGAGAATGAAAGAATAGCTTTATTTGGTGCTCTTGTCCATTGCTATGACTACCTAGGTGATATGGAAATGTATCAAAGGTATCAAGAGAAATTTATGAGCACTATAATAGAAGTGAATCAAGAGGATAAGAATCGTGCTGCATCTGGTGGTAATGTTCAAGTCAACTTTAATTCACATTTAATCTGATGGAGATAGAGAATGCCAGATAGTTATAATAAGATAGAGGCTCCTGTAGCTTCTGGAGGTTTCTTTGGGACAGGTGTAGGAACTAATGAGATCTTACAAGGAGCTAGGGGACCAAAGGGAGATACAGGAGATCAAGGAACGCAGGGTATACAAGGGATACAAGGTATTCAAGGTATACAGGGTATTCAAGGAAACGCTGGCGATCAAGATAAAACAGTATATTTATATGATGCTGGATCTAGTACACCATCAGCTATCGCAAATGGAGTTGGGTTTAACCCCAGCACTGGAGCAGCTGCTGACACAGGTACATGGGAAACCACTGTACCTTCAGTTAGTGCAAGTCAAAACTTATACATAGCTGTAGCTGTTCTCACACAAACTCAAAGCACTGGTAACTATGCTGGTGGTGGATGGACAATCTATCAAGCGTCTGGCCCACAAGGTATTCAAGGTGTTCAGGGTATACAAGGTATACAGGGAATTCAAGGTGTACAAGGTGTAGCTGGTAACGATGGTGATATAAACAAAGCATTATATTTGTATGACTCTAGTGCAACTACACCTTCAGGTATAGCCGATGGTGCAGGTTTTAACACATCTACAGGTGCAGCCACAGCTACTGGTACATGGACAACTACTGTACCATCAATACCTAGTGGTGAAGGACTGTACATTGCTGCAGCCGTTGTTACTCAAACTCAAGCTACTGGTAGTTATTCTGGAAGTGGATGGGTAGTGTATCGTGCACAAGGTGAACAGGGCATACAAGGTATCCAAGGTATACAGGGTATACAGGGTGCAACTGGATCACAAGGTGCATCTGGTAATATAGAAAATGTCTGTAAGAATGTATCAGGGGGTACGCTTACAGTAGGTACACCTGTATATCAAAGTGGTATTACAGGATCAGGTAGTCTCATCTCAGTGCAAGCTGCAACAACTAGTAATATGCCAGCTATCGGATTAGTGTCTACAACACTGGCTAATAACGATGAAGGTCTTGTTATTATAACAGGCATTGTATCAAATGTAGATACATCTGCATTTTCTGCAGGTGACTTACTATATGTTGGAGCATCTGGTGGGCTAACTGCGACACCTCCGACAGGTGAAGCAAATGAAATTCAAAACATTGCCAAGGTAATAAAGTCACACGCATCTACTGGTGTACTAATGGTGACTGGACCTAGCCGTGACAATGCCACTCCAAACTTAAACAATGGAAAGTTCTTTTTAGGGAACGGTTCAAATCAATCGGCAACTGCTACATTTTCAACAGAAGTCACTAGTGCTATGGCACCTACAATAACTTCTACGTTAGCTACAGCAGAGTCAGTATCATTAGCACTTTCAATTGCGTTGGGGTAATAACACATGGCAAATATTTTTAAAAACTATACGAGTGCATCTGTAGGAACAGGTGCTACTACAACTTACACAGTTCCAGGATCTACCACATCGGTTGTTATTGGGTGTAATCTTGCAAATACAACAGCTGCTCAAATTAAAGTAGATGTACAAATTGCAGGAGTGTATCTTATCAAAGGTGTACCACTGCCAGCTAGTTCTGCAATATCAGTATTAGATGGTAAGATAATAGCAGAGGCCGCTGACGCAGTGGTCATAACATCCGACACTGCATCCTCTTGTGATGTAATCGTGAGTGTATTGGAGCAAACATAATGGCTGGATATATTGGATCAAAAACAGTTAGCCTCAGTACTACTGCAGCTAATGTCGAGGGTAACATTACAGTTACTGGAAATGTAGATGGTCGAGATGTATCTGTAGATGGTACTAAGTTAGATGGTATTGAAACCGCAGCAACTGCAGATCAAACAGACGCTGAGATAAGAACAGCAGTTGAGTCTGCAACAGACAGTAATGTATTTACGGATGCAGATCATACAAAGTTAAATGGTATTGAAACTGCAGCAACTGCAGATCAGACAGACGCTCAGATTAAAACAGCGGTACAGAACTCTTCTGATATTGCATTGGCAGGTAATCCAACTACAACTACTCAAAGTCCAAGTAATAACTCTACTCGTGTAGCAACTACTGCTTATACAGATGCAGCTATTACAGCATTAGTTAATAGTGCTCCAGTTACTTTAGATACTTTAAACGAGTTAGCTGCTGCATTAGATGATGATCCAAATTACGCAGCAACTACAGCTACCTTGATTGGTTCAAAGATGCCTAAGTCTGGTGGAGCTTTTACAGGTGCCGTGACAACCAACTCCACGTTTGACGGCGTAGACATAGCCGCTAGAGATGCTGTTCTTACAGCCACTACTACAACAGCCAACGCTGCCCTACCAAAAGCTGGTGGTACTATGACTGGTGCGTTAAACATTGAAACTGGGGATAACTTACAGATAAAAGATCGAGGAAGTGTCTTACTTTATAACACCAATGACGATAACTATGCACGTATTCGGAACACCACTGCGTCAGGGAACGAACTACAGTTTTCAACTAATGCTGTAGCTATGACGATTGATATATCAGGCAATGTTGGAATTGGAACAGCCAGCCCAGTTGCACTTTCTGGTCAGACATCTCTTACTATTAACGGTACTTCCGTTGCTCGATTAGACCTTCAAGGTACGGGTCAGTTATATGCAAATGGCACTGAGATTGTTTTGCAAGGTGGGTATGGAAAACCTGTTGCAATAGATGCAGGGACTAACCAGCACATATCATTTAGATACGCTACGGCTGAAAAAATGCGTATCACCTCGTCAGGCAACGTGGGCATTGGGGTAGTTCCTGTTCGAAAACTTCATGTTGGAGGTACAGGTTCAAATCAAGGAGAACTTCATTTAACTAATGCTACTACTGGACATACACAAACAGATGGCTCTACATTCACAACCTCTGGTTCAGACCTTTTAATTTTACAACGTGAAAACGCCAACATTAAAATATCGACTAACGGCACAGAACGTATGCGCATCGACTCGTCAGGCAGAGTTCTAATAGGCACAACTACTGAGGGCCATGAACAAACCGACAACCTAACTGTTTCAGGAAGCGGCCACACAGGTATAACTATTAGGTCAACTGATAGTAACGAAACTGCCGTTTTCTTTTCAGATGGAACGTCTGGATCAGCAGAATATCGAGGTTATCTTGTATATCGACACGACAGCGATTACATGACGTTTGGAGTTGCTGGCTCTGAAAAAATGCGCATCGACTCGTCAGGCAGAGTTCTAATAGGCACAACTACTGAAGGTGATGGTGAAGCAGATACTCTTACGATTGCAGAAACAGGAAACGCAGGGATGACAATACGTTCTGGGTCTAGCAACTCAGGAAATATATTCTTTTCTGATGCTACATCAGGCGCAGGAGAATATGCAGGGGTAATTCAATATGGTCATTCTGGTAATTACATGCGATTTAGCACTAGTGGCACAGAACGCCTGCGCATCGACTCGTCAGGCAACGTAGGCATTGGAATTGCTAATCCAGTCCTTCCTTCTAGTTGGGGCAGAGTGCTTCATTTGCACTCCGCTACTGCAAACGGTTCAGCAATTCGCATATCAGATGTTGCCTCTGGTAGTGGTGATGATGGCCTTAAAATAGGTAACTATGCTCAAAATAGCTACTTAAACAACACTGACAGTGGATTCATGAGGTTTGATACAAACGGTGCGGAAGGTATGCGGCTGGACTCGTCACGCAATTTTTTGGTGGGTAGGACTACTAGTACTGGCCTAAACGATGCAGGGCATGTATTTGGTGAAGACGGTTACGTGTACCACACCAGAACTGGCAACATTATGTGGCTAAACACACTTTCTAGTTCGGCTGTTGCGATTACTTTTGGGGCTTCTGGAACCACTAAAGGAAACATTGTTATTAATACTAGCAGTGTTTCTTACAACACCACCTCAGACTACCGCCTAAAAGAAAACGTAGACTACGATTGGGATGCTACATCACGCCTCAAGCAACTCAAGCCAGCACGATTTAACTTCATTGCTGATGCTGACACTACAGTTGATGGCTTCCTTGCTCACGAAGCACAGGCGATTGTCCCAGAGGCAGTCACAGGCACAAAAGATGAAGTGGACGATGATGGCGTTGCAGTCATGCAAGGCATTGACCAAAGCAAGTTAGTTCCACTACTCGTCAAAACAATACAAGAGCTAGAAGCTCGAATAACAGCACTGGAGGCTTAACAACATGACTAAAGCAAGAGACTTAGCAAGCAGTGGTGTAACATTAACATCCACTACTACCACTGCAGATGCAGCACTTGCTAGAGCAGGTGGTACTATGACAGGTGATCTGGCTATGGGTACTAACTTGGTAGATGGTGTAGATGTATCTGCTAGGGATGCTGTGCTCACAAGTACAACTACCCTAGCATCTGCAGCCTTACCAAAATCTGGTGGTGCTATGACAGGTGCTATAACAACTAACTCTACATTTGATGGAGTAGATATAGCAACAAGAGATGCAGTACTCTCATCCACGACAACTACTGCAACTAACGCTTTGAATAATGCGAACAATGCTTTACCTAAAGAAGGTGGAGCAATGACTGGACCTATTACTACAAACTCCACGTTTGATGGAGTTGATGTGGGGTCTAG
>ENA-OQVM01005439-OQVM01005439.1-marine-metagenome-genome-assembly--contig:-NODE-5439-length-12230-cov-3.922406_pt1 | contig 12230 bp, 8 predicted proteins | sample MGYA00237776_ERZ505498 | MGnify/ENA primary metagenome ERZ505498 (study PRJEB26159, sample SAMN06265151) | marine metagenome | isolation source: Helgoland LTER site | place: Germany:Helgoland, sampling... | reverse complement strand
CTTTTATTTACTGCTGTTTATCTTTATTTTGAAAGATTATTTGCAATAAAATCAGCTACTGATTATGATATTAATTTTATGGATGAGATACGTAATAATGTAAGTTCTGGTAATCTAGAAGCTGCAAAAGTATTGTGTGCTAAAAAAAACACACCAGTTTCAAGATTAACCGAAAAAGGAATTTCAAGAATTGGAAGCCCATTAGAAGATATCAATACCGCAATTGAAAATGCAGGAAAATTAGAGGTATACAAATTAGAAAAGAATGTAAGTATCCTTGCTACCATAGCTGGTGCTGCTCCAATGATTGGGTTTTTAGGAACTGTTATAGGGATGGTATTGGCATTTCATACCTTGGCAACAAGCAGTGGTCAAGCAGAAATGGGAACTTTAGCCGAAGGTATTTATACCGCAATGACCACAACGGTTGCTGGACTAATCGTTGGGATTATTGCCTATATAGGTTACAACCACATCGTTGTTAAAACAGATAAGGTGGTGCATCAAATGGAAGCAACTGCTGTAGACTTTTTAGATCTTTTAAATGAACCAGCTTCATGAATTTAAGAGGAAGAAATAAAGTGAGTGCGGAGTTTAGTATGAGCTCAATGACGGATATAGTATTTCTATTACTGGTCTTTTTTCTATTAACATCACCTTCAATAACACCTGATGCGTTGGATTTAATTTTGCCAAAAGCCAAAGGAAAATCTACCAATAAGCAAAATGCGTCAATTAGTATCACAAAGGATGGTGCTTACTATGTTAATAAAGAACGAGTGAGTGAATACAATATAGAAACTGAATTAAAAAAAGTATTTGCTGGTCAAGAAAAACCTACTTTAATTCTTCGTGCAGAAGAGGGAGTTCCCATTGAAGATGCTGTTTTTGTAATGGATATAGCAAACCAGAATAACTATAAAGTAGTGTTGGCTGTAAGACCAAATTAGGTACAGTTATTTTGCACGAATGTGAAGAATCTCTTTTCTATTAATATTATAAAATGCGCTTATTAAATACCAAACATAAACAAAAGAGTATGGCCATCACATTAGTTTTACATGTGATGATACTGCTATTGTTTTTTTATGTAGGATTGTCTTATTTAGATCCACCCCCAGAAAATGGCATTGCAGTAAATTTTGGTACAATGGATTTGGGTAGTGGAAATGTACAGCCAAAAGAAAAAATAAAAACTGCTCCTAAACAAACAATACCAGAACCAGTAAAAGCACAAAAAGCGGAAATAAAAGAAGAAGTAGTTACCCAAGATACTAAAGATGCTCCGGTAATAAAAAGGGAAGAAAAAAAAGATGTAATAAAAGAAGTGGTTGAGGTAGTTTCAAAAAAAGAGCCTAAAAAAGAAGTTAAAAAAAAACCAGACCCTAAACCGGACCAATCAACTTCAGATGCACTTTCTAGTTTGATAAATGGTCCAAAATCTGATGGAGTTGATAAAGCAGGAGAGGGTGATGATCTAAGCCCTGGTGATAAAGGAGATCCTGTTGGTGATCCAAATTCAAAAAGTTATTATGGCAATGGAAAAGGGTTAGATGGTGACGGAAATTATTTATTAGGCGGACGAAAAGCTTTGAATAAAAAGAAATTTGTTCAGGATTGTAATGAAGCAGGAACCGTGGTGGTAAGTATTGAAGTAGATCGTAGTGGAAAAGTAATCAATGCAACCCCAGGAGTTCGCGGTACCACCAATAATTCTAAATGTCTTTTAGAGCCTGCAAAGAGGGCAGCATTAGCTACTAAATTTAATAAAGACGCCGAAGCACCTTATAAACAAATAGGTAAAATTATTTATAGATTTAGCCTTTCTGAATAATTATAAAAAATTTCATTTTTAAAATTTCATTTTCAATATCTTTATAGCAATTTAAAAAAACTGCTATGCATCGTTATACTCTATTATTAATTGCAATGATATCCTTATCAAGTTGTAATAATTCTACAAAAATCACCACTAAAGAAACGGAAGGTTTTAAAAAATCACCAAACGATTTTATGTTTGTACAACGTGCATATCCTACTGGGGAAATTAAAACAGATGCCTATTCAAAGGCCATACAGTGGAAAAAACAACAAGCTGGTAGAAATAACAATGTACTTCCTGTTTGGGAATTCTCAGGGCCATTAAATGTTGGTGGACGTATTTCAGATATTGAAATTCCAATTGATGCCTCAGAAACGTATTATGTTGGAGCTGCATCGGGTGGTATTTTTAAAACTATAGATGCAGGAGCTAATTGGATTCCTATTTTCGATGAGCAAGAAATGCTTTCTATTGGTGATATAGAAATTTCAAAAAACAATACCGATATAATTTGGGTGGGTACCGGTGAAGTAAATGCCGGAGGTGGATCTTTAGCCTATGATGGCAACGGTATTTATAAAAGTGAAGATGCAGGTTTAACATGGCAAGCAAAAGGATTACCTGCTTCAGGTAGTGTTGGTAAGGTATTGTTAGATCCTAAAGATGACGAAACAATTTTTGTAGGCGCAATGGGTCCATTGTTTAGAAAAGACAGCAATAGGGGAGTGTATCGCTCTACTGATGGAGGAGATACTTGGGAACAACAATTATTAGTGAGTGACTCTACAGGAATTATAGACATGGCCATTCATCCCAATAACGGTGATATAGTCTATGCAGCAAGCTGGGAGCGAATAAGACGACCTAATAATCGTCAATATGGAGGCGAAACCTCTAGAATATATCGCTCACAAGATGGGGGAGATACTTGGAGTGAACTAATCAATGGGTTGCCTAGCGATCCCAATTCTAAAGGAAGAATAAGTATTGATATTTCACAATCAAATCCGAATGTGCTTTATGCATTTTATACCGATAAAATTGGGAATGTAGAAGGTACCTTTAAAACAATTGATGGTGGTAATACGTGGACTGAAGTGAACTCAATAAGTAATGGTACTTCATATCATTGGTGGTTTGGGGGAATATTTATTGATCCTACCAATGAAAATATTATTTATAATTCAGGTTTTGTAATGGAAAAATCTGTCGATGGAGGAATCACTTGGAACTCCACCTTTCCAAATGTACACGTAGACCAACACGCAATGGCATTTAACCCTCTAGTTCCTGGAGAAGTTTTAATAGGAAATGATGGAGGATTGTATGTAAGTAACGACGATGGGAATTCCTCACTAAAAAATAACAGCTTACCCATCACACAATTTTATCGATTTTACGTGGATGCACAAAATTCAGATAAAATTTATGGAGGAACACAAGACAATAGCACGATCAGAACTCAAACTGGAGGTTTAACTGATTGGCAGGTAATTTATGGAGGTGATGGATTTCAGCCAATAGTAGATCCCACAAATACCAATGTTATTTATGCGCTATCACAAAGAGGAAACTTAGGAAAATCAAGCAATAATGGAACTTCTTTTAGCGGAGCATTAAACGGTATTCCTTCAAGTGATACCAATAATTGGGATACAGCATTAACAATCGATCCCAATGATTCACAAACACTTTACTATGGAACACAAAAGGTATATAAAACTACAAATGCTGCAGGAAATTGGACCTCTATAAGTCCAGATTTAAGCAATGGGCCTTATGCGGGGAATCTTGATTTTGGAACTGTTACAAGCATTGACGTCTCAACTATAAATAGTAATGTAATAGTTGCAGGAACCGACGATGGAAATGTATGGGAAACCAGTGATGGAGGTGCTAATTGGACAAATATTTCAGAGGCATTGCCAAACCGATGGGTGACCAAAGTTTTGGCGTCCAGAGAAGATGTAAATAGCCTATATGTTACCTTTTCTGGATATCGTTATGGAGAAGATGATGGACATGTTTATAAAAGTACAGATTCTGGAGAAAATTGGTTGGATATTTCTGAAGGCTTACCGGACATTCCAATTAATGATATCGTGCAAGATCAGTATGGAAATTTGTTTTTAGGTACTGATATAGGTGTGTTGTCTTCCTTAGACGATGGTGCTAATTGGGAGCCATTTGGAGAAAACATGCCTTCTGTAGTTATCAACGATTTGTTTATTCACGAGGCTTCAGAATACATGTATGCCGCAACTTATGGGCGTTCAAGTTATAAAATGGACATCGGTGAAAATGTATTGGAAATTTATAATAACCCCTTGGTTTCAGGATTTAGGATGTATCCCAATCCAGCATCAAACTTTGTTACTATTTCACTAGATGATCCCTCTGAAAATAGTTCGATAACTATCTATGATCAGCTTGGGAGAATTGTTTTAAATAAAGATATTGAAAATGAAAGCGATGAGGTTCCACTATCTTTAGATAATTTGAATAAAGGAGTTTATTATGTACATCTTATTTCTAAAAGAATAAAATTCACAAAAAAGTTAATCATAAAATAATTTTTATCAATTATACAGAGACCATATCTTGGCTTTTTAATCAATTGCCAATGTACCAGCGTATTGGTGCTGCTGCTTATAAAGTTGATTTAACCAACACGTTAAAGTTAATGAAGCATTTAAAAGAACCTCAAAGCAGTTTTAAGTCAATACATGTTGCAGGAACTAATGGAAAAGGATCTACCAGCCATATGTTGGCTTCTGTTTTACAGAATGCAGGTTATAAGGTAGGATTGTATACTTCTCCTCACTTAAAAGATTTTCGAGAACGAATTAAACTCAATGGAAAAATGATACCCGAGCATAAAGTCGTTGATTTTGTTGAAAATCATCGTTCTTTTTTTGAAGAAAATCAGTTGTCTTTTTTTGAAATGACCGTCGGTTTGGCTTTCGATTATTTTAAAAATGAAAAAGTAGATATTGCGATTATTGAAGTAGGGCTTGGGGGTAGGTTAGATAGTACCAATGTAATTAACCCTGAAGTCTCGGTAATTACCAATATTGGTTTGGATCACACCCAGTTTTTAGGAACCACTTTAGCTGAAATTGCTTCAGAAAAAGCAGGAATCATAAAGTCAAAAATTCCGGTGGTCATCGGTGAAGCAAAACCGGAAACAACAGCTGTTTTTCTCGATGAGGCAAGAAAAGAAAAAAGTCCCATACTGTTTGTTGAAGAAGAAGAGCTTCCGAAATTTAAAACAGATCTATTGGGAAACTATCAAATTAAAAACTACAAAACAGCCTATGCCACATTAGGTGTTTTAGAACAAAAGGGATGGGATATTTCCAATAAAAACATTGAAAATGGCTTTTTAAATGTGGTTAAAAATACAGGATTACAAGGAAGGTGGCAGCTTTTAAATAAAAGTCCAAAGGTAATTTGTGATACGGCTCATAATAAAGAAGGGCTTAGTTTGGTTTTAAACCAATTAAAAAAAGAAGAATTCGATCAATTGCATATCGTATTAGGAGTCGTAGCTGATAAAAATTTAGATGCTATTTTACCATTGTTTCCAAAAAATGCCATTTATTATTTCTGTAAACCTGCTGTTATTCGTGGCTTAGCAGAAGCTATGTTACAGCAAAAAGCAAAGGCTTACGAACTTATAGGTGCCTCCTATGTTAGCGTAAGTGAGGCTTATAAAAGTGCAATGACTGCTGCCAAGCCCAAAGACCTAATTTTTATAGGAGGAAGTACTTTTGTGGTAGCAGAAGTTTTATAATATTTTTTATATAAATGTTTGTGTAAATTAAAAACTGCCTTATATTTGCCACCGCTAACAAGAAGGGCAATTAGCTCAGTTGGTTCAGAGCACCTCGTTTACACCGAGGGGGTCGGGGGTTCGAATCCCTCATTGCCCACTTCAACCACAATCCTGTCGAATTTTCGACAGGATTTTTTATTTTTAAAAAATTAGAAGCTTGCTTTATAATTTTTTAAAAATTAAAAAAAACGATGTGAGCAAAGCTCAAAAGGGATTGTATTTGCAATAGTGGTTTTAATAGGGATCTATACTCTCTCATTGTCCGATAAAAACAATTAAGCCCTAAAAATATACTTCACCACCACTCAAACTGACATATAGATACTTCTGGTCTTAATATCAAGCAAATGATTTAAATGTATTGCATAAAAAAACCACCCTAAATTAATAGAGTGGTTTTATTTTAAAAGTTTTTAATCTATAAATTTTATCTAAGATTATTAATAGGTATCAATTTTATGGGCATCCATTTGGTATCCAATTACAAGGTAAAAAATCTGATTGATAAAGAACAAAGGTTGGTTTGTCTGAAGGTGAAGGATAGTAATGTTCTTTAAATAAAGTCATAAACTGTAAAATACAATCGTACTCCCAGTCACCTAAAATTTCAGTTACTCCACAGGTATTGTTTACAGTACCAAAGGATCCAGCTAAACAATTTTCATTTGCTTGCTCAAAACTAAAGGCTGGCCAACCCTTTACGGATCCTCCTTTAATACCACCACCTTCTGCTGTTGGATCTTTGATTGGTAGGGCAAGACATTGATTAAATGCTGTTGTAGGATCATTTACATTACTAGAGAAAATTTCATTAAGAGTATCCGGTGAAGAATAATATTCGTATATATTAACAAGAGGTGAAGACCAATTATTAGCAGGATTATAACCGGCTGTACTAGCTACTGCTATATCAGTAGGTATAGGTCCGCCAGCAGCAATAATTTTACTTTCAATATCATTAATGAATTCCATAGTGTTTGCTGCATTAATTGTTGCCCCGTTTAAATTATAATTTTCAGAGTCTAGTCCTAAAATATATGGATGATTACCAACTACACTAGAAACTTGATCATAATCAAACCAATCATTACCCGAATCTGGGTCGCTAGCAGGTCCATTATCCAAACCAAATTGAATACCAATACCAATTTCTTTTTCAATAAGTGAGTTAGTAAAGGATATTAATTTAGCTTGTAATTCTTGGTTATCTTCAGGTAGAACTGCAGGTATTTTTGTCGGTACACTTATGAAAACCGTTTTAAAATTATTTCCATCAACGAAACGCAATAAAGCATCTAGGTAGTTACCTAAATCCATTGGCGTCATTAATGTATGTGTAGAATAACCTTCGTGCCATAGTGCAATATCAAAAGATAATGGCATTGATAAATTACAATCAGATGTTTCACCATCTACAACACCAACTTGTCTTGATGCCGAACCGTTATTACCCGATGCATCCGAAACGCTATGAGTAACAGTATACGTACCTAATGTGCTTGTATCTACGTTTGAAGTTGTAACAATATTGGAAGTTAAATCTCCGTCAACATTATCACTTGCAATTGCACCCGCATCTTCATAAGTAGTGTTTTGCGTTACAGTTATCGAAGATTCTCCTATTAGTGTAACTACAGGAGCAGTATTATCATCATCACTACAAGCAACGATTAATAAGGCTAAAAATAAACAGATAAGTTTTTTCATTGTGTTTAGTTTAAACCAAAAATAATAAATTATAAATAAACCTACTTAAGAGTTCTTGAAATAGCTGAATTAAAGTAAGAGGATGTGCCTTTAATATAATGCCATTATTTGAATACTATCCACTAAACCGAAGGCATAAAAAAACCACCCTAAATTAATAGAGTGGCTTGTAATCTTTTATTTAAACTATTTATTTTCTAATAATGGTTTTAGTTACCGTTCCTAAATCTGTTGAGATTTGAAGGTAATAAAGTCCAGAAGGTAAGTAACTCATCTCTATTGTACTCTTAGTAGCTATTTTTATTTGCTGACCTAATACATTGTATAGTTCAATTCCAATAATATCTATATCATTGGATGTGTTAATCGCTACCTGATTACTGGTAGGGTTTGGAAATAGGCTTATAGATTTCTCTAAATAAGACAATTCACTAATTCCCAAATTTGGATTGATGTATTCAATGTTCGATTTTATAAGCTCCGACATCAGAGGAACTGTATTGCAATTTGGTGCTTCGATAGCGATATAATATTCATAAGAATTATTAACAACATCAGCTGCAGAATCATTGTATGACGTATTAGTTGAAGCTAAAGTGGTTAGCAAATCAAAATTTGTACCGTTTACATTACGATAAATAGCATATGAATCAAAAGAAAAACCAATATAGGGGCTCCATGAAAGATTTACAGAGTTATCAGTTGCAATATTACTTTGTAAAAGAATGGTCTTGTGATAATCAGATAACATTAGTACTTGCCCACAAACGTTTGTTGTTTGCACCTTATATCTATAAGCTTGAGTATTATTATCTGAAGTAATATCTATAAATGACTCTTCTGGAGGAACAATAAAACCAATAGTCTCATAATTACCTGAACTACTTTCTCTTAATACTTCATGAAAATCTACATTCTGACCATTAAGGTCAGTATTCGAAGTTATAAAAATTTGATTATTTTCTGGTTGGTTTTCATCTGCAGATACATAGCATAAACTCGCCTCATCTGTAACCATAATTACTTCAATAATTTGTGTGTCAGTAACCGAGGTACCGTTACCATCCGTGACAGTCCATAATACCTCAGTAATTCCTAAAGGAAATTCAACTGGAGCATCATTCGAAATAGTTAGTGTACCACATCCAAAAGCACTAGGAGAGCCTAACTCAATATTTGTTGCAATACAGGTTCCAGGATCAACTTCTGAAATAAAAGATTCTGGAGCAATTATAGAGGTACTTACTGGCAGACCACCATCAAATGTCCACCCTTTATCATTTATTAAGGCGTCATGGTCGGTGACGTTGCAATAAGAAAGACTAAAATCTCCAAATTCTTTATTCACAAGTGGTTGGTCAATCATACTGGACAAAAGAAGGTCATAATTTTCTACACTCATCATGGTGCTATTTAGCATTCCAACTAAGTTCACAGCGGAGTTAAATATCCACGTGCTAATATCTTGATTAAAGGATGAATTCCCATTAAACATATTATACATGTTTATTACAGAACTTACATCCCAATTGTTTATACTTTGGTTGAAGGACGTATTACCAAACATACCTTCCATATCTAAAACACTACTTACATCCCAATTTTCAATAGGTTGGTTAAAAGGAGTATTACTAAACATAGCGCTCATATTAATCACATTACCTACATCCCAGTTGTCCAATGGCTGATTAAATGAAGTGCCAGTAAACATTTCTTTCATATTGACAACATTGCCAACATCCCAAGAACTTATGTCCTGGTTAAAAGGGGTGTTAGTGAACATAGATTGCATATTACCCACATTAGAAACGTCCCATGTGTCTAGTGATTGATTAAAAGCCAAAGCAGCATAGAACATAGTAAACATAGATGTTACATTAGAAACATCCCAAGCATCGAGGGGTTGGTTAAATCCACTTTCAATGAACATTCCTCCCATATCTGTCACTGAACTTACGTTCCAGTCATTAATAGGTTGGTTAAAAGCAGTGGTAAAGAAAAACAGACCATTCATATTAGTTACTGAGCTCACATCCCAATACCCTATCGGTTGATTGAAAGCATAGCTCTCGGCAAACATCTGATTCATGTTAGTAACGTTACTAACATCCCAACTCGTGATGTCTTCGTTAAAAATAACTTGATTGAATAATGAAGACATATTAGTTATTCCCGACGTACAAGTTGTGCTAGCATTTTCGGTTGTAATTTGTTCTCTGGTTCTTTTGGTATACGTAATCCCATTGACCACCCCCGTATCGTCAAAGGCAGCATCAGGACACATACAAGTGACCCCATTACTGTTGAGGTAAAAATCCTGTGCTAAAAGAGTGTTTATTGAAAAGAAGCTAAAGAGAAGTAAAAAAGTAATTATTTTCATTTTTTCGTTTTTATTTATCATGTAAAAATAAAAAAAAGCTACCAACTTAATGGTAACCAATTATAAAAATTCATTATTTATTAATAAAACCTCTCTAATATTTTAAAAAAAGGTAGCGGGGAAGCATTTATAAATGTAGGTTTAACCCACTTTTTAGGATAAAAACGGATAAAATAATACCGAAAAATAGTTAGCTATAAAGCATTTGGACTAAATTATAGGTATGTCCTCTTCTTACAATTCAGCAATCACTTTAGTTTAAATAGTTTTAAACACTGAACGTAGAATGTTTCTATGATTAGTTATAATGAATAGGATAATTGAAGATTAGTACCATAATCTGTTTTAGATCCATCAGATAGCGGTTCACTATCATAGTTATAATAAAATGATACTCCTACTTTAAAGTCATTACTAAATATACTCACTTGAGGATTTAGATTAAAAGATGCCCTATACCTTCCAGGGTCAGTGATGTAAGGAAGAAAATTAATATTGGCATCTACCCAGATTTTAGGGGAAGAAAATTTATAAACTTTCCAAACTAATTGGGTCAATCCTGTTAAGTCGTTTGTAATATTTTCACTATTATAGGGTGTTTCACGACTCATTGTCAATCCTGCTCCAACATAAAACCTGTTCCAATTGTTGTAAAAAATATCTTTGATGCCAAGTGCACTTATATTTAGTCGGAGTTTGGTTCCTAATTCTCTATTTTGTGAAGCACTAATAATTAAACCTGTAGACCAAGATTTTTTTAACAATCGCTGCCATTCAAGTGCTATATCCGATTTATTTGCACTTAAAGTATCCGCCTGGAAAGTGTTGTTATTATCCCAAGATAACTGGATGAAACTTTTTCTCTTTCTATAATCCAAATTACCAGAAAATGACGTGGTACCCACGTTACTGCTCTTTGAAAAATTTGCACCCACACTAAAATTGCCATCGATTCGACTCCAGAAGTTTTGTTTAAGCGGGAATATCTCAACGATGTCATCTAAATAGATTAAATCTTTTCCGGTAGGACCTAAAATGTAAATTTTTCGATCAATATCGGAGGGTAGAAAAGATCCAAAATAAATCAAACCATTTTTCATCTTGATTTCAAATTCTTTATTAGATCGGATCGCGTTTATTTTAACTTCCTCAACGTTAATAGTTCCCATACCATCCATGCTATAGCTAGCAATACCGTATTTCATTTTTTTAAATTCTCCAGTAAGGATGTTTCCATTGATATGATAAATAGTATCAGTTTTTTGGGAGTATCCTTTGTTTTGAACAATAACTAAAACAAAGACAAATAGGATAATATGTTTAATAGATAATTTCATATTCTATAAATATTATTACTATATTTTAAAGTAATTTAACAATCGCAGTAGCTTTTTTTAATCGCTTTTAAATTTCCAATAGATGCATACAAAATTAGCTAAAACATCGACACCATTAAACCTCTATGCACCCTAAAATTTTCAGTTATTCATTTAAAAAGATCAAATATATACTAAAAGTTAATTGTTTATAGCAATCGGTTGTTATTATATTTGTGTAAGGTCTTAATTTTTATTCATAAGTAAATCTACTTTGTGTAGGATTGCGTTTTTCGCTGTGCTGAACTCAATGGATTTGAATTAATAATAAAATGCCTTTTTACTGCGAACCCATTTTAAAAAATAGAAAATAAACTTTGGTACAATCATTGTATTTATGGTAGCATGAAAATAATTAAACTATTAATAGGCTTGGCTTTAGGTATTGGAGTTCTAAGTTGTGAGGTTGAAGATACTTGTTATGACTGCGATACTATTGTAATCAACGACAATGATGAGCTTGACTGCAAAGTGATCGCCTGTGATTAAATGATAACATTAGCATGAAGATTAAACTACTATTTATGTTTTTAATATGCATCCATCTTAGTTCTGAAAATGTCTGTAATGAAACAGTCTATGGAACTAACGCAGATGGAAGTACCTATGAGGAATGTATTGTCTATAATGATTGATTAAAAATGTAGTATTGGGATTAAAAAAACCATTGCTTTTCCGGGTGTTGTTCTATAATTTCCTTTTTATACAGATTTCCAAAACTGCCATTGCTTTTATTCATGGTTGTATACTTATTTATTTACTTGTTTTAATTTTTATAAATCCTTTTAGTTTCCAATTATCTATACCTTTAAATAAGTCTTAAATAAACAAGCGATAAGAATTAGTTAAATTTCATAAAAACACTAAAAAAGAACAAAAAAGGGCTAAAAAGATCAAAAAAACTCAAATATTATCAAAATATGCTTAAAAAAAGACTGTTTTAAATAGTTGAGCTTTTGTGTTTGTAAGAGGTTTTTTTCTGATAGAACCATTTTTTTTCTGTTGATTTAACCCATCAAAGCCTCTTCAGTACGTTAGCGATACTTGTATTATCTTTAAAAATTACAATGAAAAAAAGGCCAATTATCATTCTGTCATTAATAACTG
>ENA-OQVM01005438-OQVM01005438.1-marine-metagenome-genome-assembly--contig:-NODE-5438-length-12231-cov-3.982146_pt1 | contig 12231 bp, 10 predicted proteins | sample MGYA00237776_ERZ505498 | MGnify/ENA primary metagenome ERZ505498 (study PRJEB26159, sample SAMN06265151) | marine metagenome | isolation source: Helgoland LTER site | place: Germany:Helgoland, sampling... | reverse complement strand
GGTCTAGTTGGCGTCTCTACCTGGCTCAACGGCGAAGAGCTTCGCGTTGGTGGTCCCCTGGGAGTTTGAGGTCAGGGCAGGCTAGTCTCTAGTGTTCTTAAATAGAGTCCGGATTATGAAATTGTGGTTCCTGAGAACAACGTTGATGGGGTGGCAGTAGTGGCTCGAGCTGTCGAAGGCGTGATGGATCTTCATTTTCGTTTCTGGTGTTGGCTCAGGGGTAGATCCTTGTAGAAAGGAGAGCACCGAGCTCGTTTGATTTCTATTCTGCTTTTCCCTCTTTGCAGTATTCTTTTGCCTCACTTTCTGGTCGTACAAGTTCTGCAAATGCTTCGCCATGACCTACTTCTTCGGCCCCCCGACGTGTTGATGGTTCATGACCTACAGCTCATTGAGAGCGTTCTCGGTCTTCTCATAATCTCTCAGGCAATCCTCCAAGTCCTTGATGGTCTATACCTGAATCGCCCTGACCCTCGTCAGGTCATTCAAAGTGTTGGCTTCCTCCCAAGATTCTTCTCTGACCTTCTTCTGCTTCAGGAATTCTCTCGTCAAGTAGCCTGCGAATGGATTCGCATCTCTATAATACGTATTGTCCTACTCTTTTCCAACATTTTGATTTTGATAATCGTTAATTACCACTGTCTGATTCATCAAGCTCTTATCAGATACGAATCTGGCATCATTTTGCGCCGATATAGTCGCAGCCATCCCCGGCAGCTACTGCATTCGATTCATCTTGTTGGGAGACACCTTTGCCTATCCCGCACTAGTATCGTCAATATCGAGCAGAAACTACTCAAAGTTAGTGAATGGCTATTAAGACTGCATCTGCGCTTGTTACTATAGTAGGGCTTGCTGCAGCGACAGTGGGTTTGTGACGCTTGGCCTTGTGTTTCTCTTGAGGTTAAACTGATTCTTAAATCCCTTGGTCTACGCTTTTTGTCCATGCTAAGGATTCATAGTTCTTGAAAGGCTATTTGCTATTCTAGTTTGATGTTCACCAATGTTAGGTATCATCATTCCGTTTGTAACAACAACTCTTGGCGCATCTTTATGTGATGGAAATAATCCCATTGGGTGACCTGAATACAAGACTAAAGTCTGTTCATCATTCATTTCGGCTAAGTATTGCATACATAGCAAGTATTGTGCCCAGTTTTGAAATACAGATCCATTCCCTCCATAAGTAATCAATTCTTCAGGATGTTGGGCAATAGCTTCATCTAAGTTGTTAGAGAGCATCATTTGTAATGCTGCAGCTTGTTTGCTTTTGTGTGGAAATTCTTCCAAGTGCCTTGCTTTTATTTTATAGTCAGGCATGAAACGATACATATAAATTCTTCCGTAAGTTTTAAGTTCTTTAGCAAATTCAGGAGCTAACACAGTATGCATATGCTCAGGGAAATATCGCAAAGCATTACGAATAGCTAATTTCTTCTCCTCTTTATTTAAAATATTTTTTGTAATGCTAGTCAGTTGATTTAGAGCATCTGTTAAGCTTTTTTTAATTTTAAATGGTTTTAAAGTTTTTATTTGAAAGTTTTTATATGAATCTTGCAACAACTCTTCGTCAAACAACTCCACTTGATGAGATGCTTTAAGAATAGCCTTAGGACCATTTTTAGTACCCGAGCCATAACTAACGGTTTTTTCCAGTCCAAAAGGAACTACGCACACACAATTTTTGGATTTAGTTTTTTGAGGAAGACCTAAAAAACCTGACAAGGAACTTAAAAATGTCATTTTTTGAAAATATTTGAATAGCTTTTTCTTGGTCGGTCTTTCCAGTTCATTCTATGGTAAGCATCACTTGCTATTAATGGAATAACGCTAGTGGCTTCAGCAAATACCATCTGCTCTTTAGTGGTATCAACTTTTCCCCATGAACTAGCTTCCTTTAAAGTAGAACTACTGCACGCTCCATCTCGAGAGTCAGCAACTGTAATTTGAATCGCATATTTGTGCATTTCAACTTCTTTACCTAAAAGCTCAGCACAAATAACAGTATCTTGAATAAAATTTTTAGGAACTCCTCCTCCGACCATAAACAGTCCAGAATTTTTAGATTGTATTTTTATTTCTGTCAGCTCCCTAAATTCACGAATAGAATCTATAGTCATGTGCTTATCTGGATTTTGCTCCTGATGAATGACCAAACCGAAGCCTGCAGAACTATCAGTAAAAGCAGGACAAAAAATTGGAACCCCATGGTCATATGCCATTTCGATCAGGGAACCTTTTTTTTTGGAATTTTTCTTTAAATATTTTCCTAGCTCCCAAATAAACTCTCTAGAAGTATAAGGTTTAGGATCTAAAGAGTTTGCAATTTCACATATAGTTTTGTCACAGGCTTGCAACTCATTTTCATCAATATAGGTATCATAAATTCTATCAATATAATTTTCTCTTAAAACATTATCATCTTGGAATTGGGATCCTTGATAATGTTTGAATCCTAATGCTTCGAAAAAATCCATATCAATGATAGAGGCACCAGTTGCTACTATCGCATCAACCATATTGTATTTAATTAAATCGGAGTATAGTTGCATACACCCTCCAGCAGAGGTAGAGCCTGCCAGTGTTAAAAAAATTGTACAGTCTTTGTCACTAATCATTTCGTTAAAAATCTTAGCTGCATTGCCTGTTTCTCTAGATGTAAAAGACATCTTACCCATTGAATCTATAATGGGCCTTGCATCGAACGAGGTAATATCAATATGTTCTACAGTAGTTGATAGAAAAGAGGGCTTCTTAGAATTCATTTTTTTATCCGAATAAATGTCTGATATTTTCGTTTTCATCAGCATCATATATGGACATTAACGGTTTATCGCACACATCGTGAATTTCATCTGAGTAACAGCCATTAAACTTTGTTCTTAAGCTAAGACCGTATGCCCCTAGTTGGCCAATCTCAATATAATCACCTTGTTTTATATTTGAGGGTAGCATGAATGGACCTTTCATAAAGTCAATGCCATCGCAAGTTGGACCGTAAAAACTATAAGGAACTAATCTTTTTGTGAATGATTTTTTTAATTGTATCGGTTTAGTGGGAAAAATAAATTGAGGTGTGCCAGCATCAAACAATGAGCCGTAAGTTCCATCATTAATATACAAATTCTGTTTTTTTCTAAGTTCCACCCTTACTATTGTTGACCCACTTTCTGCAACCAATGCCCGTCCCGGCTCACAAAGTAGTTCTGGTTTTGACTTCAAATTTAATTTAGCAAAGCTTTTTTTAATTTCATTGATATAGTTGATTAGTGGTTGCGGATACATATCAGGATAGGTTGTAGGAAATCCTCCTCCAACATTTATAATATTAGGTTCAATTCCTGTTTTTTTAATTAGAATACCAACATCTTTTAATGCCTTCGAATAAGAAATTGGGTGCATGCATTGTGATCCTACATGAAAACTAATTCCAATTTTGTTCGCAACTTCTTTTATTTGTCTTAACAATGAAGAAGATTCGTAAACAGTAGCTCCAAATTTTTTGGAAAGATCTATTTCTGCATGTTCATTGGATGCCTGAATTCTTAGATATAAAGTTAAGTCTTTTGCTTGATTAGTAGCTTTAAGAATTTTGTCTAGTTCATCTTTAGAATCTAATGAAAAATCTTTAACATTATATTTAAAGTAAGCTTCAGAGATACTCTCTTTGCTTTTGATCGTATGCATAAAGTATGCTTTAGCCTGCGGTGCTATTTTTTTAATTAATCTAATTTCTTCAATAGTGGCAGTATCAAAATTTGTAATATTATTTTTGAGTAAAGTTTTTAAAACTTTTTCGTTTGGATTTGCTTTGACAGCATACAATATGTTTCCAGGAAAATTATTCTTAAACCAAGCAGCAGAAGTTTCTATACTATCTTCTCTTATGCAGTAAACGGGATTTACAGGTCTTGTAGCTTCGACCAGCTCGTCAACAGACTGAAATTTTGCCATCTCATAAAACCTCTCGTTAGTTACTAGTCGACTTATAAAATTTAAAATATAAAGCCATCTTAATTCCGCAAATAGGGTTTTTCTGTATTAAAGTAAAGAAAAAAAACTCATTATTTTTTTGGAATGTGAACTAACTTAACAATCTATTCCGATGACATTTGTAGACAGTTTTTTTCTTGAGATTGTCCTTCTTTGGCATATATAAACAAGTATGAAATTTCCAAATAACACATTAAAAATAAGTGATTTTGAAGATAAGACGCTGCTTATAGTGGATGACGACGACCCTTTTAGAGGAAGGTTAGGAAGAGCCATGACGAGTAAAGGTTTTGAAGTAACTCTTGCAAAGGGAGTAGAAGAAGCAAAATTAATGGCTAAAAAAAAACCTCCAGCTTTTGCTGTTATCGACCTTCGACTTTTGGATGGCAATGGACTGGATGTAGTTGACGAAATTCACCGGATTAGAGAAGACAGCCGAATAGTTATGCTTACAGGATATGGAAATTTACCAACAGCAGTTGCAGCTGTTAAGGCCGGAGCCATAGATTACATTTCAAAACCTGCAGACGCGGAAGCTGTTGAGGCAGCCTTATTGGCAGCCCCAGATAGAAAAGCAGCCCCACCTGAGAATCCAATGTCGGCTGATCGAGTGAAGTGGGAACATATCCAGCGTGTGTTTGAACTTTGTAATCGCAATGTTTCCGAAACAGCAAGAAGGTTAAAAATGCATCGTAGAACCTTACAGAGAATTCTCTCCAAAAGATCTCCTAGATAATTATTCTAAGTTTTTTTTTAGACTAAATATTTTTGGAATTATTAGGGCAAGTAATAATATTTTACAAAATTCTGCAAGAATAAAAGGTTGCACACCAATTTCAAATATTGGCTTACTCCATCCCACAAGGTAACCTAGCCACAAATATCCCAGAAGATAAATGGGAACTACCGAAACAGCTAGATAGAAAAAGCGTAAAATAAAATTAGTTCTTAAATTAAAGTATCCAGACAAAAAAGCAGTAAATAAGAATCCTAATAAATACCCACCGGTTGGACCAACCATATAGCTTAACCCAAGTCCTTTTTCAGGAGTACCTGCAAAAACAGGAAAGCCAAACAGGCCTTCCATTAAATAAGTTAAAACAATTAAGCTTGCTTTTTTCCACCCAAAAAAAGATCCAAATAAAATAATTATAAAAGTTTGCATGGTCATGGGAACTGGATAAAAAGGAACTTTTATTTTTGAAGATACAATAAGAAGCGCAGATCCAAATAACAAAATTAAAAAGTAAGATATAATTTGAATTGATTTTGTGGAGTTTATATATTTGTTTGTAATCATAAATTTTTAGTTAGTTTAATAAATACGTCTTCTAAATCAGCATCTTCAGTCATTATGTCTTCAATTTCAAGACCTTTTTCTTTAATTTTAAAAATTATGTCTTCAATATTACTAATTGTTTTATCGTATTTTATCGATATTTGGTTATTTTTTAAGTATTCTATTTTTAGGTGATCATCTAATTTATCACCAATGTTTTTAAAGTTTTTCACTTTAAATTTTATTTTTTTTAAATGAATTTCTGACAGTAGATTTTCAGTTTTGTCCAATGCAACAATCTTCCCATGATTAATAATAGCTATTCTATCACAAAGCTCCTCTGCCTCTTGAAGGTAGTGAGTGGTCAAAATAATAGTTACTCCTTGCTTGTTAAGTTCTTTAACATTTTCTAAAAGTTTTTGTCTTAAATCAACATCAACACCAGCTGTTGGCTCGTCTAATATTAAGATTGGAGGTTGATGCACCATTGCTTTTGCAAGTAACAATCTCCTTCTCATTCCTCCGGATAGAGACCTCATATATGAATCTGCTTTATCTGTAAGGCTGGTAAGTTCTAATATTTTATCTGTAATCCTGTCTTTTTTGGCAACGCCGTACATACCCGCCTGAATATCTAATAATTTTTTAGGAGTAAAAAATGGATCAACGTTAACCTCCTGAGGGACTATTCCAATTGAAGCCCTTACTTGTCTAGGATTTAAGTCCAAGTCAAAACCCCATACATTAACCAAGCCCTGGGACTTAATGACTGTTCCTCCTAGAATATTAATCAAGGTGGATTTTCCAGCACCGTTAGGACCTAGCAACCCAAAGATTTCTCCCTGCTTAACATTAAACGTAATGTCATCTAAGGCTTTCAAAGAATTGCCATCCTGTAATTTGTAAGTCTTACCTATATTTTTTATTTCTAGGGCAATTGAATTATTCATGAAGTATTAATTGTATTAATACTCAATAATTTCTATAAAAGAAATTACTTTTATGGCCAATAACTCCAAAAAACATATTTATTTAATTGATGGCTCTGGTTATATCTTTAGGGCTTATTATGCCCTTCCACCTTTAACAAGAAAAAGCGATGGCTTACCAGTTGGTGCAGTTAGTGGTTTTTGCAACATGCTTTATAAATTTTTAGAAGAATCTAGGTCTTTAGACAAAGTAGATCGACCAACACACTTTGCAGTTATATTTGATACCGCAAGAAAAAATTTTAGAAACGATATTTACAAAGAGTATAAAGCCAATAGACAAGACACACCTGAAGATCTTATTCCACAATTTAGCTACATAAGAAAAGCTGTAGAGGCCTTTAACATTTTAGGAGTTGAATTAGAAAATTATGAGGCAGACGATTTGATAGCCACTTATAAAGAGCAGGCATCAAAAAGGAATATAAAAGTAACAATTATTTCATCCGATAAAGATCTTATGCAGTTGGTTGATGAGAATACTTTTATGATGGATACAATGAAAGACAAGTACATTGGCAGAGAAGAGGTCAAAGAAAAATTCGGAGTCTATCCAGATAAAGTAATTGACGTTCAGTCTTTAGCTGGCGATTCATCGGACAATATACCTGGAGTACCAGGTATTGGAATTAAAACAGCAGCAGAATTGATAAATCAGTTTGGTTCTTTGGAAAAAGTTTTAGAAAATGCTTCTAGTATAAAGCAGCCTAAACGTAGGCAGACATTGCTAGATAATAAAGACAAGGCTTTAATAAGCAAAAAGCTAGTAACCTTAAAAAAAGATGTGCCTGTTAAAACCTCTTTAGATGAGTTTGCCCTTAAATCCATCGATCCTGATAAAATATTAAAGTTTTTGCAGGAAATGGAGTTTGGTAGGCTTTTTAAAAAATTAGAAAGTGATTATGGAAAATTTTCAGGAAAAGCATCTCCTCAATCTAAACTTACTGAGTCTAAAGAACCAAGTGTTGAATCTGGCAAATTACCAGGCGTCCCAGAAAAAATTATAGAAAAAAAATTCTCCCTAATTTTTGACATGAGTGAATTGAAGAGTGTATTAAAAAAATCAGATGAAAAAGGGTTGTTTGCAATTGATACGGAAACCAATTCATTGGACACAATGGTTGCCAATTTGGTTGGTATTTCCTTGTCGTATAGGCCTGGAGAAGCATTTTATATTCCTATCGGTCATCAAAACAAATCTGATCCATTAATCAAAAAGCAGTTAAAACTAAAAGATGTATTGAGTGTCATTAAGCCTTACCTAGAGGATCCAACAGTTAAAAAAGTGGGTCAGAATATTAAATACGATTATAGAATTTTTCTAAAACATGGCATTCAAATGAACTCAATAGAAGACACTATGCTGATGTCATATTCTTTAGACGCAGGAAAAAATAGACATGGTATGGATCTTTTGTCAGAGCTTCATTTAAATCACAAAACCATTCCATTCAAAGATGTTGCCGGAGTAGGAAAATCTCAAGTCACTTTTGATTTTGTAGATATAGAGCAAGCAAAAGATTATGCCTGCGAAGATGCTGATATTACTCTTAGATTGTACCAGATGTTTGAAAAAAGACTATTTAATGAAAATGTTCTTAGCGTCTATGACAATTTAGAAAAGCCATTAATTAAAATTTTATCTTCAATTGAAAACAATGGAATAAAAATAGATAAAAACATTTTAGAAAAATTGTCTAAAAAATTTGAAATAGAAATTCAAAACCTTGAAAAAAAAATATTTAAAATTGCCAAGGAAGAATTTAATATTGGTTCTCCCAAGCAATTAGGAGATGTTATTTATGAGAAGTTAAAAATTGCTGGAAGCAAAAAGACTAAAAAAGGAAATTTTGCTACTAATGTAGCAGTGTTAGAAGATCTAGCATCCCAAGGACATGAATTCCCTAAATTAGTTTTAAACTGGAGACAAAAATCTAAACTTAAAAATACATACACAGATACTCTTCCTACATATATTAACTCCAAGAGCAAACGAGTACACACTTCCTTTTTATTGGCAGCCACTAGCACAGGTAGGCTTGCTAGCGCTAATCCAAATTTACAAAACATTCCTATCAAAAATATAGAAGGAAAAGAAATTAGATCTGCATTTGTGTCTGATAAAAACTGCAAACTAATCTCGGCTGACTATAGTCAAATAGAAATGAGGATTCTTGCCCACATGGGAGACGTTAAGGAGTTGAAGAAAGCCTTTTTAAACAAAGAAGATATTCACACATTAACGGCAAGTCAAATATTTGATGTTTCTTTAAAAAAAGTAGATGAGGATATGAGAAGAAAAGCAAAAGCAATCAACTTTGGAATTATTTATGGAATTTCTTCTTATGGTTTGGCAAAACAAATATCTGTTAGCAATTCTGAAGCAGAGAATTTTTTAAAATCCTATTTTGGAAAATTTCCTGAAATAAGAGATTTTATGAATGAAAATATAACGTTTTGCAGAAAGAATGGTTACGTAAAAACTTTATTTGATCGAAAATGTCATTTTCCTAACATCAATGATAAAAATCATACCTTAAGAACATTTCAAGAAAGAGCTTGCATTAATGCTCCCATACAAGGCACGGCAGCTGACTTGTTAAGATTGGCAATGATTCAAATTGACAAAAAAATTTCTGCTAAGGAGATACCAGCAAGCTTACTTATTCAGGTGCATGATGAGCTTTTATTAGAGTGTAAGGAAAAAGACGTATCTAGTGTTCAGCAAAAAATAGCTCATGAGATGGAAAATGCCTCTGAGCCTTTAGTCAAATTTAGTATTCCACTCACAGTAGATGTAAAAAGTGGTAAAAACTGGAGTGAGGCTCATTAAATTAGTAGTCTTTTTTTTGACTTTTTTTGATAATATTCATTATTAAATATGAGCAAAATAATTGCATTAGTTGATGATGATAGAAATATTTTAACAAGTGTTTCTATGGCCTTAGAAAATGAAGGCTTTAAAGTTCAAACATACCTTGATGGAGAAAGTGCCTATATAGGAATTACCAGAACCCCACCGGATTTGGCAGTTATAGATATTAAAATGCCAAGAATGAATGGAGAGGAACTTTTAAAAAAACTAAGAAAAAAAACAGACATTCCTATTATTTTTTTAACTTCTAAGGATGAAGAGGTTGATGAATTGCTTGGCTTGAAACTAGGAGCGGATGACTTTGTAAAAAAATCTGGAGGTTTTTCAATCAAAGTTTTAATTGAAAGAATCAAAGTTCAATTTAGAAAAAGAGATCAAAACGCACCTATTAGCAAAAATACAATTCAACAAGGAAAGTTAATTCTGGATCCAGAACAATTGGAGTGTCAGTGGGATAGCCAAGCGCTACCGGACAAATTAACAACAACCGAATTTCAAATAGTCTATGAATTGGCGAAAAGACCTGGTGTTATTAAAGAGAGATCACACTTAATGACTATTGCCTATAGAGAGAATAATGACATAGAAGACAGAACTATTGATAGTCATGTTAAGAGAATTAGAAAAAAATTTAAAAAAATTGATAAAGATTTTTCAGCTATAGAAACTAGATATGGAAGTGGCTATCGTTGGAATGTAGGATAGCAATGATTGCTAGATTATTATCCTCCCGGTCTTTACTAACTCAGTTCTTAGTTTTTAACTTATTTATATTTATTATTTTAAGTTTTTTTACGTTTCTTTATTTAAAAGCTATTCAGCCAGAATTGATATCAAAACAGTCTAACAAACACTTAAGAGTCATTAAAAATATAGAAGCTAATTTAAATATTCAAAAAATTAATATTCAAAAAGAGCAGCTAAAAAGTTTTTTGATTAAATCTAAATTTTTATTTGATGAGATCGACCAAATAAAATTTTTAGATAAAGAAAACAATCTTTTATTAGATTCTGATCTTCTAGATATTGAGCAGGGTGTTTTTTCTAGACCTTCAAGAATTGAGGAATACACATTGAAGAGTATACCTAAAGAAGAAATAATTTTAAAAAAAGATTTAAAGCAGAATTCAGCAAATTCAATTTTTTTAAAACAGCAGACACAAAGATTAGTTGACGAGAATAACTTTGCAGCATCTGAATTTGTTAACAAAAACCTAATAGTTCATACATTCTCAAAAATTTTGTTAGAAAATAATGAAACGTTAACAATTATAATTTCGGAAATTTCTAATGAAATTATGTTGGCTGTTGAGGAAAGAAAAAACTTTGTGCTGCGGTCAGCGTTAATTGCGGCTATTATTATTTTAATTTTTTCTATCTTTCTAAATGCTTATATTATTAAGCCAATCAGAGAATTGAATGTTTTTGCCAATCAGGCATCTCCAGAAAGTAAAAAAAACAATTTAGGTAATCAGATAGAAGCACGTGATGATGAAATTGGTAACTTGTCTAGGTCCTTAAGAGATATGACCTCTTCGCTTTATGATCGTATTGATCTTGCAGAAAGATTTGCATCAGATCTTACACATGAAATTAGAAACCCACTTGCATCATTAAAAGGTGCTTCAGAATTATTAATCAATACTAATGATGATGTTAAGAGAAATAAGTTGTTAAAAATTATATCTAACGATGTAGAGCGTATTGAACGACTAATAACAGACTATTCTCAAGTTCTCAAAGACGAGGCCAGTCAATCAAGATCCGTTACTAAAGAATTTGATTTAATACCTTTGATAGAAAGTGTAATTGAAGATTTTAACACAGACATTAAAACTTTGGACAAAAATATTTCTATAAATTTTAAAAACACATCTAACTTGTCCGAGGCAAAGGTGTTTGGGGTAGAAAGTAGAATCGAACAAGTCATAGCAAATATTTTAGAAAATGCAGTTTCTTTTAGCCCAAACAATGCAGAGGTAATATTGTCTATTGCCAAAAAAAATAAGGACAAAGAAGTGGAAATATTAGTTATAGATAAAGGCCCGGGCTTTGATGAAAAAAATGTTAGCAAGATCTTTGAGAGATTTTATAGCGATAGACCAGATGATAGTTCTGTTAATCATTCAGGATTAGGTTTAAATATTGTAAAAAATATCATCGATTCTCACAAAGGGTCTATAAAAGCCTATAACTTCTCAAAAAAATCAAATTCTGGGGCAGTTATAGATATTCAGTTACCTCTTAGGAAATAAAGAATTGATTTATAAAAACAATGTTGCTACATGCATGTGAAAATATGGATTACAAAGTTAAAGATATAGGCCTTGCAGATTTTGGGGATAGAGAAATTTCTCTTGCTGAAACAGAAATGCCGGGACTAATGGCCTTAAGAAAAGAATATTCTGCTCAACAACCTTTAAAAGGGGCAAATATTCTTGGATGTCTTCACATGACAATTCAAACAGCTGTATTAATAGATACATTGGTAGCATTGGGTGCTTCTGTAAGATGGTCTTCATGCAATATATTTTCAACTCAAGATCACGCAGCTGCAGCAATTGCAAAAAAAGGAATTCCTGTATTTGCTTGGAAAGGTGAAACCGAGGAAGAATATTGGTGGTGTGTTAAACAAACCATTGAAGGAAATAAGGACTGGAAGCCTAACATGATATTAGATGATGGAGGTGATCTTACGGATCTTATGCATAAAGAATACTCACATTTGTTAAAAGATGTAAAAGGAGTTTCAGAAGAAACAACCACCGGAGTGTTGGCTTTAAATAAAATGGCCGAAGATAAAAAATTATTAATACCAGCAATTAATGTAAATGACTCAGTAACAAAATCTAAGTTTGATAATCTTTATGGATGTAGAGAAAGTCTTGTTGATGGTATCAAGCGAGCAACAGATGTCATGATGTCAGGTAAAGTAGCAATCGTTGCCGGATTTGGTGATGTAGGAAAAGGTAGTGCAGCATCTCTTAGACAAAGTGGAGCTAGAGTAATGGTGACAGAAACAGATCCAATTTGTGCATTACAAGCAGCTATGGAAGGCTATGAAGTAGTTGTTATGGACGAGTCTATTAAAGAAG
>ENA-OQVM01005437-OQVM01005437.1-marine-metagenome-genome-assembly--contig:-NODE-5437-length-12231-cov-5.823186_pt1 | contig 12231 bp, 10 predicted proteins | sample MGYA00237776_ERZ505498 | MGnify/ENA primary metagenome ERZ505498 (study PRJEB26159, sample SAMN06265151) | marine metagenome | isolation source: Helgoland LTER site | place: Germany:Helgoland, sampling... | reverse complement strand
GAAACATCAATTGACGTTGAAAACAGCTTGGTACGCGAAGTGGCGCACCATCGCTGCTGAAATGTATACCGAAATGATGACTGAGTAATCAATGTCGTGAATGTGGGGGGACATACGCCCCCCACATGTCAACTCAAAGAGAAATTTCATGCAATCCAACGCGCTCAATATATCAATCAATTCGATCACAAAAACATATGGCGACTTCCATGCTCTGAACGATGTAAATCTCGAGATTAAGTCTGGAGAGTTTTTAACCCTTTTGGGCCCATCAGGTTCTGGAAAGACCACGCTTTTAATGGTTCTGGCCGGTTTCACGCGACCTGATTATGGCAGTGTAAAATTTGGTGAGGAAGAGGTGATTTTAAAACCTCCTCATCTGCGCGAAATCGGCATGGTATTTCAAAATTATGCGCTGTTTCCGCATATGAATGTTGAGGAAAACGTAGGTTATCCCCAAAAACTGCGGGGTGTTCGTAAATCGGAAACGAAACATAGTGTGGACGAAGCTCTTAGCACCGTTAAGTTGGATGGTCTGGGCAAAAGACGCGTCAGCGAACTGTCAGGTGGGCAAAAGCAGAGGGTCGCTTTGGCCCGCGCAATCGTCTTTAAGCCAAAAATTTTACTTATGGATGAGCCTCTCTCGGCACTGGATAAAAAACTGCGTGAAGAGATGCAGATCGAGTTGCGGCAATTGCACGACAGCCTGAACATAACTACTGTTTATGTAACCCACGACCAGAAAGAAGCCTTGACGATGTCTGACCGAATAGCAGTCATTAACGGCGGGCAATTGATGCAATTGGATACCCCGAATGAAATTTACAGGCGCCCCAACAATGCCTTCATTGCTGATTTCATAGGAGAATCCAGCTTACTATCTGTAAAAGTTCACGGCAGCACCACGTATATGGGCGCGTCTGAAATCTGCGCCAACCAAACTCCGGGCCGTGACGGAGACTACTTACTAATGGTGAGACCGGAAAAACTGTTCTTGGCGGACAAAACCGAAAAAGACGCAAACTTTTTTGATGGCCGAGTGGAAGAGTCGATCTTTCAGGGCGAGAGCCAACTGATGGTAATAAAATTAGATCCAGAAATCTATGGTGGACAAGAGCTTCGCATGCGTTTGCCCAATGGCAGTGAAACAATGCAGGCCCTGCCAAAAATTGGTGAAAAAATATCAGTAGGCCTGCGGTTCGCCGACAGTTTTCTGGTGGATTGAACAGATGGTAGCAACCGGCGAACATATCAATGAATCTGATCTTAAAAAACTAGCTCAGCAGGAAAAATATCAGTTATTTGGACTGACTGTGCCCTATTTAATCATGGTGTCAGCCTTAATCATTATCCCGATAGGATGGCTACTTTATATGTCGTTTATCGGCAGAGACGGCACGCTCTCTTTCGAAAATTACGAACGGATGATAAAGAGCAAAGCCTATCTGCGGATTTTTATAACCACATTTAAGATCAGCATACTCACAACGCTTATCTGCGCTTTACTGGGATATCCCCTCGCCTATTTCATGTCGCAGTTGTCAAACCGCTGGGCTAATATTTGCATGATTGGGGTCTTGATACCTTTTTGGACCAGCCTGCTTGTCCGGACCTATGCTTGGTTGGTGTTATTGCAGCGCAAAGGCGTGATCAACAATATGGCAATTGATCTGGGTATCATTTCCGAACCGATAAAATTTGTTCATAATACGTCGGGCACGCTGATCGGCATGGTGCACATTATGCTGCCGTTTTTAATATTACCCCTGTACGCAAACATGAAGGCCATCGACAAAGATTGCCTGAAGGCCGCCTCTAGTCTTGGCGCCACGCCAACTCGAGCTTTCTGGACAGTATTTTTCCCGCTCTCTATTCCTGGTCTTCTGGCGGGTCTGCTAATCGTCTTCGTTCTATGTTTGGGCTTTTACGTAACACCGGCGGTTTTGGGTGGCGGCAAGGTCATCATGGCAGCAATGAAAATTTCTAGTAACATTGAGCTGTATTTTAGTTGGGGCGCTGCCAGTGCTCTGGGCGTTGTGTTGCTAACGGTCACAGCCTTCATCCTCTACATTACCTCGAAACTAGTTTCGATCGATCAATTAAGTGGAGGGCGCTAACCAATGCAATGGTTGAACAAAAATGTGTCTGAAACTCAGATCAAACTAAGAGACAGGCTATGGCTATATGTCTTTTCTGCTGTGGTGCTGTTTTTATTGATTGTACCTTCATTGGTCGTGATCCCGATGTCTTTTTCAGCTAGCCAATATTTGGAATTTCCACCAAAAGAGTGGTCTTTAAGATGGTATGAAAACTATTTTTTTTCATGGAAGGTTGAAAACGGGTTCAACGACTGGATGGCAGCGACTTGGACGTCGATAAAAGTTGCCGTTCTAACTATTTTTGTGGCGACACCTGTTGGAACGATGGCTGCTTACGGGCTAATTAACAGTGATAATCGCCTGCGCAACATGTTATTTCCTATAATGATCTCGCCGATAATGGTGCCGGTCATCCTCGTGGCAATTGGTCTATTTTATTTCTTTGTCCAGTTCAAAATGGTCAATAGTATATTAGGGTTGGTTCTGGGTCATTCATTGGTTGCGATGCCGCTGGTGCTTATAATCGTTTTATCCGCTTTGCAAAATTATGACATGAACCAAGAGAAAGTGGCGCGATCCCTCGGTGCAACACGTATAAGAGCCTTTTTTGAGATTACGCTTCCGCAAATAAAATTCTCAATTATTTCGGCTTGTTTGATTTCATTTCTCACTTCGTTTGATGAAGTCATAATCTCTTTGTTTGTGTCCGGAGGTGACAATTCGACGATCACTCGAAGCATGTTTTTAGCGTTAAGAGACCAAATTGACCCAACAATTGCGGCCATATCTACAATTCTGATCCTTATCTCTTCAGGTTTACTGGTCGCGACTCAACTGTTGAAAAGACAAAGCGAATAAGGACCATAAATGCCCGATTATGATTTTATAGTTGTCGGCGCTGGTTCGGCAGGCTCCGCATTGGCCAACAGGCTATCCAAAGATCCCAACAAGCACGTTTTATTGCTTGAAGCCGGTGGCGCTGACAGCCATCCTTGGGTACGCATCCCAATGGGGTACGGCAAGGTGTTCTATGACCAAAGGGTGAATTGGAAATATACCACTGAACCAAACAAAACCCTTGACGGCAATCGGATTTATTGGCCCCGCGGAAAAGTCATGGGAGGATCAAGTTCGATCAACGCGATGGTGTACGTGCGCGGGCATCCACAAGATTATGACCACTGGGCAAAAGATGCGCCGGGATGGTCGTGGACAGATGTTGCCCCGGTTTTCAAACAGATGGAGAATTGGCTTGGCGCCCCAAGTCCAGACCGAGGAAACGATGGGCCGCTGAGCGTACGCGATATTGCAGACGATGCCCATCCTTTGTGCACCAATTACTTAAAAGCAGCCGAACAGGCCGGGTTCGCTTTCAACCCCGATTACAACAGCGGGCAGATGGAAGGTGCCGCGCTTTACCAGATCACCACCAAAGACGGTCTGAGGGCCTCAGCCGCTCGAGCCTATATTACGCCAGTCCAACACCGCAGCAACTTGACACTTGCGCTGCAGGCGCATGTACAGAGGCTTTGCTTTGAGGGCCGCAAAGTTACCGGCGTGCGTTATTTGCAAAAAGGACAGCTCAAGACGGCGCACGCACGCGCCGAAGTCATTCTGTGCGGTGGCGCAATCAATTCGCCGCAACTGCTTCAACTATCGGGTATTGGCCCCGGCGCACTTTTGCAGGGCCACGACATCCCCGTGGTGCAGGACATGGCTCAGGTCGGCCGCAACCTCAAAGATCATCTCGGGGCTGATGTGCATTACCGCAGCAAGGTGCCAACCTTAAATCAAGTACTGCGCCCTCTATCAGGCAAAATTAGGGTCGCATTACAATATCTGTTCAACCGCAGCGGGCCGCTGTCACTCAGCCTCAATCAAGCCGGCGGTTTCATTCGGTTACGCGAGGATGCGGCCAGCCCCGACATCCAAATCTATTTCTCGCCGGTAAGCTATACCCGTGCTCCGGCCGGCACCCGCCCACTTATGACGCCAGATCGCTTTGCCGGCTTTTTGCTGGGCTTTAACCCCTGCAAGCCAACCAGCGTTGGACATCTTGAAATTGCCTCCCCCGATGCGGCAGACGCCCCTCGCTTGCACGCGAATTACCTGTCAACGCGTCATGATACAGATCTTATGCGCGACGGGTTGAGGCTGATGCGTAATATCGCCGCCTCACCAGCGTTGACCGATGTGATCGAGGCCGAAATTACCCCCGGTCCCGCTGTAACCTCTGATGAGGATTTAGACAGGTTTGTCCGTAAAAATGCCTGGAGCGTGTTTCATCAATGCGGCACCTGCCGGATGGGGCGTGATCCAGCCACCAGCGTAGTCGACCCCAAGCTTAGGGTTCACGGCATTGAAAGCCTTCGTGTTGCGGATGCCTCAATCTTTCCTGATATTCCAACCGGAAACACCAATGCTGTCGCGATTATGGTGGGGGAAAAAGCCGCCGACCTGATCTGTTCAAATCAAAACTGACAAAGGGATCTGTCATGAAAATCAAAAGCATCGAAAGCTTTGTCAATGAATTTGTCGGCTTCACCCGCGTCACCACAGAAGACGGGGCACAGGGGTGGGGACAAATGTCCACCTATCATTCAGACATTACCGCACAAGTCCTACACCGTCAGGTCGCGCCTTGGACATTGGGCAAACCCATAGCCGAGCTGGACGACATGCTCGATCTTGTAACCGAGCGCGAACATAAATTCCCCGGCTCGTATATCTGCCGTGCTATGACTGGGCTCGACACTGCGATCTGGGATTTGCGCGCCAAGCAAAAAGGAGTGCCCGTCGCGACCTTGCTGGGCGGCTCACCCGGTAAAATTCGCGCCTATGCATCATCCATGAAGCGCGATATCACCCCCAAGGACGAAGCAGATCGCCTCTGCCGGTTGCGCGACAGCCATGGCTTTGATGCCTTCAAGTTTCGCGTCGGCGCAGAAGTTGGCCGCAATCAAGACGAGTGGCCCGGACGCACCGAACAGATTATCCCGACAATGCGCCGCGCCATGGGCGACAAGATCGACCTTTTGGTCGATGCCAACTCCTGTTTTACACCGACCCGCGCCATAGAGGTGGGACACCTTTTACAAGACAACGGCATTTCCCATTACGAAGAGCCCTGCCCCTATTGGGAGTTTGAGCAAACCAAACAAGTCACAAACGCGTTGGATTTGGACGTCACAGGGGGCGAACAAGATTGCATGCTGGCCAATTGGCAGACAATGATAAAGGACCGCGTGGTCGATATTATCCAACCCGACGTGTGCTATCTAGGCGGCATAAGCCGGACCCTGAGAGTGGTTGAAATGGCCAAAGCGGAGGGGATTCCGGTCACACCGCACTGCGCCAATCTGTCAATGGTAACGCTGTTTACCATGCATCTGTTACGGGCCATTCCCAATGCTGGTAAATATCTCGAATTTTCGATTGAGGGTTTAGATTACTATCCTTGGCAAGAAAATCTTTTTGTCACCTCGCCCTTCACAATTTCGGACGGACAGGCCGTGGTTACCGATACGCCCGGTTGGGGGGTTGAAATCAACCCTGAATGGCTGGGACAATCCAGCTATCAAATCAGCGAATATAATGCCGCATAAATGAAAGTGCTCCTGTCGGGGCGTGTCAATGCTGACTTGGCAAAGAGCACCCTGACACGCACAGAATACTTTACCTGCACTCGATGTCTTCGACAATGTCAGGATTAGGTTGCACTTCGCAAAATCAGACCCTACGGTAAAAATCATGCAAGCTTCACTTATTGATCCATTCCAGCGCCACATAGATTACCTTCGGGTGTCCGTCACCGACAGGTGTGATTTTCGATGTGTATATTGCATGTCGGAAAACATGACCTTCTTGCCTAAAAAAGAATTATTGACGCTTGAGGAATTAGACCGACTGTGCAGCACTTTTGTCTCTATGGGGGTTAAGAAACTCAGAATTACCGGTGGCGAACCTTTGGTACGGCGCGACATCATGACATTTTTTCAAAGCATCGGGCGACATCTTGAAACCGGCGCTCTGGAAGAGCTGACCTTGACCACCAATGGCTCGCAGCTTGAACGGTTTGCAGACCAGCTTTACGCCGCAGGGGTACGACGGGTGAATATTTCGCTCGATACACTGGACGAGGCAAAGTTTGCCGAAATAACCCGTTGGGGGCGCTTGCCTCAAGTCAAACGCGGCATTGATGCCGCCTTGCGGGCAGGTCTTAGGGTCAAGCTGAACGCCGTGGCTCTGAAGGGCTTTAACGAAGACGAAATGATCCCGATGACGCAGTGGTGCGCTGAACGCGATATGGACCTGACCTGGATCGAAGTGATGCCGATGGGTGATCTGGGCAATGAAGACAGGCTCGATCAATATTGGTCGCTGAAAGATCTGCGCGCGCGCTTGCGCGAACACTATACCGTCATAGATCTTACCGAGCGTTCAGGCGGACCTGCGCGCTATGTGCGGCTTGAAGAGACTGGTCAGAAAATTGGTTTCATAACGCCGCTGACACATAACTTTTGTGAAAGCTGCAACCGAGTGCGCCTGACCTGCACAGGTGAGTTGTATATGTGCCTCGGTCAAGAGGATATGGCCGATCTACGTACGCCCTTACGCGCAAACAGCGACGCAGATGCACTTTTGGAGCAGGCGATAAGGGATGCGATTGACCGCAAGCCCAAAGGCCACGATTTTGATTATTCGCGCCAGCGCCCGGATGGTCAGATGAGCCGCCACATGAGCCACACTGGCGGCTAACACCGAATTCTCACACCTCAACGCAAGACCCCTGCCCTTTTTTAGTCTGGTATTGAGCCAGCCTAAAGCTCCGCCAGCGGCCTGCGTTCTTGCACCCAGTCGCCCAAATTAATACGAGCGCGGCATTCCAAGGACATGTTCAGCGATATAAGACAGGATCATATTGGTCGAAATCGGCGCCACCTGGTACAGGCGCGCCTCACGGAATTTCCGCTCAACATCATATTCTTCTGCGAACCCAAACCCTCCATGGGTCTGAACACAGGCCTCAGCTGCAGCCCAACTTGCATCTGCAGCCAAAAGCTTGGCCAAATTCGCCTCTTCGCCAGGGTTACCCCCAGCCTCATAAAGCCGGATTGCTTCATGCACCATCAACTCGGCGGCTCGCATCTGTGCATAGGCTTTTGCAATGGGAAACTGCACGCCTTGATTTTGCCCAATAGGTCGCTGAAAAACCGTGCGATCACCAGCATAGACCGAAGCTTTTTCAATAAACCATTTCGCATCGCCGATACATTCGGCGGCAATCAGCAAACGTTCGGCATTCATCCCCGATAGGATATAGCGAAATCCTTTACCTTCCTCTCCCACAAGACTGGACGCAGGTATTTCCATATCATCGAAAAACAGCTCGGTTGTTGCGTGATTCATCATTGTACGGATCGGGCGAATCGTAAGTGATTTTCCTAGAACATCACGCATATCAATCAAAAATACGGACAGACCATCGGTTTTTTTCATCACTTGATCACGCGGTGTCGTGCGTGCCAAAAGTAAAAGAAGATCGGAATGTTCCGCCCGACTGGTCCAGATTTTCTGACCATTTACAATATAACGGCCCCCCTGCCGGCGCGCGGTTGTGCGCAGCGCAGTGGTATCAGTGCCGCTGCTGGGTTCTGTCACACCAAAGGCCTGCAGGCGTAACTCACCACGGGCAATTCCTGGCAAAAAAGCAGTTTTTTGCACTTCTGTGCCGTGGCGCAAGACCGTGCCCATAGTATACATCTGCGCGTGGCATGCACCCGCATTACCTCCCGAACGATGGATTTCCTCGAGGATGGCAGCCCCCGCTGACAGCGGCAATCCAAGGCCGCCAAAGGCTTCGGGAATTAGTGCCCCAAGATAACCTTCTTCGGTCAGAACGCGCACAAATTCTGTTGGGTAAGCCTGCTCACGGTCCGTTTTGCGCCAGTAGTCTCCCACAAAACTAGCGCATAGTTTTGTCACCCCATCACGTATATCCTGATGGTCAAGTGTAAATGCCATATATGCCTCCCAAAATATAGCCAAAGGATACTAACAATTGTCGCAACATACCACATCACAAGCCCCGTCAAAAATATAATTCATCGATATCAAGAGCCTCATTATCAGCCCAGATCTCAAGCGACAGCACATTGCGCAATTGCCTGTATGCGCAGACAGAACTTTAACCACTTATAAAACTGCGTGCCGCCGCGAGTTGGCCTCGATTTGAAAATAGCATGCTTCAAACCATCGAAAAACAACAGGGAATAGACCTCATCGCGCAAACACTGCTTGAAGCTGTTGAATATTACGAGATAAACTGACCCGAACAATAAAGTGGGGCTCAAGCCCTATTTAACAGGCGGAGTATTGTCTCAGGTATTTTTGCAAAAGTTCATAAAAACGCATCGGGAATTCCCTTTCATCTGGGGGGATCGATAGCCACACTATACGCGTTGAAAACTGCTGCATGACCTTGCACAAAACCAGACTAAGAAATATTGAGGGAGACGAGGCATGATAACACACAAAGATACAGCCATCATAACCGGCGGCGCGCAGGGTATCGGACTGGCTTGTGCTAAACGTCTTGCCGCCAATGGCAGCAAACTCGTTTTGCTCGATACCGACGAAGCGGCGCTCACCCAAGCAAAAGACCAGCTACCGAATGTCCCTCTGCGCCTGCTTAGCGTCGATATTACCAATTACGAAGCGGTGCAAAACGCGATCAAGGACATAGAGCAGGACTTCGGTTCAATTACCCAAATGATAAATTCAGCCGGAATTTCTGGACCCAATGCCTTGGTCGAAGACTATCCACTTAGAGACTGGCAACAAATTATTGATATCAATCTAACCGGTAGCTTTCATATGCTGAAAGCGGTGCTGCCCGGCATGAAATCGCGCGGCTATGGGCGCATCGTGATGGTCGCTTCAGTCGCCGGAAAAGAAGGCAACCCCAATGCCAGTGCCTATTCTGCATCGAAAGCCGGTGTGATTGCCTTGACCAAATCAGCTGGAAAAGAATGCGCCAAGTTGGATATAGCGGTGAATTGTATTACCCCAGCAGCGGCTAAGACGCGCATTTTTGATCAGATGACGCAAGAACACATCGACTACATGCTCTCAAAAATTCCGCGTGAACGATTCTTGGAGGTTGGTGAAGTGGCCGCAATGGTTGAATGGCTTTGCGCACCGGAAAACAGTTTTACAACGGGCGCAGTCTTCGATCTGTCGGGGGGGCGCGCAACCTATTAAAATAGGACCAACCAAGGACATTACTGGTTAATTTTTCTTTATTTCGGCACTTAATCCCAGGGTAGGAAGCCAGAGATTTCTCTCGGTGTCACGGGCGCAGATACAAAAGAAAACATCATGCAATGACGTATTTAACGACGTTTAATTAAGCTATGCATTATTACAATAGAGATGTTTCAAACTCGCAAGTTTAGCAACAACCCAAATTAACATCACAATTGATATATTATATAGGTGTTCAGTATAAACTCACGCAATTTTTGGTCGTTGACTACATTGAGAGGTGTTGGAAATTTAGAGGTAGCATCAGGATACTAGATCAATGGCGCTTGCTATTGCGACAAATACTGCAGCTCTGACGGCAGCCAGCGCGGCGTCCAGTGTCAATCGTGACATAGGAACGTCGATGGCACGGCTGTCATCTGGCAAGCGTATAAATGCTGCATCTGACGATGCAGCGGGAGTGGCTATTGCCTCTCGACTTTATGTCGAAATTCGAGGAACCAAACAGGCCATCCGCAATGCGCTGGACAGCCAGTCTCTCATTAACACAGTCGAAAGCGCTCATTAACACAGTCGAAAGCGCTCATAAAGAAGTTGAAAATCTTCTACAGCGGATGCGAGAACTGGCGGTTCAATCGGCAAACGACACCAATAGTGATCAAGACAGATCAAATCTTCAAGCTGAGATGAATGCATTAATCACTGAGGTCGACCGGATTTCATCCGCAACAACATGGGCCGGCGAAAGCTTAATGACCGATGCGGATGGCAAGACATTTTCTTTCCAAGTTGGCACGGCAATAGGTAATGAAAACCAAATTGGCGTTACGATTGATGCCATGAGTTCCAGCGCCCTCGGTCTGGGCGCAGCAAGCACAATCAACGTAGATTTTGATTTAACCACAGGTGGATTTGGGCCAACCGGTACGCTGACTGATATTAATCCAAATGATGCCTCACTTGGCGCGCTGCTCACGCCCACAACCGCCGGGGGCACCGTCACGCTGAACCTCGGCACCAGCAATGCCACGCCACATGGCTCATTCGATCAAACGGTCACGGACTGGATTCCGTTTGATCCCGTAACCCCCGGGGATACCGTAACGCTTACCTTCGGAAATGACGGAACCAATGATGTAACTTTCGACATTGACACAACTGACCAATCCAGCCTGCAAAGTGTGGTAGATCTTATTAATGGTGGTGGGGGCGATCCGGCTATGATGGCCGGGGTATTTGCCCATGGCGTAGCGGCACAAGTGATGAACACAAACGGGTACAATCAGCTTTCAGTTACCATAACCGGTTTTGGTTCCAGATGTCTTTGCTGCACTGTCGCTGCTAATAATTCTTAAATATGGTTTTATGATCCATAGCAGTATTTTTTTACTTAAGTATATTTACATATACTTATTAATATATTATTTAGTGGTGCAATATTGATAGAAAATTAGGGTATTTAGATGAATAAAGCCACCTACGTTACCGGTATAATAGTCGCCGCAGTCCTTGGAACCTATTTCGGATTATTTGGTTCGCTCGCATTGGACTGGATGTTGCCATATAACATAAACTCAACAAATCCATTCAATGGTTTGAGAGAATTTGCACCAAACTTAATTTTTTCAGCAGCCGGCGCATGGGTTGGAATTGCTTTTTACAAGATCGCCTGTAAATCCTAACACACTCCTGTTACCGATCACTTGTGTGACCGCCAGATGCGACCGGTTGCATAGTCAGGCCGCACGCCCGATGCAAAGGAAGCATACAAACGGCAAGACCAGAGATCAATGCCGCGCTGCGAACCAATGACCGCCGTAGTGAGCATAAAAGCCTGCAAATGCATATTGGAAAGATAAGTAATTGATAAAAGAGCGCTTGGAAGTAAAACCAAACAATTGAACAGAGGTAAATTCCTGTATTAGACAACCAATTTACCTGTTAGGGGCATAAAAGTTTTATACCAACTTACTTACACTTTAGCCTGAAAATAACTCCGATGGCACCAGCGAATGAAACCAAGAAAGAGACCGATTCAGGTCAAAATCTGTAAAAAAGGGGAAGAATTGAATTTAATCTAAACACTGAGCACCCAACAGTAATTTTTACCCTTGGAGGAAATTTCACGAGGGGTAAGGTAGACCAATCAACTGATCTGAGAGAAATCGGCGCAAATGACTTTTGAAATGTGCGAGCACAAGTCATGTAATTTCAATTGTGCCCCTCAGAAGCTTAAAAAAGGCAATGCTGTTTGAAGTTTTTTGAATATTGATGGAGCGAAACAACGTGTACAGACTGCATTTGCACACCCAATACTAGCAGAATGACAAAAGCGTTTAGAACCCACAAACTAGATCGTAGTGGGAAAGACTACAAAAGATTCAATAGAGGTTTCACAACCTCTCAGTGCAAAGTTTCAGAATTATGCCGGAGTGGTCTGCCCTTAATTCACGATCAGCAGAAATATACCTTAAATGCAGGGCGTTTTCGTCCCTCGGGCGAGAAACTGAAAAAAGCGAGAAATCTAAAGTTTGCTTTGTCATATCGTCCCATCTAGCCAACGTTCTTAAAGACAATAGTTTTCAAATTTGAGAAAATGCGTTTTTGAAAAAACTGAATCTATGTTGAACGAGAAGCCCAACGCGACGCGCAGAAAGGAAGACAGGAAGACAGCCGTCACTTCGTACCACCATGCGACCCACGGAATCAGACAGGGGCTTAATTCTATCCGGATCAGCCCATCGCTTGATGCCAAACTCTTTTGACTTATCGGCCAAGCGGGTCCCTTCATTACGCTAGGTATTCAGGAGCCAAACAACGCTCACAATGAATATTGAGACATAATTGAAATTAACAAGTATTTTTG
>ENA-OQVM01005431-OQVM01005431.1-marine-metagenome-genome-assembly--contig:-NODE-5431-length-12235-cov-8.702500_pt1 | contig 12235 bp, 9 predicted proteins | sample MGYA00237776_ERZ505498 | MGnify/ENA primary metagenome ERZ505498 (study PRJEB26159, sample SAMN06265151) | marine metagenome | isolation source: Helgoland LTER site | place: Germany:Helgoland, sampling... | reverse complement strand
TAACGCTCAAAATCTTCATTGGGGCCAAACTGGGTGGGGTTGACAAAAATCGAAACAATGACCTTATCGGCACGCTCTTTCGCAATGTCGATCAACGATAGGTGCCCTTCGTGCAGACAGCCCATCGTCGGCACTAATCCGATCAAACGGCCACTAGAGCGTAGACCGATAGCGTGAGATTGCATTTCATTGACCGATTGAATTGTTTGCATAACAAATTTCCAGACAAACTAAGTCCGACTGCCACTTTATCACAATAATAATCACAACTTAACCATTTAACGAACAACTCAACTTTCGGCATGTCGCCAATATCCATTCACATTTAGTCATTAATCATGAGCGATTCATATATCCAAGAACTCTTCGCTGAGCGCATCGGCGGCAATCAATACGGCAAATCCACTGCCATCTATAAGTTTGAGAAGATCAAACGCGCCAAGAAGGCCGCAAAAGACGCGAAGCCAGACGTCGACCTGATCGACATGGGCGTTGGTGAACCAGACGAGATGGCGTTCCCAATCGTGGTCAAAGCCCTGCAAGATGCGGCGGCACAGCCTGAGAACCGTGGTTACGCAGACAATGGCGGCGACGATTTTAAGGCCGCCGCCGCGCAATACATGTCCACCGTGTTTGGCGTAAACGACATTGATCCAACCACCGAAGTCGTCCACTCGATCGGCTCGAAGACTGCCCTTTCGATGATCCCAGCCTGTTTCATCAACCCAGATGAGGTCGTCCTGATGACATCGCCTGGCTACCCAGTGCTGGGCACTCACGCCAAATATCTTGGCGGGGAAGTCTTCAACATGCCACTCAAGGAAGAAAATGACTTTCTTCCTGAGCTCGATGCAGTGCCCGACGACGTCGTCTCGAGAGCAAAGATTATGGTACTCAACTACCCGAACAATCCGACTGGCGCATCTGCGACCCTCGAGTTCTTCGAAAAAGCCATTACATTCGCCAAGGCCAACCACCTGATCATCCTACAAGACGCCGCCTACTCGTCACTGATCTTCGAAGGCACACCGATCTCCATCTTTCAGGTCGAAGGTGCGAAGGACGTCGCCATCGAGCTGCACTCGCTTTCGAAAAGCTACAACATGACAGGCTGGCGCATCGGCTTCGTCGTTGGCAACCCGCTCGTGGTGCAAGCTTACGCCGACATGAAGGACAACTCCGACTCTGGCCAATTTCTCGCCATTCAAAAGGCTGGCGCAGTCGCGCTCGCGAATCCTCAAATCACTGAAGAGATCTCCGCGAAATACTCACGCCGCATGGATCTACTCGTCGACGCTCTCAACGGTGCAGGTTTCAAAGCGAAAAAGCCCAAGGGCAGCTTCTTCCTTTACGTAGCCGCACCAAAGTCGGTGACGATCGACGGCAAGACCACCGAGTTCGAATCTGGTGAAGCCTGCAGCCAATGGCTGATCACTGAAGAGCTCATCAGCACGGTGCCTTGGGATGATTGCGGCAACTTCGTACGCTTCTCGGTGACCTTCGCCGCTCAAGGTGTCGAAGCTGAAAAAGCCATCGCCGCCGAAATCGGCCAGCGCCTTGCGAAGTACAGCTTTGCCTTTTAGCGGCACATCGGCTGACACTCCATTGATGGTCGCTGTTCCAGAGGCGTCCTCCTCATCCAGACCAACTACATTATGAATACTACCGAAATCACGTCACTCTTCGACCAATGGAACGCGGCTCTCCAAACGGGTGAGCCGAAGAATGTTGCCGCACTCTACGAGACCAATGCCATCTTGCTGCCGACCGTCTCCAACCAGGTGCGTCACAATCACGCAGAAATCGAGGACTATTTCGTCGCGTTCCTCGCCAAGGGCCCGAAAGGTACTATCGACGAGTCCAACGTCCGCATCTTCGAAGATGTCGCGATCAACTCCGGCGTCTATACCTTCGCTTTTGCGGATGGGGCAACGGTGCAAGCCCGCTTCACCTACGTCTACCGCTGGAACGGTCAGGACTGGAAGATTGTCGAGCACCACTCATCCGCAATGCCGGAGGGCTAGTCTCGGAGTTCGCCTCATTGGATACAGCCGGCTGCGTGGTGATCGACCGCCCCGCAGCCGACATCAAGGCACCGCACAGGGTCCCAAATCACTGACTTAAAGCCCTCTGCGAAGAGGGCTTTATCCATTTCATCCGCCCCGACGGGCTCCGGCATCCCAGAGCCGGGGATCGCGCGCAAAACTGCGACCGCAGTTTCAATTAATCAAGATAAGTGCAGCAATAGTCCGCGCCGCCTTCTTTGACTTTCAGGGCAAACTTCGAGTCGCCCGGGACGTTAAACGAAGTGCCTGCAGCATAAGTGATCCACTCATCAGAACCGTCGAGCTTCACATCCATCTCGCCTCCGAGCATTTCCATCAGCTCAGCCGCTTCAGTGCCGAATTCGTAATCACCCGCCTGCATGAAGCCGAGGGTCTTCTTAGACCCATCCGCAAACACAACCGTGCGACTAGTGACTTGGCCGCCGAAATACACATTGGCTTTTTTTACGATAGAGATGTTTTCAAAATTTTCAGACATGCAAAAGGTGATGGCGATTCCGCTAAAATTTGCAATCAGGATTTACTTAGAATCAAAGGTGTTGTCGCGCATGCTTCTAGAGAGAGCATGTCAGCTTAAACTTACCGCACTGAAAGACGCATAGTGCTGGGCACAGAAGCGCGTGCCACAACATCTCAATCTCAATATAAGCTGGGATAATCCCACCCTGCCGCTGGCCTACCACTCGGCTCGAAACTTGCCATCCCGCTAATATACACATAACGTCATTAAAAAAATCATAAGGAGACGAGATGAATACATCCGATGTAGACGAAGGCAGCGCAGTTCGACTGATACCACACAAGGCGATCATGATCGTCGTGGCATGGGTACTCTTTTTTGCCATTCGCGTATGGCTGCCACTGGGTGATCTGCCCGAGACATACAATGCTGTGGCGGTGCGCACAGGACTCGCAATATTGACACTCGCTGCCACCCTTTGGCTCAGCGAAGCACTGCCGCTTCCCATTACCGCGATGCTCATTCCAGTGGTAGCGGCACTGACTGGCACATTGGATGTTACCAAAAGCTTTTCCGGATTCGCGCACCCTCTGATTTTTCTGTTCCTCGGAGGGTTCGGATTAGCCGCAGCCTTATCCTACCAAAAACTGGACCACTGGTTGGCCCAGCATATTTTAAAAATCGGGCACGGCAATTTTCACGTCACAGCGATTGCGCTATTTCTAACATCCGCACTGCTCTCGATGTGGATCTCCAACACGGCAACCGTCGCGCTACTACTACCGGTTGCTCTCGGAATACTGGCACACGTCAAGTCCACTTGCGGAGAGCTAGTCATGGCTCGATCTGCCAACTATTTACTTTTAGGCATCGCATATTCAGCAAGTATCGGTGGCATCGGCACTTTAATCGGCACGCCCCCCAATGCGATTGCCGCAGCCCACCTCGGCATCAGTTTCGTAGAGTGGCTCGCGGTCGGTCTACCCGCAGTTGCGATCCTACTCCCCACTCTATTTATCGTCCTGCGCTTGCTTGCCAACCCCGGCGACGTGCCGCACTTCAAGGTTGAAGCACAAACCTTTCAGTTTAACACCGCTCGCATCCTAACCTTAGCCATCTTCTGCTGCGCGATCTGTGGATGGCTTTTTAGTGCACCCCTCGCCGCGCTGTTCGGGATCGCCAAATCATTTGATACCCTCGTCGCGATCGGAGCACTCCTACTGCTCTCCTCATGCCGATTGGTTCGGTGGCAGGACGTCGACCGCACCACCAACTGGGGCGTGTTGTTGCTATTTGGCGGCGGCATCACCTTGAGCAAAGTGCTCGGTGCTACCGGCGCCAGCAAATTTCTAGCCTATCAAATCCAAACACTCACCTTGGGTTGGCCGACGGTCCTGTTTATAGGTATGATCGTGATTTTCGTCATTTTCCTCACGGAGCTATCCAGCAATACCGCTAGCACCGCGTTACTTGTGCCAATCTTCGCCGCAGTCGCGATCAGTATGGGCATACCCACCACAGAGCTCATTCTGCCCTTAACCTTAGCAGCCTCCTGCGCATTTATGCTGCCCGTCGCCACCCCGCCGAATGCAATCGTATTCGGCTCAGGTCTCATCCAACAACGCGACATGGTGCGCATCGGCCTCGTCCTCAATCTGACTTTCGCCGTGCTCCTAACCTTGCTTAGTCGGGTGCTATTTTAGCAAAAGACCATCGCCTTCAAACCATCAAAGCTGCTGCGTCGACTCGTTATCAAACGAATCAATCAATGCCCGCAAATACAGGCGTATTCTTTATACTCACAGCTGGGACAATTGCTCATATTTAAATAAAATGTCTCTCGCACACCCGGCGCAGCAGGAGTCGCTTTGATCTGTAAAATGATCGGCATGCGCTTCATCTCTGGCAACGCTGCGGTTGAGATTAAGCCATCACCATTTTTAACAAACTCCACCTTCGTCGGGGCACTGCGATCACCGCCGACCGCAGAGACGACTTGATCAGCTACTGGGACGACTTGGCCATCGCGCCCTAGGAATGTAATCTGCACCAAGCGCTCGGACGTGACTAAGAACTCCATGTGCGGATCCACGATGGTGATAAGACGACCACCATTGGGGCCGCCCTGAACTTTCTGCGCGGCAACCTTACTGGTTGCGTGGCTATGCCCGCCATTGCCCAGACCGTGTCCCGCGCTCGCATAGCAATAGCTTGTCCCGAATATGGCTAGCGTCGCAATGAGGAGAACTTTGAGCTGTGTTTTCTGTTTCATAATATTTTTGGGTTTAATTGAATAAAGATAAAAACGGATGACATGAAAGTCATGCCTACCGCACCGATGGATTATGTCACTCAGAAGCTGCGGCTTCTAGGCGAATAGACTTTTCGGCCGACTTTTGAAAGAAGGTATAGAAGATGGCAGGCGTCACCGCCAGGCCGAGCAGCGTCGAGCTGATCAAGCCGCCGACGATGACGATCGCGACGGGATTGAGAATTTCTTTGCCAGGTTCATCGGCGGCCATGATCAACGGGATCAAGGCGAGACCTGCAGAGATCGCAGTCATTAAGATCGGCACGAGTCGCTCTAGTGTGCCACGCACCACCATCTCGCGCGTAAATGCTTCACCTTCGTGACGCATCAAGTGCAGATAGTGCGAAAGCAGCATAATGTTATTACGCGCAGCAATACCAGTCACTGCGATGAAGCCAACCAGCGTGGCGATGCTAATATTATTCAATGTGAAACTGGTATAAAAGACCCCGCCGATCAGCGAAATCGGAATGATGCTCAATACAAGCCACACAAAAGTGAAGGTTTTGAAATAACTATAGAGTAGGAAAATGATCAGCAGCAGAATAACCGCACACATAATAAAGATGGTACGCCGCGCTTCTTGCTGCGCCTGATATTCGCCTTCAAACGCTACGCTATAGCCTTGCGGTAAAATCAACTCCTCCGCGATTTTACTCTGCAAGGTTTCTACTACTGCATTCAAATCGTCCGTCGTCGGATTGATCGAGACCACGAAACGACGCAGCGTATTCTCGCGCAGAATTGTATTCGGCCCCGTCGCTTGATGAATTTCTGCTACGTAACTCAATGGCACCCGTTGCCCACTCAGTGTATCGACATACAAGTTCGACAACCGCTCTGGCGACTCACGCCACTCAAGCGGCAGACGCACCACTAAATCATACACACGCTGCCCTTGGTAAATTTCGGCCACCACTTCGCCACCCATCAAGGAAGCCAACTGCTCGTTCAATTGCCCGGGCGTCACGCCATACGCCAGCGCACGGTCGCGATCGACTTCGATCCGTAGCTGCGGAATCATCGCCTGCTGCTCCGCACGTGCTTCTTCCATGCCCGGAATCGCCCGTGCGATCTCAGTGACTTGGTTGCCGAGGCGGCGTAATTCGCTCAAATCAGGCCCATAGATTTTGACTGCGACCTTCGCAGACACACCACTAAGCATGTGCCCAATGCGGTCGGCTAATGGCGTGCTCATCGCACTGAATGTGCCTGGGATGGTGCGCATCGTGACACGTATTTCTTCCAACACTTCCGCACGATCCCGATCAGACGTTTCGGTAAATTCGATATCAAACTCAACCGTCGACACTGGCACCACATGGTCACCACGTTCGGCGCGGCCGACACGATAACCCACAGTTTCGACTTCTGGAATCTGCAGCAGCAAGTCCTGCGCAGTATCCGAGAGTTCGGTGGTTTGCTTCAGCGAGGTACCTGGTGCAGTGGTCATTGCGACCAATGCAGTCGGTTCTCGAAACGCCGGCAAAAAGTTGCCCCCCATTGAAATCAGCGCTGCATACGCGACTAATAGCAGCACCCCAGTAATCAGTACTACGAGAAACGGCTGTGACAGCGAAAAGTTGAGCCATGTCTTGTGAAAGCCCCTCTTTAAACCACGCACGACGACCCCTTCGGTATGCATTTTACCCGCCTTCGGGTTTAATAAAAACGAACACAGTACCGGGATGACAGTCAACGACACCACGAACGACGCACTCATGCTGACAATTGTTGCAATCGCAATCGGCGAGAATAGCCGCCCCTCCACGCCACTCAATGCCAGTAACGGCAGGAACACTAAAATGATCAACACGGTGGCATATAAAATAGATGAGCGCACTTCGGCCGAGGCACTGGCGATCACTTCAAGCCTCGGACGTGGCTTCGATAAACTAGCATTCTCGCACAAACGGCGAAACACATTTTCCACATCAACAATCGCGTCGTCGACCACCATACCAATCGCCACGGCAAGTCCACCGAGTGTCATCGAGTTGACGCTCAAGTCCATCAGGTCGAACACCAGAATCGTGATGCCGAGTGAAAGCGGAATCGCAGTGAGCGTAATCAATGTAATCCGCACATTGAACAGAAACAGAAACAACACTAAGCCCACTATGATGGCACCGTCACGAAGGGCTTCTTCCAGATTTCCAATCGAGAGATTAATAAAGTCGGATTGCCGATAGAGCGTAATCACTTCGACTCCTGAGGGAAGCGTCTGTTGCAGCGCCGTGAGGGCGGCTTCCACTCTCTCAGTCAAATCAATGGTATCGAATCCCGGCGATTTTGTCACACTGAGTATCACTCCTGGGTAACCCTTGACCGCACCATCCTGCTTAATGTGCTTTGTGCCAAGACCAGCATCGCCACGCATCGGCTCAATATCCCACACCAACGAAGCAACATCGCGCAGACGAATCGGACGATCATTCTCGTACGTCACAACCGTGTTACCGATCTCATCCAGATCAGTCGTCATCGCCAAATTACGCACCATGATCTCTTGAGCCGATTCGGTTAAAAATCCACCAGTCGTATTTTTAACTGCTTGAGCAGAGGCATCGCGTATTTGCAAAAAGGATACACCCATCGCGAGCATCTTATCTGGATCTGGCTGCACTTGCACCTGCTTCACCCCGCCGCCCATCGACAGCACTTCGGCAATTCCTGGAATGGATTGAAGTTTTCGAGCAACCTTCCAATCCGCCAGTGAGCGCAACTCGCGCGGACTCGTCTCGCCTGTAGGATCCGCTAATCCAACCAGCAGGATGTTACCCATAAGCGATGCGACTGGCGTCATGTAAGGGCTCACTCCTTCGGGCAATGCTTCACTCGCACCAGTCAAACGCTCCTGCACAAACTGACGCGCCTGATAGATATCTGTGCCCCATTCGAATTCGACGAAGATTAAGGACAAACCCACATCATTGATCGAACGCAGGCGCGACACGCCCGTCACACCCATCAGCGAATTCTCCAATGGAATCGTCACCAGTGTTTCCACTTCTTCGGGAGCGAAGCCAGCGGACTCGGTTAAAATAGTCACCGTCGGCTTGGTCAAATCCGGCAACACTTCGACCGGAAGATCCACTGCTTTCTTAACTCCTAGAACAAGCACGATGACAACTAAGGCCAAAATTAATGGCCTCTGTGAAAGAGAAAATCGTATGAGTTGATTTAACATGATCTGTGATTTTGAATAAAGATCATGCCCTTATCCACGGCGTTGGCTCCACCAACGCTGTGAAGCGACCAGGACGAGTAACGTCAACACGCCTGCATAAATCATCAGTGGCAGACTCAACGCATGCGTCGCTGTCTCTCCTTCGTGATCGTGCTCAGCCTCGGCTCGCTTGGCTTTATCGGCATCAGTGAGCTCTGAGCCATCCTCATTGTGCTCGTGCCCATGCGCGGCGTCCAACGCCTCCTTCAGCGAGATATTCTGCCCGCCATCAGCGAAGCCCAAGGAATACGAGCCCTGCGTGACGACTTCATCACCAGGAAACAAACCACTTAGCACCTCGACGAATCGGTCATTGCGCTCCCCGATCACTACGGGGACACGTAGAAATGCATTAGGTAGATCGAAATCCTTCACAAACACGACACGATTGGCAGGCCCCCCCTGAATTGACGCACGTGGCACAGCCAAGACATCCGCACGCGAATCAAGCACTACGGCAAACTCCACGCGCATTCCCGGGCGCAGTCGGCCATCCTTATTTTCCAAAAGAAAAATCCCTTCCACTGCCCCTGCACCTCGGTCGGCATTCACACCGAAGCGCACTAGAGTCGCTCCAAACAAAGACTCTCCCAGAGCAGGCACACGAATGTGCGCATGACTGCCCACTTGCACGCGCGCAGCTTCATTTTCAGGAATTTTCGCGACCGCCCACATGCTCGAACGATCCGAGATATCCATCAACTCGACATCAGGTTGCACGGGTTGCCCGAGGCGTATGTGTGAATTCACCACCAAACCACCTTGCGGCGCCTTCAACTGCACCTGCGGCGGCGGGTCGCCAATTAGCCGAGTCTCTATCGTCGCCACCACATCGCCACTGGCGATAGCATCTCCCTCAAAAGCATGCAACTCGATCACACGCCCGGCGACTCGCGAGGACAACACGGAGTGCTTCGATGGGATTTCTTCAATACGACCAATCGCAAAAACCGTAGTCTCAAAATCACGCTCTTCCACTTCCACAGTTTGGATCCGAAGATTCGCCACTCCCGACGCATCGAGAATAATAGGCGCATCGGTAGCGGCCGAGATTACAGTGACGCTTAGTAGCGATAGGCAGATGGTACTCAGGCTGATATTAAAATTTGTTTGTTTCATTTAATTAAAAAATATTTGGGTTATTGGAGCACTGGTTGTGCTTTGGCCGTCGCGGCTTTCCAGCGGATCATCGCCTGCTCGAAATTGTGCAGCTTTGTTAGTTGGGCAGATTGCACTCGAAGACCTTGTTCTTGTGAGCGGAACAGCTCGACGAGGTTAATTTGCCCCGCCCCATAAGCGGACTTCATCTCGGCAAGGTTCTTCTCCACTAACTGCGTTAAGCGTTGATCATAGTCGCGCGCTTGCTGATACAGACTCACCGCGAGTGTCGCCTGCGTATGTGCTTCACTGCGCACCTCTAGACCGACGCGATCGAGTTCGTATTTAAATTGTCGCTGCTCAGCTCGACTCGCCAGAATCGCGCCGTCTTTGCGATCCAAAAACGGCAGCGGAATTGACACACCGACGCCAAAGAAACGATCTGTGCCTAAACCGCCAGGATCATCGACACTGCGCTCTTCATCAAAAAATACACGCACCGCGATATCAGCCCAGCGCTCAGCCTTGACCACGGAGACTCGCTTATCGGAGATACGAGACAGCAACGCCTTCATGCGATATTCTGGATGCTGCATGAGTGACTCCTGCGTCAGGCTCGCCAACTGCGGCGGCGCGGCAGGCAGTTCAAATTGATGAGTTAAGCTGAGCTCGGCATCCACATCAGCTCCTATCAGTTGCTTCAATTTAGCGAGTTTCGATGACAATGTATTCGAGAGTTCCTGCTTCTCTTGTTCCACCGCATAGAGTTCGATCTGTACTTGATTGGTCTCGACTGAAGAGACTTCCCCGGTCCGAACCCGCGACTCCATGAACGCTGCGAATTTACGATTCAGCTGCAGGCGTTCGTCCCGTAATTCGATTTGAGCTTCTAGGGCAGTCGCAGCAGCGACCGTGGTCTCAACCTCGAGCGTGAGCAGTCGCACTTGATTGGCAACTTCCGCTGCCGCCAGCTCAATCTCATCTTGCGCGATCGACTTTTGCAGGCGCAGTCGGTTCGTTACGGGAAAGCGCTGTACGAAGCCAATGGAGTAACCATACTCCCCTTCGTCGTTGAAGGTCTGATCGGTAGCGTAATCAATACTGAGCTCTGGGTTCGCCCAGCGGCCCGCTTGCTGGCGATTGCCTAGCGCACGATCGATCGTGGTGCGCGCCGCGTTAAGCGCTGGGTTCTGCTGCAATGCACGTGCCACTGCTTGCTCTTTGCTAAGCGAGAGCGGTGCGGCGACCAGGCTAGTCAACATCGATTGGGCGATGAGGACGAACGCGCCAGCGCGTTTTAATTTCAAAAAGTTAACCATAAAAAATCCTAATACAATGAAGCTGAGGCGTAGCGTAGTGCTACAAATACGACTGGTTTGATTAAACCAGAAAAGCTAAGTGTGTATTAGGATATCAGACCCGAAGGACTGTCTTCTGAATGTAGTGATCGGTCAACCAATGCACCGAAAGCGGTGGACCGCGCAGTCGTGGCAACATCGTACTCAAGACCTTCTCCTGTCGAACTATCAGATCATGAAAGTTAAACTCAGCCACAGCGAGTATCGGTAAATCAACCGAGTGCACTTCATTTAAACGTGATGGGATTTGTTCACCACCCCGCAATTCGAGATCGGTGCAATCATCTTTAACAATACACAAGTCTATTTCCTGGGACTCAACGTGTGCATGCTCATCTCCGCAATGTCCATGCTCCTGATCCGCAGACTCAACGTGCACCTCAAAATCATGGTGCAAGCACAGCAACAAACTAGGAACCTCGGCTAACGCGACGTTCCAAACAAATAGGCTAAGCAGCCACATAACTGTCGATTTCTTGATCAAGAGGTAGCTAGATATGAAAAATAGAACCCATACTGTCAAGACTCGCACAGATGGGTTCCCTCACGCGGGGTCACTATATGAATAAACTCCGTATCTTGACTTGTGGCAATTAGCAGCCTTTCCTAATCGATCTTACCCAACCGACACTACTACTAATGAAGAGATTACTTGCCGCAAATCGTAGCGAAATCGCTGTTCGTATATTCCGAAGCGCAACCGAAATGGGTTGCCGCACAATTGCTATCTACGCAAATGAAGATCGCTTCGGCGTTCATCGCTTTAAAGCCGATGAAGCCTACAAAGTGGGATCGGGTAAAGGCCCAGTCGCCGACTACCTCGATATCGATAGTATCATCGCTTTAGCAAAAGACAAGAAAGTCGATCTGATCCATCCAGGCTACGGATTCCTTTCCGAGAATGCTAACTTCGCAAGCTCATGTGAAGAGAATGGCATCACTTTTGTTGGCCCAAGCTCTGACTTACTCGCGCGCATGGGCGATAAAATCGAGGCGCGCAAGATCGCCGATCAAGCAAACGTCCCGACATTACCAGGCACCGAAGACCCAATTTCTGACCCAGACGCAGCGCTCAAAACTGCCAAGAAAATCGGCTTTCCACTCATCATTAAGGCAGCCTTTGGTGGCGGTGGCCGCGGGATGCGTGTCGTGAAAGATCCTAAAAACTTGAAGGACTTCCTCGAAGAGGCACAGGGCGAAGCGCAACGCGCGTTTGGTAATTCAGCTGTATTCCTTGAGCGCTACATCGAGCGCGCCAAACACATCGAAGTACAAATCTTAGGCGATAAGCAGGGCAATGTCGTGCATCTGCATGAGCGCGACTGCTCAGTGCAACGTCGCCACCAAAAAGTCGTCGAAATTGCGCCATCAATTGGTTTGCCCGACGAAGTTCGCGCTGAACTCTGCGATGCTGCCGTCAAAATCGCCAAGTCAATTGGCTACTACAGCGCTGGCACTGTCGAATTTCTTTATGACCTTGATTGCGACGAGTGGTTCTTCATCGAAATGAATCCACGCATTCAGGTCGAGCACACCGTCACCGAAGTCATCACAGGCATCGACATCGTGCGCAGCCAAATTCTAATTGCCCAAGGACACAGCCTACACTCCAAAGAGGTCGGCATTCCTCAGCAGGAAGACGTCCCACGCAACGGCGTTGCAATTCAAGCACGGATCACCACCGAAGATCCAGAGAAGAACTTTGCCCCCGAC
>ENA-OQVM01005419-OQVM01005419.1-marine-metagenome-genome-assembly--contig:-NODE-5419-length-12257-cov-27.256979_pt1 | contig 12257 bp, 13 predicted proteins | sample MGYA00237776_ERZ505498 | MGnify/ENA primary metagenome ERZ505498 (study PRJEB26159, sample SAMN06265151) | marine metagenome | isolation source: Helgoland LTER site | place: Germany:Helgoland, sampling... | reverse complement strand
CTTTCTCTGTAATTGGCTTACCTACTTCTAACATAATATCTTTCTGTTTTTAGATTATCTTCCATTTCTTTTGCTAAATCGGTAAATCCGTAATCTTTAGCCATTTTGATTAATTTTGGTGATTGCTTATAAATGAACTCCATCTCAAAATTGACAGCCTCGAATGCATCACTAATTAGTTTATGCATTAGCTCCTTACTTTCTGTTGTTGGTGTTTCCATATTGTGTTTAATGTTATAATTTTATTAAAAAAGCCCCTTTCTCATTTGGCTCATCTGCAACAGAAAAAAAATAAGTGCTTTTGTATAGATCAATATTAAAGCAGTCTATAAAATGATTTGCAAGGTCTTTGCTTGTAAAACGAAGTCCGTTATCATTTATAGATTTTGTTCTTAGCATAAAAGCATCAGGCTCATCATCTTTAAACATATAGGCTTTTTTTGCTTTGTAATTAAAGCCGAACATTACACCATCATCATTTTTTAGTTTAGTGTTTTCTTGCGCCTTTTCACTTAATATAAATCTATTGCCATTTATTTCAAGTTTTAGAGTAGGGCTTTTTCTTCGGAAACGTCCGTTTGTTCTTCTAACGTATAGTAATTCTTTCATCGACTTTGCTTATTTAAATGTTATATTAAATTTTTTACTTTCTCGGTAATTTCCTTCTTAATGATTAAAAGCATTTGGTCAGAGACAAACACCTCATTACTATCATTTTTCCATAAATCCACATTAGAGATATCCACATCTTTTATAACTATTTTATCGTTTTTATAACTTGTAGCAACAGTAACACATATCTCTATGGATGCTTCCTTCTCCCCTTTGTACAACACTTCATGATTTATAAACATTTTCTTGTTGTAGCATTGTAAACTATTCAAAGTGCTATCCAAAATCATTTCAGAAATCAATGCCTTTAATTCTTTTGTTGAAATTTGTGATGCTGTTATTGTTGCCATTTTATTATATTTGCGATGTATAAAAGTTTTACATGGCAAATGTAGGTGAAATATTTCACTTAAACAAATATAAAGTGTAATATTTCGCATTAACTAATTAATTAAACTGTAAAGCAATGATTATGAATGCATTAGAAATAAAATTAAAACGTAAAGAATTAGGATTGACTCAAGACCAATTAGCAAAATTAGTTGGTGTAAGTAAGAGGACCATCATTAATTATGAAAAAGGACAAGTAATCCCAGATACAAAAAGAGAAATATTTCACAATTTTTTAAAGAAAGAAAAAGGAGGTTTAAAAGATAAATTGGAAGCAAATCAAGTTACTTCACAATTAAACGAACCAGCATCAGAATATAAATCAGAGCAAAAAGAGGGTGCTGAATTTGATAATTTAAGTTTTGAAGGAAAATTAAAAGAAATATACGGGGCTATTTTAGCAAGTAAAGAAACCGCAAAAGAAAATAGGAAGATAATAATACATGACAAAAGATTGAACTTGGAAAGCTTCGCCGCCTTGCAAGAACAATTGTTGGAATTTGAAGAGGAATTGAAAGAATTAAAAAGCAAAAAGAAGTTAGGCTAATCTTTTAATTTTTGCCATCGCATCAATGTTGTACGATACTAAGTTCAGAAGAAGGTATAAATATTTAGACGGTCTTTTTTTTATGCAACGAATCAGCATTTCTCTAGTTTGGATTGCCAACTTAAGATACGTTAACATATCCGCTTCGACGTTAACGAAGGAGTTATAAAGCGATCTGTAGTATTCTATTTGACTAGTAATTAAGAGACGATCTCTAGGATTGATTGAGCCTTTGTATTTTCTAACGAATAACGCAAGCTCTTCGATTCCGCATATTTTATTGATTTCTAAAATAATCCTTCTCTGCAAAGGAGATTTGATATTCATGAGTTTGATTTCCATAAATAAGGGGCGTTTATGCAATGCAAAATAAAAAAATATATTTAAAAAACAAATAAAATATTAACAAAATGTTAATAAAATGTTAATAAGAATATAAACTAAAAACCAAAGTCGTGTAAAAAGGCGAATATTATTGAGTTACAAAAGTAGAAGTTTACAAAACTAAACATCTGATAATCAGGTGTTATATTAAAAAGAGTAAATTCATAACCCTGAGGTCACGGGTTCAAATCCCGTTCTCGCTACTAAAAACCCAAACAAATGTTTGGGTTTTTTTTTTATTTTAAACGCTTATAAATTGCTATTCTATTTTTTTTTATACTGAAACCCAACCACTAAAGGAAGCCTATTTTTTTTTTGTGATTTCAGTGTTGTTTTTTTAACTCTTATAAGGTTTTTCATTTCTCTATTTTATATTGAATCTTTGATTTTAAATCAACTAGCATTTCTTTCTAGGTAATAAGTTCTTATTTATTGAAACATTTGCATGTCCAGATAGGATTTTCGTCTTCTCATGTAGAATTAAAATCTTTTTTTGGATTCCATCTTTACAGCCATTGATACTTCTTCTAGAAGACAAACCTATATAAGGAAACCTCCCTAGACACTATGTAAGTAAAACGGTTGAAACAGATCATTTAATTATAGACGTCTCAATTAGAAGGCAAGGCATTGGTCAGCAATTATTTAACCGAACAGACAATCATATTAAAAGTAAAGATTGTGAGGCAATTGAAATGAACGCCTATGTTAACACTCCAAAATTTCATCAATTTTATTATAATAAAGGGTATAATCGCTATGGATTTTACTTTTCAAAAGTATTGCATGAGGATAAAAAATTTTAGTAATTTTTGCTTAAAAAATTGTTGCAGAACTCAAAAAACGTTCTATATTTGTAGCTCTTTACCATGCGAAAGTAGCTCAGTTGGTAGAGCGTCAGCCTTCCAAGCTGAATGTCGCCAGTTCGAACCTGGTCTTTCGCTCAAAAGACTTCATAAATATTTATGAAGTCTTTTTTTTTCTAAAATTTTTAGCATCTAAAGAATTAATTTTGAATCAGATATCGTTTGAAAATCTGATGAATCGAATTCTTCATTCAAAAAAAGCAACTGGCTAAATGTTGTTTTTACTACAAACTTTTAAATTTATTACCAAAAAGTAATAGCAATACAATTAGAATTCCTAAAGACAGCACAAAAATTGTTTGTGTTGCAAATAAGGAAGGATTTAGCAATAATGTGAGAACAAAACCACCTATAGCTCCCCCTAAGTGTGCAGAATGACCAACATTACCCAACTTTTTTTTCATTCCGTAAATAGAATAGATTAAATATCCGATTCCAAAAATATACCCAGGAATCGGTATGGGAATGAAAAACAAATACAATTCCATTTCGGGGTATAGAAGTAGGGAAGAATACACAATACCAGAAACAGCGCCAGAAGCACCAACTGCACTATAATAAGGTTCGTTTTTATGGTGTTTTAGCGAATATAGACTCCCTGCTAACAAGCTACCAAAATAGATTATTAAAAAATTTTGCATCCCAAAAATAGAAGCAACAATATCTCCAAAAAGGTATAAGGCATACATATTAAATCCCAAATGCATCCAATCTACATGTAAAAACCCAGCCGTTATTATTCTTGTTTTTTCGCCGGATAAAATGCTACTTACTTGAAACTTGTATTTATTAAAAAAGGAAGCATCTTTAAATCCTTTCATAGAAAATAAAACGTTGGCTATTATAAGTATTAAAACTACTTGGTCTATATTGTTCATCATAAAAACAAACTTACTAAAAACAGATTACTAATACTATTCTGTTTTAAATTTATATCCGATATTTGCAATTATAAAAATAGTATATGAATTTTATAATCTTTGCATTAGCCTACCCTTTTATTTGGATAATTTCTAGATTGCCAATGTGGGTTTTATATCTAAAATCTGATTTAATTTATCTGTTCATGTATTATGGATTAGGCTATAGAAAAAAAGCCGTTTTAGAAAACTTAAAACTTTCATTTCCTGAAAAATCACCAGAAGAAATCATCAAAATTTCGAAGAAATTTTTCAAACATTTTACGGACGTACTGATGGAAAGTGTAAAGGCATTTACTATTTCTGAAAAGCAGATTTTAAAACGATATAAATACAAAAACCCTGAATTAATTAATGATTACGCTAAAGAAGGTAGAAGTATTGCTTTAGTTGGAGCGCACCAAGCAAACTGGGAATGGTCTTTTAGTCTGCCCCTAGTTTTGAATATAAATAGTTTTGGAGCCTACACAAAATTAAATAATAAATATTTTGAAAAAGCAATAAGAGAATCAAGAGAAAAATTTGGTTTTAAAGGCTATAAGAGTGCCAACTTAATAAAAGGAATGCAAAAAAACTTTACCAATAAAATTCAAGGCTTATATCTTTTATTAAGTGACCAATCTCCACAACTTCATAAAACGTATTATTGGAGTGATTTTTTTAATATAAAAGTTCCGATACATACCGGTGCAGAAATGCTTTCTAAACGCTTTAATTTGGTCGTAATAAATTATGTTGCCAAAAAAGTAAAAAGAGGGTATTACGAAATAGAGTTTCAACTAATTACAGATGCTCCTAAAGAGTTTGAAGATTATCAAATTACCGACAAATACACAACACTAACGGAAGAAAACATAAAACAACAACCCGAGTTCTATTTATGGTCTCACAAACGTTTTAAACACAGAAATAGAGTGCCAAAAGAGTTTTTATAAACTCCTTTGGTTTTTCTGTTTTTTCCTTTTAAAAGATATTGAATCTACCTCCAAAAAGAACTGTTCTTTCAAAAAATGTAAAAGACTGTGTCGCTTTATCGTTAATATTAGCAGTAGTTTTAACATCTGACAAATAAATGTACCCTAACTTTAAGTCTGACTGAATAAAAAAGTATTTAAAAAAGGTTAGATTTAAACCAACCACTGCAGAAGCTCCCCATCCTGCAAGATGAAACTTATCGTGTTTTTCTTGATTGAATAATGTTGCATCTGTTCTTGGATATAAAATTCCAGTTCCGAAACCTTCAGTAAGGTTTATTTGAAAATTTCTGTGATTTAAACCTATTAGATGACCAATATCATCAAACCTTCTTACCTCAACATTTACATAGTTTAAACCGTCTGTATGCTCTAGTTGTAAAAAATCTTCAGACAATATTCTATCATCATTATTATAAACTCCATCAAAAGGAGTTCCTGAATTTATTTCTCCATCAATTTTAACAGTTTGGTCTTTAACCATTACATATTTCATATGGTCTACACCCAAAGAAATAGTATAATGTTCTTTTAAAAAATAACCAATTCTATAATTGTTTTGAGGAATCGTGATGTTTACTGGATTTAAATAATCATTAAAACTAAATGGAGTTTGTCTGTCTTTTGCTTTTACATTACGTAAAGTAAAATCGTAGTTATCTCCAGTAAAATGAATATCAGAACCTGAAAAATTAGCCCTATTCCAGCCCCAATAGAAAAAGAACTTTCCTTTATTAGTGTTTTTTTCTGCTTTTTTTACATCTTCTGTATTTTTTTCTTGTGAAAAAGAACAGATACTCATTAGTAAAAAGAAACCTATTATTAATTTTGTTTTCAAAATATTATGCTATTAGTGTTTTAATTTCATTGATAAACCTTACAGCTAAATCGTCTGCTGCTTGTTGCGATTTTGCTTCTGTATAAATTCTAATAATGGGCTCTGTATTCGATTTTCTTAAATGAATCCATGCATTTGTAAAATCAATTTTTACTCCATCAATGGTATTTACGTCTTCATTTACATAATTAGAAGCCATGGTCACTAAAATTTTATCAACATCAATTTCGGGGGTTAATTGAATTTTATTCTTGCTCATAAAATAGCTAGGATACGAATCTCTTAGTGTTTTACAAGATGTTTTTTGATGTGCTAAATGTGATAAAAACAAGGCAACACCCACCAAAGAATCTCTTCCATAATGAGAAGCAGGATAAATAATCCCACCATTTCCTTCTCCTCCAATTACCGTGTTGGTTTCCTTCATTTTAAGCACCACATTTACTTCTCCTACTGCAGATGCCGTATAAGTTCCACCATGTTTATGAGTTACATCTCTTAAAGCCCTGGAAGAGGATAAATTAGAAACCGTATTTCCGCCACCCAATTTCCCTAAAACATAATCGGCACAAGCAACTAAGGTATATTCTTCACCAAACATAGAACCGTCTTCACAGATTAATGCAAGTCTATCCACATCGGGATCAACTACAATTCCAAGAGCTGCTTTTTCTTCTACAACCAAATTAGAAATATCTGTTAAGTGTTCTTTTAAGGGCTCTGGATTGTGTGGAAATTGTCCATTGGGTGTACAATATAATTCAACACATGCTACATTTAATTCTTTTAACAAGGCAGGAATAAAAATTCCTCCAGTAGAATTCACACCATCGACAACCACTTTAAAATTTGCTTTTCTAATCGCTTCTACATCTACTAATTCTAGGTTTAAAACTGCCTGAATGTGTTTTTCTATATAAGAAGTATCTTTTGTGTACTTTCCTAAATCATCGACATCCGAAAATTCAAAATCTTCGCTTTCAGCTAATTCTAGAATCTCCTCCCCTTCTGCGCCATTTAAAAACTCTCCTTTTTCGTTTAATAACTTTAAGGCATTCCATTGTTTTGGATTGTGTGATGCAGTTAAAATAATTCCTCCCGCTGCATTTTCTAAAGGCACTGCAACTTCTACGGTTGGGGTGGTAGACAGCCCTAAATCTATTACGTCTATACCTAAACCAACTAAAGTATTTACAACGAGGCTGGAAATCATTTTACCAGAGATACGTGCATCTCTACCAATTACTACTTTTATCTTTTTTTTATGAGGGTTGCTATTTTTAATAAATGCTCCATAAGCTGCTGCAAATTTCACGGTGTCTATTGGGGTTAAATTATCAGCTGTTTTACCGCCAATAGTTCCTCTTATCCCTGATATTGATTTTATTAATGTCATCTATTTATTAATGTCTTTACGGTTCGTTTTTTTAAAAACATAGTAAAGATAATTGTTTCTAAATTATTATTTTATTTTTTTCTGATAAAAAAGCGAGTGCGGAAAGCCCGATCTTAGGGAAACCGACCATACATTAAAAAACACCTTGTAAAATGTCTTGATGAAAAAAAATATCCATAAAAAAAAGCCGTTGCAAAATTGCAACGGCTTTTTAAATATTGAATGGATTTTTAGATACTGAAACTAGTTCAGTATAAAAAAGAATTATTTCTTTTTTGCTCCAGCTTCCATTTTCTTTTTTAAATCTGCAAGACCACCAATATCTCCTAAGGTAGTTTTTTCTGCTTCGGCTGCTTTTTTAACGGCAACTTTTACATTTCTTTTTTCTTGCTCTTTAAATAAAGAGGTATGAGATACAACAACTCTTCTGTATTCTTTAGAGAATTCTAAAACTACAAATTCGATGGTATCTCCTTTATCTAATTTAGATCCGTCTTCTTTTTCTAAGAATCTTGTTGGAGCAAAACCTTCTACTGCATCAGCAAAAGTTACAACAGCTCCTTTATCATTCTTTTCTTTGATCGTTCCTTGGTGCTTAGAACCGATTGCATACGTAGCTTCATGTGCATCCCAAGGGTTGTCTTGCGTTTGCTTATGACCTAGGTTTAACTTTCTGTTTTCAACATCTAATTCTAAAACTTGAACTTCTAATTTGTCACCTACAGTTACAAAATCTGATGGGTGCTTCACTTTCTTTGTCCAAGATAAATCTGAGATATATACTAAACCATCAATACCTTCTTCTAATTCTACAAATACTCCAAAGTTTGTGTAATTTCTTACCGTACCAGTGTGAGTAGAACCTACAGGATATTTAGTTGTGATATCTGTCCAAGGATCTGGATGTAATTGTTTGATACCTAAAGACATCTTACGGTCTTCTCTATCTAAAGTTAAAATTTGAGCTTCTACCTTATCTCCAACTTTTACGAAATCTTGTGCAGAACGTAAATGCGTTGACCAAGACATTTCAGAAACGTGAATCAAACCTTCTACTCCTTGTTCTACTTCTACAAAAGCTCCATAATCTGCTAATACAACTACTTCTCCAGTAACTTTATCACCAATTTTCAATTCGGTATTTAAAGCTTCCCAAGGGTGAGCAGATAGTTGTTTTAAACCTAATTGAATTCTAGATTTGTTATCATCAAAGTCTAAAATTACAACATTTAATTTTTGATCTAATTCTACAACCTCATTTGGATGGTTGATTCTTGACCAAGATAAATCAGTAATGTGTACCAATCCATCAACACCACCTAAATCAACAAAGACACCATAAGAAGTAATGTTTTTAACAATTCCTTCTAATACTTGTCCTTTTTCTAATTGACCAATAATTTCTTTTTTCTGTATTTCAATATCCGCTTCAATAAGTGCTTTGTGAGATACTACAACGTTTTTAAATTCGTGATTGATTTTCACCACTTTGAATTCCATTGTTTTCTCAACATATTGATCGTAATCTCTAATTGGCTTCACGTCAATTTGAGATCCTGGTAAGAATGCTTCGATTCCGAAAACATCTACAATCATACCACCTCTGGTTCTACATTTAACGAAACCGTTAACTACTTCACCTGTTTCATGAGCATTGTTAACACGTTCCCATGCTTTTATAACTCTTGCTTTTTTGTGAGATAATACTAGTTGACCAGAAGAATCTTCTCTTTTGTCTACTAATACTTCTACTTTATCTCCTTCTGCTAAACCTTGGTTGTAACGGAATTCGTTTAAAGAAATAACGCCTTCAGATTTTGAGTTGATATCAATAATTGCGTCTCTGTCAGTAATTCTAATTACAGTTCCTTCAATTACATCACGTTCGTTTACGAAACCTACTGTTCCTTCTAACGCTTTTTCAAACTCAACTAATTTTTCCTCATCAACTGCTTCAATACCTTGTTCGTATTTGTGCCAGTTAAAATCAGCTAAAAATTGTTTTGGATCTAAAGTTTCTTCAACTGTTTCTACAACAGCTTCAGTCGCTGTTTCTTGTACTTCGGCAGCAACTACTTGCTCCTCAGTGTTTTTTGTTTCTTCAGACATTTCCTGAAAATAATCTTGTATCTTATTGTAATTCAGATTTTTAACGATAAAAACGCAAAGAGTTGTTTTTATAAATTTTTGTGTCCATTTCCTCTTATAAATCTGTTCTCGTAAAAAGGAATGCAAATTTACAAAATTGTTTTGATTTTTAAGGGATTAGATCTTATTTATTTGTTTAAAATTGAGAAACTTATTTCAAAAAAAAAGAGCTGTTTTAAAATATCGTCTGTTTTCTTAAGTCCTCAAGTTTATAAACTTAAAATTTCTAATAATCCACACATTTAAAATTATAATAGCTAGGGGCTGTATTTAAAAAATCATTCCTGTCTTTTTTATTCACCTTTTCATTGTATTCTTGATACTCAAAAAACTACCTTTGCATTTTTTAAAACCCTTGGGTTTATTATAATGATAATGGATAAAAAAACAAAAGATTTCGTAGACAAAGGCATTATGCTTCCATTAATGGAGGAATTTTACACCATACAAGGTGAAGGTGCTCATACAGGTACTGCAGCTTACTTTATTCGAGTTGGAGGTTGTGATGTTGGGTGTCATTGGTGTGATGTTAAAGAAAGTTGGAATGCAGATTTACACCCTCCTACATTTGCAGACGCCATTGTGGATAACGTAAAAAAACATGCGAATACAGTTGTTATTACAGGTGGTGAACCTTTAATGTGGTCTATGGATTATATTACAAATTCACTTCAAAAAAACAATATAAAAACACATATAGAAACTTCTGGAGCCTATTCTTTTTCTGGAAAATGGGATTGGTTTTGTCTTTCTCCAAAGAAAACAAAACTACCTTTAGATGAAGTGTATTTAGAAGCCGATGAGTTAAAAATGATTATTCACAACACATCTGACTTTGATTTTGCAGAACAAGAAGCAGCCAAAGTGGGTAAAAAGTGTCAGCTCTTTCTTCAACCAGAATGGTCTAAAAAAGAAAAAATGACGGAATTAATTGTAGCCTATGTTATGAAAAATCCAAAATGGAAAATTTCTTTGCAAACACATAAATATTTGAATATTCCTTAATTTAAAAAAAAACTCCTGTGCTAGTGGCAAACTCCTCGTGAATATTATAGAAGCCTACTTTCTACCAAAGCACAAATTCTTTCAAACTGTTCTTGAATACCCATCTCTGAATTATCAAACTCAATAGCATCATCAGCCTTCATTAAAGGAGAATCTTCTCTTGTAGAATCAATCCGATCTCTTTCTTGAACATTAAAAAGAATGTCTTTAAAATCAACGTTATCTCCGCGATCAATCAATTCTTTATAACGTCTTTTCGCTCTTTTATCTGCAGAAGCAGTCATGAATAATTTCAATTCAGCAGCAGGAAAAACAACCGTTCCAATGTCTCTACCATCCATTACGACACCCTGCTCTTTTCCCATAATTTGCTGCTCTGTAACCAATTTTTTTCTTACTTCAGAAATCGCCGAAACCTTACTGACCAATTGAGAAACTCCGAGAGTTCTAATTTCCTTTTCTACATTTATACCATTCAAAAACATCTCAGCAAATCCCAATTCAACATTAAAATGAAAGGAAAGTGAAATATTTTTCAAATTTGAAATAAGAGCTTTTGATTTCAAAAAATCTTTACCCACAAAATTATTTTGTTCTGCAAATAAAGTAACAGCTCTATACATTGCCCCAGTATCTACATATATATAATTGTACTTTTTTGCTAATAATTTAGCGATGGTACTTTTGCCTGTTGATGAAAATCCGTCAATTGCTATAATAATTTTTTTACTCATTTTATCTTGTACTATCTAAATCAATTTGCAAACTAAAAGTACTCGCATTCGTTGCGGAATGGAATTTTGAATATGCATAATTAAATTTAAGTTTATTCATTTTCACTCCAAAACCAAAAGAAAAACCACTAAATGTTCTTGCATTTTGTAATTTAAGTTCTACAGCTCTTCTAAAGTTATATCCCAATCTTAAATTGATTATACGCTCAGGAAACAGTTCTGCCCCAATAACCAAGTGTCTCAGTGCATTTCCAAAAAAATCAACTTCTTCTTCAGTAATATTCCCATTTAAATCCGTGGTTTGATTTGAAGGGTTGGGAACAGAGATCCCCCATTTTTGAAGATTGTTAAGAGTAGCGTACCATTTTAAAGGAACGTGCTCTAATTTATAAGAACCTCCTAAAGCCAATTTAAAAGGTAACTTTTCTTTTTCTCCATTGAATGTTTTTATCTGGACTCCAAAATTTCTTGCAACAAAGGTAATCACAAAAGGTTTAAATGGACTGTTGTATAAAATAGCTAAATCTGAAGAAACACCAACCGATGAAAAATTTGATATATTAGAATTTATAATTCGAATATTAGTACCAATAAATAAATTGGTTTTAGAAATATTAAAAGCATAACCAAGCGAAATAGCAACATCATTGGCCTTAAAGTTACCTGTTTCTATCCCTTGCTCATCAGCGCCTATCAAAGAACCATAATCAACATATTTAACACTTCCATGTAGGGTGCCGAATCTTCTTGAAATGGTTTTAGCATAGGACAAAGAACCTATATTTATTCCAGCCAAATAACTAGTATAGTTTGCAGAAAGTTTTTGATCGATTTCTTGGGAAATAACTGCAGGATTCCAAATCGGTTGATTTACGTCGTTCAAAAGCGTTAAAACTTCTCCTCCTAAAGCAACTTGTCTTGCCGAAGAAGATATATTTAAAAATTGATATACTTCTTCTCCTCCAACCTGCGCCTTAAAAGAACAGATTGTAAATACAAAAAAAGTGAAAATAAAATTTCTATAACTCAATGAAAATAAAACTAACTATTAAAACCATAACGAAAATAATCTATAATATTACAATAAAGCTATTAATAGTGCATGAAAAAAGTTCTTTTTATTAAATAGAAGGTTTCCCATTATTACTAAGTTACTAAAACAAGTTCAGGATACACAATATTTAAGAAATGTAGCAACCTACTCTTCAAAACAAATGCAGTCGCATCTGTAAAATTTGATGGCTATTTTTTTTTACAGATCACACAAAATAGTTCGCATATCAATCTACATCAAGATATTAAGACCGTTGCAAAAAGCGAACTTAATTAATTTCCCTTTTTAGATTTCCCTTTTTTCTCCGTTAATACATCGAGTATGCAATTTTTTTCTATTTTAAGTGAGTAAATGCCTTTTTTAGAGCTCATTTTCCCTTAATTTTTACA
>ENA-OQVM01005413-OQVM01005413.1-marine-metagenome-genome-assembly--contig:-NODE-5413-length-12267-cov-6.951764_pt1 | contig 12267 bp, 9 predicted proteins | sample MGYA00237776_ERZ505498 | MGnify/ENA primary metagenome ERZ505498 (study PRJEB26159, sample SAMN06265151) | marine metagenome | isolation source: Helgoland LTER site | place: Germany:Helgoland, sampling... | reverse complement strand
GGTGAGCTCTTTCAGGCGGTGCGTCTGGAAAAATCGATGATGTTCATTTTACTGTTGCTGGTTGTTGCGATTGCCTCGTTTAATATCATTGCCGGGCAAACCATGATGGTAAACGACAAGCGCGCGACAATTGCGATTTTACGAACGATGGGTGCAAAAACGGAGTTGATTCGAAGCGTTTTTTTGTTGCAAGGCGTCTGCGTTGGCGTGTTTGGTACATTCGTGGGATTACTCTTGGGTCTGGTATGTGCGTTTAACATTAATGCAATTGTGAGCTGGGTCGGGGAATTGACCGGCCGACACTTACTCGATGGTTCTTTTTTTGTGGAGGTGCCCGTTTTGATATTGCCGCAAGACCTTGTGCTGGTGGCTGTAATGAGCTGCACTATGTGTGTTATTTCCGCTTGGTTTCCCGCACGTCGAGCGGCTTCTCTGGACCCTGTTCAAGGGCTGCACTGACAGTTTTTTTAATCGCCTTGAGAGCTGGATTTTTCGTTTGTACGGCCTCTAGCGCGACGCTCGCGCCAGCGTTTGATTGTTTGTAGCCGCCACAAAACCCTAGTCAGCACAAAACCGCTGACACCGGCAACCCAACCACACAGGAGTGATCCGACGAGCAGTGGGTAGCCAATGGTGGCTAAATTTTCCCAAAGCCAACCAAAGCTCACTGCAATGTTGGGTTGGGAGATTTGCAAATTCAACAACCACGCGCCGAGTTGATAGGTGAAGTAAAACAGCGGTGCGATGGTGATTGGGTTGGAGACCCAAACCAAACCGACTGCGATGGGTAAGTTGCAGCGCGTGGCCACAGCGAGAGAAGCGGCCATTATCATTTGCATCGGAAGCGGTATAAATGCGCAGAATAACCCGATAAATACCGCACCCGCGGCTGATCGGCGGTTAAGGTGCCATATCTCACTGCGCGCCAAGAGATGTTCTACAGGTCTTAAGGCTTTATTCGTGCGGACATCCTGTGGGCTGGGCAGGTAACGTTTTAGTTTGGTTTTGCGCATCTGCGTATTATGCCTGTTTAGTGAGCCCGGCATCATTGTCTGAGCGTCAAAATTATATTTTTATGTTGTGCCAATCCATCATAGGGGCAATGCTAAAACGTCGATCTAAATTTTTCATGGATTTACTTTTATAGCTTTAAGAAACATTCATAACGGGAAGAGATTCATAGCAGAATGACTTGTTTGGGCGAGGCGTAATTCTACAGATAAATAGCAACTATTTCAGCAAGTCAGAGTCTTTGTTGAATAGGTAATGGGAGTGTTAAATAGCTGCTCAGCTGGAGTAGATGTTGCTAGCGGTTTTTATGTTTTCGGATAAAGTTATATTTTTCCTTTCGTGAAATTTTGTATTTATAGTGTAAGTATATGATATTAATGATTTATTTATATTTGGTTAAGCTATTAGTTTGTCGTATATTTGCTATCCAATATTGTCGTATATTTGTAGGTTTTCCTATGGCACTTAAAACATTGAAAAGTAAGGTTAAGTACCGAATTAGCCGGAGTAAGGCGGCTGTTTTTACGCCTAAGGATTTCTTTGATCTGTCAGAGCGTGATCAAGTGGGTAGGGTATTGAGGTGTCTCGTCGCCGAGGGTGTCCTCATCAAATTTGGTCAAGGGCTTTATGCTAAAGCCAAGCTATCTTCACTTACAGGCAAACTTATTCCTATTCGGCCGCTGCCATCGCTCGCGAAAGAGGCGTTAATTAACAAGCTTAAGGTTAAGGTTGTCGCGAGCGAGGCGCAGCAACGTTACAACGCCGGCCTCTCAACGCAAGTCCCTACTGGTCGTGTAATTGCCGTCAAAGGCAGGGTTTCTCGTAAGATGGCATTTGATGGTAAATCTATAAGCTATCAATATGTCTCTTGATATTGAAGTGGTGAATGAGATCGCCGCTGAGATGTCTCCAGTGTATTCTGATGCCTGTATATATAGTCGTATGTTCAAATTTGCTATGCAAACTAGATGTAGCAAATGTGTATGATGAGGTGATTACCTCTGTTAATCACCTCATGTTTTTCTATTATATGAGGCGATTAACGATAAAGGTTACCCCATGTACACTTGGCAGCGACCAGAATGGCCAACTTATTCTTACAATAGCGATAAAGTTAAACCCATAAATACAGCAGTATCTGAAGCAGCTTGGGGAGCTAAGCGGTATTTATGGATGCATGAGTACTGACGACAGTGCTTCGGTCCCTTTAGATAGAAGCCTGCATTAATAATAATATGTTCAAAAAAATTCGTTGCGTTTAACGGTACCCGCTTTATTTTAATTGATTTGATATTTAAAAATTATCTTTGCTTTTACTAAATGTGTAGAAGAGGCATTTGAAGGTGTTTCGATACCTCCTAATTTTAGGCTCGCACAATAATTAAATAGCCGGCTTTTGGCCGCAAAGGCTTTTTTAGTGGCTAATTAAATTTGCTGCTTAGCTTTCATCACAAGTATTCCTAAGTCCCACCCATCATTCGGGCAACGCTAAGGCGTCTGCTTACAGTCTTTATAGCCAACTAACTGATTTAATAATGGGGAGGATTCTCCAGGATTGTTGTCAAAAATCAGAACAGCAATGGCAATAAATGGATGCAAATGCCGAAATTAGCTGAATAGCGCTTAATTAACCTTAAATCACCCTTTAAATAATTTTTTTTGCAAAAATAAGTGTGGGTTTGTCGTTTTGGTTAGTTTCATCCTATGGGTAGGCCTTTTCGTTACTGAGCTGGCTACCGTTTTCTTAATATAAAAAATACGACTAGCTGGTGTAAATAAACATTAAGGGTGACTGGGAATCTATGGCAATTCTATGGCAATAAAGGTCCGACAAAAACGACAATCAAAGCCATCGGGTATTGGGGTATCTTTGATTTCGCAGGTTTTTTTAGAAAATAGCCACTTTCTAAAAAAATTCCTTGGCCGTTTTTTATCCGAGCGGCAAGACATTGAAGATGTGGTGCAAGAAACTTATTTGCGCGCCTATAAAGCTGAGCAGCATGGCGATGAATCCAGCAAAACCATTGAATACCCCAAAGCCTTTTTATTTCAAATAGCTAAAAATATTGCCCTCACCGAGCTCAGTAAAAAATCCCGCCGCATTACCGATTACATCGAAGATGTAGAGTTGTCGCTGGTAATGGATAACGGCGCTACCACTGAAGAAGAGTTAGAAGCCCGCGAGCATATAGACATTATTTGCGAGGCGGTGACGAGTATGCCAGAGCGCCGCCAACGTATTTACCTGATGCGTAAAGTTCATGGTGCAAGCCATAAAGAAATCGCCGATAGTTTTGGTATATCGATTAGTGCCGTTGAAAAGCATTTGCTTAAAGCCATGCTTACCTGTCGCGATTATATTCGCGAGCGTGAAGAGATAATGCAGAACGGTAGCGACGGATTTAACAGCGATGCTGCTAGCTTATTAAAGGCAGATGTTACGCCCCGTGAAGGACTAACTAAAAAGAATGTTGAGTTATGAATAAAATCACTGAATTACCTGACCCTACGATTATCGAAGAAGAAGCGGGGGCGTGGATTATAAAGCTCGATAGCGATAGCGAGCTTAGTCCTGAACAGCGTCTGGCATTTAAGGCTTGGATGGGTCGTAGTCTTGCGCACCGCGAAGCGGTAAAAAGTATGGCGCAGTTCTGGGGCAAAATGAATGTGCTGACCGAGCTGGGTATGTTGCAGCGCGTGTCTGAACAAAAGCAGCCTGCCGGTGAGCGTCGCGGCGGGTTTGGGTTGGGTGCTTTCCCGAAAATGTTAGCGGCCACCGCGTTTAGTTTATTAATGGTAGTGGGTATTGTTTCAGTACCATTCAATGACCATGGCCAAACCGCCAATGGTCTATATGCCACCGCCATAGGCCAACAAAAAACCATTCGCCTTACCGACGGCTCAGCGTTACAACTCAATACCAATAGTCAAATCCGTTTGGATTACTCCGGCAACTACAGAGATATTCACCTGTTACAAGGCGAAGCCCATTTTATAGTGGCTAAAGATAAACACCGCCCCTTTAGAGTCTCCGCGGGCAATGGCCTGGTGCAGGCCATAGGCACCGCGTTTACCGTCTACCTCAACAACAATGATGTAGAAGTCACCATGACCGAAGGTGTGGTGGTGTTGCAGTCACGGCAAGCCAAGCCGGCAAGCAAAGTGCAAGCCGATACGCTGCACGATCTCGGCAGGCTCGAGGTGGGGCAGAGCGCCGTGATTGAAGATATCAGAAGTGAAGCGGGCGTGGTGGAGTCAGTGCAGGCCATCTTTAAAGACGTTAGCCCGCAAGAGTTGGAGCGCAAGTTGTCCTGGCGCAAAGGGTATATTGTTTTTAAGGGCGCGCCCTTAGCGCAAGTGGTAAAGGAAGTGGAGCGTTACTCACAGCTATCCATAGAGCTCACAGACCCCAGCATGGCGCCGATAAAAATTGGTGGGCAATTTAGAGTGGGTGAAGTGGAAAGGCTGTTGGAATCTTTGGAAGAGAACTTTGGCTTGCAGGTGAAGCGCCTGTCTCACAACCGTGTTCAACTTTCCTATGTGTCAAAGTAGCCCATGATAAACATTGAGCGTTGGCAGAAAAAACCAATGAAAGAAAAAAAATTCAAAAAAAATCATTCTCTTGATGTGGGTTTGCACAACTCGCTAGTTTCATTCCCTACAAGGCCGCCAAAAAGAGAGCTAGCAGCAGTTAACGTTAGCCGGTGGATTGTAGGGGATTACAAAGCGGGAAGGTTGCAGACCACAATAGCAGCGACGCTGTTTACGTTATTGGCATTACTATTTTACAGCGCCAATAGCATTGCCGAAGTCGACACCAAGCAGCCATTCACGCAAAAGAAGTATTCCATAAACGTGCCGCAGCAAAACGTGGCAGACGCCTTAAACCTCTTAGCAGAGCAAACCGGCGTAACGTTTGTATTCCCCTATGAATTTGCAGAAACCCAGCAAGCCAATGTGGTTGTTGGTCGTTTCACTTTAATGCAAGCGTTGAACGAATTATTGCAGGGTTCAGCGCTAACCGGTGGCCTTACCGAAAGCGGAGTGGTGGTTATTTCGCTTAAACAAAAAAATGGTAAGGGGATGGGTATGAATATGAAAAAGAAAGTATTGGCTTCTACGATTGCGTTTTTTGTTGGGAGTGGTGCGTCTGGGGTAATGGCACAGGAAGATGTGAATGGGGATGAGTTGGGGTGGTTGTTGGAGGAGGTTGTGGTTACGGCGAGTAAGCGGGGGGCGGGGGTGAGTATTCAGGATACCGCAATGGCCATTTCTGCGTTGAGTGGAGACACTCTAAATAAACGGGGCTTGGTAGGTATGGGAGATTATCTCAGTGCCGTGCCAGGAGCCAGTATTTTAGATCAAGGGCCTGGTATAAGCTCAGTTATTATACGAGGCTTGTCAGCAAACCCCCAAAATGAAGGGCAGGATAGCTCCCCTGTATCTGGCGTCTATTTTGGTGATGTTTCAATTGCTGGACTAGGCCTCACTGGTAACTCCGCAGATGTCAAGCTAGTGGACATGGAGAGAGTTGAAGTCTTGAGAGGGCCTCAAGGCACGCTCTATGGAGCCGGTGCCATGGGCGGTGTTGTGAGGAATATTCCAGCAGCTCCGAGCCTTGAAGGAGCTGAAGGCCGTCTGGATTTTGACTATTCCAACACCGGAGAAGAAGGTGGAAGTAATACGCATTTGAAAGGCGTTATTAATATTCCACTTATCAAGGATGTTCTGGCTATAAGGGGTGTTGCTTATCAATTTGATGACAGCGGGTATTACAAGAATGTGGCGGCTAGTGATCCCTTATATTCCCAGGCAGTAGATACTCTTAGTGCTGTTGCTGTCGATAGAGATGATGTGGGAAGCAGCGATATTACAGGTGGCCGACTTGGTGTGCTTTGGCAGCCAACAGAAAATCTTACCATTAATGCGAGTTACCTAAATCAGGAGATTAAGCAGGATGGAATAGGTCAGGCCGATCCAATAACAGGGGGTACCTGGACTCAAGCGCGTTTTCAGATACGAGATGCGAGCGGTCGTTTGAGGGATGAAGGTTTTGAGGATGAGCTTGAGATTATTAGTTTAACTGTTGATTACGATTTGGGTTGGGCTTCCCTTTCTTCAACAACATCTCGGGTGGAGGAAAATTTTGTTCGGTATATCGATTTTTCTCGTTCACGTGGTCTTTACCCTAATGGCCAACAATTTGATGTTTCTGCAGATGTTGTTTCTGAGGAGATACGCCTAGCCTCTCAATTTGATGGGCCCTTTCAGTTTTTAGCCGGTTTTTTTTACGAAAATAAAGACGGAGGTAATGAGAACTCCTTCTCCTACTCAGGGTCCGATCCATCTTTGAGCGGGTCATTTTTTAATACCACTCCTGGAGAGCTCTTACTTTTTAACAAAACAGAGGATAGAAATACAAAACAGAAAGCTTTTTTTGGTGAATTGTATTACGACCTTACCGAAGAAATTAGGTTGACCCTTGGTGGGCGGGCATTTGATTACGATCGAGAAAGTATTAGTGAATTCCTCCCCTCAGCCTTGACGGCTAGCGCGAGTTCCAACATTCAAAAAGGAAGTGAAAGCGATGCTTCATACAAAGCCGGTATAGAATACACACCCAGCGACTCAATACTAATTTATGCTAATTGGGCAGAGGGTTTTCGGTTGGGTTATCCCGTTGCAGAGCAAGCAAATCCTATTTGCGATGTAAATGGCGATGGTTTAATAGATGGTGGAAATGTCACTACAGATGCTCGATTGATTGCCAGTGACTTTATGGAAACTGTCGAGCTAGGCGGTAAATTTTCCTTTTTAGATAATCGGCTCACTGTAAATGCCGCTTTATATGATACTGATTGGGAAGGGATTCCTCTGAGCGTACAATTTGATACCTGTGCTGCTACGATCAATGCTGGAGAAGCTAAGTCTCGCGGTGTTGAGCTTGAGATTGCCTATTCTTTGAGTGAAAACCTACTGGTCACCGCAAGCTCCTCTTATATAGATGCCGAGCTTGCAGTCGATGCGCCCGTGCTTAAGGCCAAGGCAGGAAATCGGCTGCCTGGATCTCCAAGGTTCAATGCCAGTTTGGGGCTTGAATACCAATTTAAACTGGCTGGTTATGAGTCTTATGTGCGAAGTGATTATGCTTATGTAGGTGATTTCTATAATAACGTGCAGGAAACCGGCACTGAATCTGGTGGTTACCACAAGCTAAATCTAAAAGCAGGCATTACTGTTGATCAATTCGATTTTGGGTTGTACGTCAATAACCTGAGCAATGATGATAGTTTCACCTGGGTAGATTCGGAGTCCAACCAGCCAAATAGTCTTATCCACCTGCGTGGAAATCGTTTAAGACCGCGAACTATTGGTCTAAACGTTAGTTATATTTTTTAAATAATACTGCAACTACTCGTTAGAAGCTATAGATCAAGTAACTATACATTTCACAAGGTGTAGTTACTTGTCTGTTTCTCGATGACTTCTATAAATATGTGCGACTCATTCAAATTTAACTTCTTTGTCATTAGTTTATATCTCTACTGCTCCTTTCCATGGTCGGCTTGGGCTTTTCCAGAGGTTTTATGCCAGTTAGTGTGACTAAGCTCTAAGTGCAGTGCTGGCGGTGTTGTTGATCGCGCGCTTTATCTTTCCAATTAGGAATTCCCAATTGATGAAATTAATCAGATTAGGAAAAACAGAACCTCTTAAAAATACAACTAACAAAAACCAGTCAGTTTCTTTACTTCATTGTATTTCTTATTCATTGCCTTATGCACCGATGATTTGGCTGGGAGCGCCAACGGCAATTTTACAGGGTATATACGCTAAGTATTATGGTTTCTCATTAATAACATTAGCATCTATAGTTTTGCTAGCACGTCTTTTTGATGGTGTCACTGACCCTTTAATTGGTTACTACTCTGATAGATATCAACGACTCACGGGCACACGTAAACCTCTTATCGTTTGGGGGGCAATATTACTGATTATCAGCAGTTATTTTTTGTATATTCCTTTTGGTGTTGACGTAGAGACTGTCATGGCGGGGAATGCCTCAGGTACCCCTGCTGTCAGTATATTGTATTTTACCGTCTGGCTCTTGCTATTCTATTTCTCGTATACACTTTTTGATATTCCCCATATCTCTTGGGGAAGTGACATTGCCACCAGTGGTATAGATAAGTCTAGAGTTTATAGTTTTCGGGCCGCCGCCGGGTATATAGGTTTGATATTTTTCTATTCAATACCGATGCTACCAATTTTTGAGTCGCGAGATATCACCCCTGCTACGCTAAAGGTGTCGGTTATTTCTGCGAGTATATTGTTTCTGCTATTCCTCTATAGTTGTGTTAGATATACGCCAAATAACATAGGTCTTTCGACTAGGGTCCCTTTGGATTATGGATTAAAAACTCTACCCGAAAAACAAATGAGTCGAGTTGTATTACTGCAATCGATATTAAAAAATAGACCTCTATTGTTATTGTATATTGCCTATATGTTTTATGGTTTAGGGGCTGGTCTTTGGTATGGCGTAATTTTTCTCTATGTAGATAGTTACCTGGATATGGGAGAACAGTTTGCTCCCATGTTTTTAATAGCTTTTGTTATAGGGTTAGCCGTTACGCCAGTCTGGTATAAAGCAAGTACACAAGTAGGAAAAAAAGTACCTTTGGCAATAGCGATGCTTTTTCTTATTGCGAGCTATATATATTCGGGATTACTGACTCCTGGAGAGGTCAGTGTTGCAAAATTGATGTCATTAAAAATCATCAACACCTTGGGTAATGCGTGCATAGTGGCACTCATTCCAGCAATGCTTTCAGAGATTGTTGACTACGGTACGTTGAAAAATAAAAATAAAAATAAAAATACGGGTATCTATTTTGCGCTATATTCTCTAATAAACAAATTTGTAGTAGCTGTTGGCATGGGGTTAGGTTTGGCCATTATCGGCGGTTATGGTTATGTTGCAACAGCGTCATCACAAGATGTTAACGCGATTAAAGGTCTTATGTTGGTTATGGTTTGGGGCCCGTTTTTTTTGACAATAATAGCCATGGTTTTGATTTTATTGAACCCTATCAATGTGCGTCGCCATCGAATTATTCGATGCCGTTTGGATTCACTGTTTATTCGCACTAGTCGTCATGTTTCTGCGGTGTTAGATATTCAAAAAAAACAAGAGGTGCCGGTGCTCTCAGAATCTGCTCAGGCTTGATGTCGAAAATTGTTATGACTTGAACAATACAAACAGTGCTGAATATATTTAAGCCTGAAAATAGCTTGGCAGTACTTTTAGATTTCAAAAATAGTTCAGCAGTATTTTTACATTTATAGGAGATCGTATGACTAATATTAATTGGTGCCAACGTGCTGATGAAGCCGAGTTGGCAGTAAAAAACATAATAAATGGCCATAAAGAACAAGCTACAGGGGGAGAATCGATCTCAAAGTATTCATCTCGAGATGGTCGGTTGCTTTACAGTTTTGTCGGAAGCGATGCCGCCACTGTCGATCTTGCTGTGGCCTGCGCTAAAGAGGCCTTTGACGATGGTCGGTGGAGTGCCTTGTCTGTTGGGGAGCGTAGAGGCATATTGCTAAAGCTGGCTGACCTGATTGAAGTGCATAAAGAAATGTTTGCGCTGTATGAATGCCTAGATGTGGGTAAGCCTATTAGCAATACCTTGCAAGTAGATATTCCCAGTGCGCGACACTCGCTGCGAAATAGCGCAGAATCTGCGGAAAGAGTGTTGTGTTCGGCGAGCTTTGATGGTGGTGAACTTATTTATCAACACCGCTCTCCAGTGGGTGTTGTAGCGGCTATTACTGGTTGGAACTTTCCGTTGATGTTGGCGGCACAAAAAGTAGGCCCTGCTTTGGTTATGGGTAATAGTCTGGTATTAAAACCCTCCGAATTTACTAGCCTTTCTACCTGTCTATTGGCCGAACTTGCATTAGAGGCTGGCGTTCCTCCTGGCGTGTTTAATGTGGTTAATGGTGGGCCAGCTGTTGGTGCAAGTTTAGCTCAGCATGATGATGTTGACTTACTGGGGTTTGTGGGCAGCAGCGCTACCGGAAAAAAAATTATGGTATCTGCCGGCCAATCCAATATGAAACGATTGATACTGGAATGTGGTGGTAAATCGCCTTATTTAGTATTTGATGATTGTCCCGACGATTTAGGTTTTGTCGCAGACAATATTGTGAAAAAAGCATTTTCTAACCAAGGAGCCGTGTGCATCGCTAGCACCCGTTTACTGGTACAAAATAGTATTAAAGAGAAGTTGTTACCCAAAATTATTGAGCGTGCTAAACGTTTGGTCCCGCAAGATCCCTTGGATTCTAATTCAATATTTGGCGCCATAATGAATGAGGCCCATATGAACAAAGTGCTTAAATATATTGCCAGTGGAACAGATGAAGGTGCGGAGCTGATTTTAGGAGGGAAGCGACTTGATGTTGTGCCAGGTGGTTATTATGTCGAGCCCACTATTTTTGATCACGTCAACCCTAAACAAAAAATTGCCCAAGAAGAGATCTTTGGTCCAGTGCTATCCGTTTTCTCTTTCACTGATGAACAGCACGCTATTCAGCTCGCTAATGATTCTAGTTTTGGCTTGGCCGCCTATGCAGCGACGCAAGATTCAGGTCGAGTACGTCGTTTGGGGCAATATCTTAATGCGGGAAGAATAACAATATTAAGCACTTCAACCCCATTCTACGGTGACATAGGCACGAGTGCAGAGCCACACCGGCAATCTGGAATGGGGTTCGCTTTTGGATCGGAAGGCTTGGCTGCTTACACCGTGAGTTCGGCTGTGAATGTTTTGACCTAAAACTGGGCTCATCAAGCTTTATTATCTTGATTCATTATAGCTTGGCCATTCCTAGGCACTTTTATCGCAATAAATTGATAGGCATGAAGGTATAACCCTTTCCTCTGTTCTCATCAAAACCACAAATCAAAGGACTTAAAATGAGTAAAACGAAAATACTAACAGACAAACCGATTATCTCTCTTTTGGGTAAAGAGCTTTTTTATTCTTTACTGGACGATGAGGCATCAATCAAGTTGCGTGAAAAAACAACCGCTATGATTGAAGGATCTCTGTCTGATATGGAAAAGTATCCCCGCGAGCCTGTTCATTGTGTACGGGCCGGCTTTTACACATGGGTGCTGCTTAAGGATATACATGGTGCTCTCACAATTTTCGATAAAGGCACAGAAAATTGCCCCGATAGTTATGAGCTCTTTTTGTATAAAACGCTGGTGAAAACTACGATGAGAGATCTGGATGGCGCTATTGTCGATGCTGAGCGAGCCGTATCGTTGATCAAGGACAAATCGGACCACGGTTTGGACATGCGAGTTCTCATGCACCCTGATCCGCACGTCTACTATCCGTCTTCCAACCATTATATGATTTGGTATCACTTGGGTATGGCTTACTACTTGAACGGTGATTTGGAGAAGGCGAAGCACGCCTACATTGAAGCTGGCAACTTCACTTATGATCATGGTTCGCTGGTGAGCCGCAGTTGTTGGTTCTATCCGGTGTTACGGGAATTAGGGGAATATGATCAGGCGTCGGCCCTGATGGCAGGCATAGGCGATGATATCAAAACACTTGCAGACCCCGCATACAAAGGGCAAAGTTTACTGTTTAAAGGAACCCTTTCTGTGGCGGACGTTCAGGCCAACGTTGATAGCGATGGGAAGCTTCACATCTTCCATGAATATGCCATTGCCTATTGGCACTATACACAGGGTAATTTGGATAAGGCGAAAGTGCTTTTCCAGCATGTGTGTGCAAGACCTGAAATTGGGGCTTATGTGCAAATTGCAGCGGAAGCGAAACTCAAGGAACTCTTGAGCAGGCAGTAAAATTGGAAGGCTAAGTTATTGAGTGATTATAAACGGTATCAATAAGGGGGAAGAACCCTGTTTAGTAGAAAAGGATATTGCTGGACAGTCACGAATGACACCAATTTTAGTCCGTCATTACCGCGAAAGCGTAATCTAGCTTACGGCTGCTGCCGTAAGTTCTGAGTCCCCGCCTTCGCGAGGACAACGGTGTGTCTTTTAAGTTAGTGCCATTCGTGGCCGTTATTTTTACTCTTAGTGAAGTTTAAATTTACCAAACCAAAACCGACAAAAAAAGGGTCAGGCTGATACTCCCCCAGTTTCTCGGACACTCTAATTAGTGGACAATACCACTACTGGAGTGAGATATGACCAAACGAAAT
>ENA-OQVM01005411-OQVM01005411.1-marine-metagenome-genome-assembly--contig:-NODE-5411-length-12271-cov-3.315729_pt1 | contig 12271 bp, 11 predicted proteins | sample MGYA00237776_ERZ505498 | MGnify/ENA primary metagenome ERZ505498 (study PRJEB26159, sample SAMN06265151) | marine metagenome | isolation source: Helgoland LTER site | place: Germany:Helgoland, sampling... | reverse complement strand
ACACAAGACTGCTTCTGACAAAACGCCAACCACAAATAGGACTTGCAATAAGGGAGCCATCCACACAGGATATACGGGGTTTTGAATAACTAAGTGTATGATTACTGCATCTGTCCATCAGGACGCACATCAAGGCATTGATTGGAAGATTTTTTCGCTCTGCCCCCCCTATTACCGATACGCAGAATTAGATATCAGGTCAGCGGAACGGTGTTGTCCACCGTAAAAGGCAGACGAGAACTGAACGACTTCCAACAATGGTCCTAATTTACGAAGCGAGTAGGGCCAAGTAACAGACTGTTCTGATTATACCGGTAGGCCTTTTGGTCGCACCATCCGCCTAAGCTCAAGCGACCGTTCCAACTGCTGGCGGGGCAACCGATGAGGAAAGATTGATTGCCCTCACACTAACTGATGCCTATGGCGATGGATCAGGGAAAATCGACTTGGATGACCTTGTACGTATTAACGTGAGATGTGGTTGACAACTTACGCAACGTTCATGATTTGGATGATAACAGGTTGGTATCCATCAAATGGTTAGCTCGTTTTAACAGCCTGATGCTTAGAATACAGGAGAAATGATGTTTCAACTCTTCGGACCTGCTAAATACTTTGCAACGGATACGCATGTGATCGCACTTCCAGAGCCTGGCGTACCTCATCTCGCGACGGTCAAAGACCGCACACGCAACAGCGGCCTGACGTCGGTTCGTTTCGTTGACAAAAACCATTGCATCGCCGCAGATTTCGGCAACAAGCGTTGCTATCTGATCGACCTGCGGCGTAGTGACAATCCAATTGTCGATCAGCACGGCACCGTAATCAGTGACGGAACGCCGGTCGAAACGGACCTGCTCGACTACCACGAAGGCCACTTCATCGTGTCGAACTTTTATCAAGGCACGTTTTCACTTTTTCGAATTGAAAATGAACGGATCATTTTCGAACGCGAAATTGCGGCGGGCCACACTTCAAACCTACATGGTTTGCGCTTCGTTCCAGGCAATGAAAACCTCGTATGGCTGACGTTCTGCAATCGCAAAGAACCTTGCCATAAGGTCATAGATCTGAGTACCGGCAAAATCCTTCATGAGATTAGGACAGAGCAACAATGCCAGGATGTTGCCTTTGCGAGAGGATTTGCGGTTGTATTTGCCCGAACTGATCACATCTCGAAAGGCGAGGTAATACTTGAGCCGCAGAGCCGGAAGAATACTATTTTCGCGACGGCCTATATCTACCGGATGCCTGCCAACCTGACCAATGACCCACCTGAATTGGTGCACGTCTGGAAGGGCGAAGGTCATCTTGATGCCTGCAAAGAAGCACCAGACGGGCGAATTTTTTCTGCAAACCAGTACCTTGACCGGATTGATATCTTTAAACTCAATGGCAAGGGAAGGTTATCACTGACTGGGTATATCGAAGGATTCTCAATGCCGCACGGTCTCGATATTTTGGGCGATCATCTTGCCGTTACGAATTATGGTGATCAGACACTCAGGATTATGGACTTGCCGCATTGAAGTCGTGAGAATGGTTTGCCTTCAAATCCTTCGGTCACAACCGATGGCGGGCAAGTCAGCATTGCCGGCCCACCATCCGACTTGGCTGCAATATATCGATGGATCGACCTCGCACCTGTTCATGCGAACCAACTTCAAATTGGGAGCCAAGCTGTATGTTTGGATATAGGGTCAAACCTGAGCCTAAAGTGATCTTACACATCGGTCACAGCAAGACGGGATCGACCTCGATACAGGAGTCGCTGTCAATGTCGCGAGAGCGGCTTTTGCAAGAGGGAATACTTTATCCCAAGATACGGTTCAAAGAGATCAATCACCGCGCGCTTTCGCCAGTCGTCTGTTTCGACAATCAAAGAAATGCGCTTATGGTCCGCATGGGGAAAGATAGGACGACCATTGTCCGGCAGTCGCAGGCAGAATGGGAGGCAGTTTTCAGACAGGTAAAAAAGAATAGACCTCAGGTTGTTATTCTGAGTGCTGAAAACCTTTTTCGCGATCTTGGACCGCATCAAGGAAAAATTCTGCAAGAATTGATCGGTACTATCACGCGCCGCTCACCACGTGTTCTGGCGTATGTCCGCAGCCCTGCCTCCTTCTATCTGTCCCGTCTGCAACAGTTCCTGAAAGGCGGCAAAGGGTTGCATCTACCGTCCCCGTATAACAGGGCCGCTGTGATTGCATCGTATGTGAGTTTCTTTCCGAACTGCGTCGAGGTGCGGGCTTTTGAGCGCCAGCAGCTCTTGGATTCCGACGCGGTATCCGATTTTGCGGATTGGCTTGGCATTCCAAGTCTCAAGGCCGACTTCGCCGGACGAAATTCCAACGAATCCGTTTCCGCAGAAGCGATCTCTATTCTCTTTCGGCTCGCGCCTCTGCAAGCACCCAAGAACTTGGAACAAGTCAAACGGCAAAACGAACTCTCCAAGACGGTTAAACGACTAGATCAGTTGTTGCCCCAGCCGACCAAACCCGTGTTGCGGCCAAGAGTAAGAGCGGAGGTGAACGCGCTAAACACGGACTTCGAACAACTCCAGGATCTGTATGGGCTGAATTACCAGGATTTTGACTATGGTTCCACAAGCCGAAACCGTAAGAAACCAAATGCAATTCAAGGTGTTGAAGATATATGCACCTTTGATGTGGACCGCCGCGATCTTCTTGAGGAGCAAGTACGCCGGGCACTAGCCGCCCTATAACTGTCTTGATTAACGCCTTTCGTAGCTCCCCCGAAAAACCGTAAGTCTTATCTGTTCAGCGACACTGCACAGGCGAACGACATACAGCACCAACCAGACCCGCAACGCTTCCGATGGCGTTAATGTCTCATTTCGCAACAAACCGATTAGACGTGGTATCGGAACCAGCAAATACCGGAGGCGAGGTAAGATGAACCGGTCACCACGCATGCGCTTGCGCGCGATTTTACCGCCTTCAAAACGGCGTATCTTGCGGATCAGATCGCGGAAACGACTGCGCGCTGGATGTGCGACGATAACTTGTGAACAAAAGCAAAGCGCGAAGCCCGCCTTCTGCGCCCGTTCAGACCACTCATGATCCCCCCCCGTCAGCAGACTTTGATCGAACGGACCGATGGCATCGAAGACCTCTCGCCGGGCAAATGTATTTGCAGTCGCAGCCTTGCCAAGTGCGGCGAACTTTTCTTGTTGCAACATGAATGTCCGGTCATAAAGAGCCGTTGCGGTCCACTTCCCATCTGGCACGAAGAGCTGAACCGGCCCTGAAATGCGACAGACTGCAGGATCGTTTTCGAATATTGTGACGGCTGCCGTCAGCCATTGCTGCGCTGGGACACAATCAGAGTCCGTAAAGGCTAGTATTGATCCGCGAGAAACTGAAACGGCGGCATTGCGGGCCGCATATGATCCTGGCACAGCAGTCACAATCATTCTCGCATTCTGTGGAAGCGTGAACCCATCGGGGGGTAAGGCTGATGGTTCATTGTTCGATATGATGATTTCAAAGTCGTCTAATGGCAGACTCTGGACTACCAGTGCAGCAAGACAATGCTGGAGCCTATCCCAGTCCAAGTATGTCGGGATGATCACTGATATTTTAGGAGTATTCATGGATTTCGCCTATGCATCATGCACTCGGTGTTTTGAACCGCCTGAATGCCGTAGATGCTGCATACAGACTACAGAAAGCAAGTAGCTTTGCACGGGTTGCGACATGTGGAAGCTGCAAGATGGAGGCATAGACCTGGTTGTGCTTTCCAGATCGAAAGGCGTGTTTTATCCAGCGTGAATAGACAAATTCCGCTGCTCCGCTGTCAGATCGCAAGAATACATTGTGTTTCTCTGCAATTTCTTGAAACGCGGCGGCGCGGTGTTCCGACTTTGCTAACTTTGTGGTTTGGGGTCGCTGACCTGTTGCAACAAGCATGCCAAGGGTGATCTTTACAGCAGGTCTAGCGCAGTACCAGCCTCGTAGTTTCGCGCTGTACAAACGACAGGCATATTCGGTATCAGAATTCGTTGTCAGTCTTTCAGACATTGGTCCGATGGTGTCATACGCATCCCGTGTCATCCAGAACCCGGCGCTGAAAGGGAAAGCCTTTCTTTTGAAATGCACGTTGTGACACACGAAACCATCGGGCAGTTTGCGGTTTTCCAAACGTGAGATCGTCTTGCCGTCTGCCATAGAGATCTGGAACTGACGCAGGCCAAAGCCAAAATCGGCACCGGTTGGAACGATGAATTCCAGCAAAAGATCACAGTAACCGGGCAAAAGTTCATCATCATCGTCCAGAAACATCAGCACTGCGCCTCTTGCATGCTGGGCACCAACATTGCGGGCGGGCGAACCGCCGCAACCACCCGAGGCGTCGCTCGTGATAACCCGCAGTCTGGCGTCGTGAATTTCCGAAAGGGCATCCGACGCGGCAACCGCGCTGGCATCATCCACGACAATGATCTCGCTGTCTTTAGGAGTATTGAGAAGCGCTGACAAAGTTGCCCGCACAAGAAGTTCGGGGCGGTCGCGGGTCGGTATGATGATGGAACAACGGGGATTTGCCATTTGTTCAAGCATCCTGCAACCTCAATCTCAGTTGATCTTCACCAAAAAATGTGATGACCGTGTCATGGTTTCCTACTCAACTATTGTGACTAAGAAACATGTTATTCTACGTTACTCTACTAAATATAAATCGTCGCATGTTCAAAGGAATTATTAAAGTGATATTGCTCTCGCCAATACAGCCTAAAGGATCGTAGAGTCAGCGTCGTCAGATGCTGCGCGCGACACAATTATCCCCTATGTCATCACCCTACTGCGCGGCGACATTTCGCCTAAGGGGCCCCTTGGCATCGGGAAGATGACCGTCTGCATCAACATTGGCTCGATAGAAGGATGCGCGACGACGCAAGGCCTCCTCATCTAATCTGTTCAGCGTCAACATGACCGACTCTAGCCGCGCAGTCATACGGGCCTTGCCGGTACCGGCCTTCGTACCATCCAAATCGGGTTTGCCAGACGCCAGCCGCGCGACCCAGCCCGCATTCTGTACAGGTTCCGCCGTTTTTTTTGATGTCCCAATGGGTAAATCCCAAGGATCCATCTGCCAGGCGTTCCAAATCCCCTCAACGCCAAGGCGGGCCAAAAACTCAACCTTGGGTCGTCGGCCATAAGGGTGCGCTGTGTCGAAGCGCTCTGCCGCGTCACGCCGGAAGATCAGTTGCGGCTCATCTTTAGGCTCTGGGCGCTTAGTATGCGATAAGAGCTCTTCGTTTGTTGCAAAGCGCGCCATAGGTACAGTGAAATATTGGTGGTGGCGGTTGGCGAGCACAGCCTCACGGATTTCTTCCCAACCATCATCAGATAGATAGCAATTCCCATCCCAAGGTAGAATCCATTTGGCCCTAGCTTTTCCATCTTCCAAAGCGGTATTGCGCGCGCCGTTGTTGTTCATCGCATAATTGTTCTTCAATCTGTAAGTTTGCACCACCGCACGCAGCCTTGCTTCGTAGCTGAGTTCTCGAAAACCTGCGCTCGCGAGGAATTCGCTCCCCGGAAGCAGGGAAAAATCGAAGGGGATCGTTTCATACTCTGAAAATGCGAACGGAATTCGCAAGTACTCTTGGCCATAATCCTCCAAAAGACCAATGATCTCATCCTCAGCAGCAGGATCAACAATCTTGTTCAGCAACCAGACTTTTGTACAACCCGCGAACGCAGGTTCATGATCGAGGATAAATTGAACATTGCGCCTCGACTGGCCGTATTGCGAGCGTGGCTCCAGGTCATTCCCGATGATCCGGTAGAGCACAAAATCGTCTTCTTGCTCCGCCATTGCTGCCTGCAGTGGCACATCGATTCTGTCGATCTTGCCGTTGTGGCGTTCCTTGACAATAGACGGTGTGTCTACCAGGAACTTTGCGCGTCTGCGCTTGGATTTACGCCAACTCCGGAACAAGAGGTAGGGCACTGAAACCGGCAGTGTCGAGAGCGCCAAGCCGATCATGAGCGACTTATTTTTCCGCTTTGGCTCTTCGGAACCCCTATCCGAAAGTGGGACATCGAGCGCCTGGTCAGGACTTACGGAAATACGCGCGGCCCTACTCTCGTCGTCATTGGTTGAGCTTTTGCTCTCAAGCCATGGCGGCAAAAACCGTTCAAAAAGGTTGGGTAGGTCTTGATCGGGCAAGATGTGGGGTTGAATTTGAAACTCAGCCATCCGCCCGATCATACGTGTTGGTTCGCAGAGACTCTCGATGGCCTCCTTATGGGACGTGGTCGCATAGTCTCTGAAGAAAAGGCGTGTGGTCTTCTTGGCGTAGCAGCAGACAGCTGCAAAACACGCGGCCTTGCAGTGCCCGTCGACGAAAACAACGTCGGGGCTTTGGAGGCCGGTCAAACCCCAGATCGAAAGCGGATAGTCCCGAAAGAACTGCTGTGGGTCGATTTTGCCAGACTTGGCCCACCTGCCAACCGGGCCGAGATCTGCGACATGGATCAATGGCATGGACTGCACATCGCTGGACTTTAGTTTCTCGGAAATCCCAAATGCAGCAACTCGGTCGCCTGTCACAAGCATGATCGTCTTGTCGGGCGACATGGCGGCCTGCCATATCGCATCATTGATCCCGTATTGCAGGGTCACAGCGGCCCCACTATAGGCCTCTGATATGGCAGCTGCTTCGTCGCTAGTCAGGGGCCGCCTTGGCGTTTCCATTTATATTCTATGACTCCAACGCGTAAAAAGATTAACATTGGGAATGCGTCGCAGCCCAACGAGCAAACATAGACCAGCAACGTGCTGTCTCGAACTCGGTCAAATTCTAGCAACAGACGAATTAGGTTGTATAGATGCGAAATGATCAAATTGACCACTTCCAACTAACTGGTTTCTTATCTCCGAAATGGACAGCCAGTTCGCGATATACAGGATCAAGCTTTTCGCGAATACGGAGTTTTTGGTCGGCGGTCACTTTCATGCCCAGCGAGACATTCACCTGCCTGTCGAAGTCCGCGGGCATACGCTTGATTTCAAGAAAATCGCACAGACGGGCGATCGACGCCGTCGTAAACATATCCTCGTAGATGAAAAGGGCCAAAGGCTGTTTTACTCCAGACGACTCAAAGTTTCGCAGGGTGTGCATATAATTTGATCGGTCAAATGCGGACTTTCCGGGACACAGTTCCTTAGTTGCCTCGTCGACATCAAATTCACGGCTGCGCATTCTATGCTGGAAATGAGAGGCAAGCCGTTCGGTCGGATCACGCATGAAAAACAAGAACTTTGTTTCAATACCCATGTCCACGATACGCCGATAAGCGGAAGAGGAAAGCCCCCAATACTGTGGGCATATCTCACCAAATATCTGCTCATTTGCGATGCGAGCATCAAAGTACGACAAGTAGTCGTCTGTGCTCCGCATGCGATCAAGTTCGGCGATCGCCTTAAGTTTTTCAAACTGAGATTTTCTTAGTTGAGGCGCCCTTTGCTCTTTCAATAGAATTTCTTGATACATCCGACGCCAGTGCTTTGGCAGCGGACCGTCTAGCTCATTTCTATCTTGCCTATTAAAAAAATTCATTTCGTTGATCGGAGAGTGAAAAACGTCCGGATGATCCTTGAGATATTGTGAAGTCCAGGTCGTGCCGCATTTCATTGCGCCAAGTCCGATAAACATCCTGCGCCCTTGCAGGCCAGTCGCATTAACAGTTTTGGCAGCAGGACCAAGACTAGAGGACAACCTGCCGTTTGGTCGACTGAAGAGTTTTTTTAACAAGGTCCGCACTCTCTATGTTGGAGTAGGTCAATTCAGTAGCATGGGTATTGCCAAGGGCAAAGGCAATCGCTGTAGGCGTAAAAACAGGGCCGTTGCTTTTGTTCCTTTGCTTCTTGAGGTCCATTCTGATGAACATTCAGCAAAGCCGATTGTTGTGTCGGTAGGCTGCGCGAAGGACTTCATCCTTCGGTTCGATTGCTATAAAGCGATGATTGCGCAGCAAACGCTACAAGGTCGCGATCAGATGAACAACACCCTCCGGGTCGCCAAGCGACTTTTATCCGAAACACTCCCGCCGCGGTGGAAAAAGGTCGCCTTGACCTTTTTCTGCATTGTCGGAATTGCGACCTTCACTGCCGCTCTGGCCTATTCGACCCGTCTGATCGTGAACGATGTGTTCGTGGCAGACGATGCCACCGCCGCAGTAGGAGTAGCACTGCTGGTGATGGGCGTAGCTATCACCAAGAGCATTTTCGAGTACGCAAATTCGGTTGTGGCGTTTTCCATCAAGCGATCGATATCCTCGGAGTATCAAAAGCGCGCATTTCACAAGGTGATTATGAATGACATGGTCCATTTTTTTGGCAAACATGCTTCAAAACAAATGGCTCAAATCCGGCTCTTGGGAAACGCCAGCGGTTCAGCTGTGGTTGGTATAAGTAACCGACTTTTTGTCGACGCGCTGACGGTTGCTGCTTTGGTGGCTGTGATGATCCTTCAGGACCCGCTGATGTCACTTGCGACGGCAGTCCTGTTTCCAATGATTATTTTTCTCGTTGGCTTTTTGTCGCGAAAAGTTCGTGCACTTGCAGGGGCTGAAAACGAATTGACTGGGGCAGTATTTGCGGTCGGTTCGGAAGCGTTTCAAGGGATCAAGACCGTCAAAAGCTACGGTCTGGAGAGCAAATCCATCGAACGGTTCGATGATGCTGTAGACTTGCTTGAGGAACGCCTGCTCGGCTTTTCGCGGATCACTTCGACCACAATCCCCGTGATGGAGGCAATCGGAGGTGTCGTAATTGGTCTGTTCGTGATTTACGCCTCATGGCAGACAATCACCCAAGGGCAGTCACCGGGGGAGTTCACCGCTTTCATCACCGCGTTCCTTTTAGCTTATCAGCCCGCTGAGCGCCTGTCCAAGACATGGGTCGAACTGCAAAAATCCATTTTCCACGTTGAAAGGCTCTATGCGATTCTCGATGCGCCAACCCAAAATCTGCAAAATGGCACAGAGCATTTTGACAGATCCGATTTAGGTGTCGAATTCAGAAACGTTAACTTTGAGTATGTAAAGAATGTGTCGGCGCTGACGAACGTGAGCTTCGAAATCGCCGCAGCTGAGCGTGTCGCTATCGTCGGTCGATCGGGTGCTGGAAAGAGTACGCTGACAGATTTAATCTTGCGCTTCTATGACCCTAGTGAGGGCAGCATCCATATCGGCGGGCTGGACCTGAAAGATGTCAGGCGAGATAGCATTCAGCAAGCGATTGCATATATTAATCAGGACGTCTTTCTTTTTGACGGATCGATCCGCGAAAACATCCGCGACGGGGATCCCAGTGTAACCGATGAAGAGATCGACATCATCGCAGAGCGAGCACAACTAAAGGAGATGCTCGCGGACCGGGATGAAGGCCTTGATGCGCAGGTCGGGCCAAACGGTGCGAATTTGTCCGGTGGTCAGCGGCAAAGGGTGGGTATCGCAAGGGCAATTGCTAAAAAGTCGCGCATCTACATCTTTGATGAAGCGACCGGCGCGCTGGATGCACAAAACGAAAGGTTAATCATGTCGATGATCGCCGACCATCTGGACTACGCGACAGTTGTTTTCGTGACCCATCGCCTATCCACTCTGCACTATGTGGATCGGATTCTGATGCTTGACAATGGCCGTGTTGCTGGATTCGACAGCCACGCCGAACTAGCCCGGTCGAACGCTGCATATCGCAAGCTTTTCAATCTTGACCAAGGCGATTCTATCGTATGAAGGGTCCGCTCTGGCAAGGGTGTGGGGCCGTAAATGTGCGAAAGCCGACCTTGGCTGCGCCTGCCTCCAATGACTGGCAACAACGAGCGACAAGTCGCAGTATGAATGGTACCGCCGGAAGGAACCACTCCATTCGAGTATCGTTGTCCGCTTCAGTTATGATAGCCAAAGGTACCTTACCCGCTGCGATCGCAGTTTCCATGTCGCTGGGTTGAAGTCTTGTTACGCCAAACCATCCAAAAAGCGTAAGAAGAAAGGGACGGTGTTCTGGTAAAGCTGAAGTTGAGCCCAAGGATGATGATCCGATTCCGGGCGGTACGGAAACGAAGCCTGAGACTGGCTAGCGCGAGCTCCTTAGTAGAACCGTTTTGCAGAGAAATATTGGCTGGGGTAACAGCATCGTAGAGCTCAGCTGCCCAAACATCGCCATGAAGCGTCCAATATATTCATTGATAGATGGTCGCTAAATGGGCGCTGCAAATAGATCATAACGTCGATGCAAACGCTTGTTCATCTGGACAAAGGCATCCCTGACTTCCCCATCAGGCAAGACCGCGAGTAATTCGGAGCATCGGATCATCTGGCCACGTACCGCCGACATTTTTCGTGGCGTTCGAAACGCCTTGACAGCAGTCGCAATGCTAGATGTATCAACAAAACAATCCTTTTGGGGTATATCTAGCGCATGAAATCCCGCCCGCGTGATTACGCACTTGAAGCATCGACCACAGTTCCCGCCCAGCGTCTTGTCGGCAAAGCAAACCGACAAATCTGAAAGAAGGCGCTCATCATATTCCAGGACATGCCGCAGCTTGTCGACACGGTCAAATTCTTCACCATATGTCTGGAGATCGAACCCTTCTGTGCGCAAAAGAGTTGGCACGTAACTGAAATTGCCCCATGGTCCTCGAAACCTTTGCTGATAGCTGGTGTCGTCTTGCGCAAAACTCCCGTGAGAAAGATACGGTGACAAAAAATGCAAGCAAGCGCCGAGGTTAAAGCCGTGCATCATGTCCCAATTGATGCCCAACTGCCTGACGTTTGTTTCCATGATTAGAGTTTTTAACTTGAGGCGCGACGAAAGTCGCCCGACGCGGTCTTTTAGTTGTAAGAAGCCAGGATCCTGCGCTGAAGGATAGTCGGCACCAGCAATCAAAAGAGCATGAGAAACGCTGTTGGATTGGGTCGCCGATATTGCTGCACTCAGTGAATCTAAACCACCACTTAGGCATATCACGCCGCTTTTCAAACGTGTCGTGGGGAGGTCGGGATCAACAATTGCAGTTGTGTTGACCCTGAGTGGCGCAAGGGTGTCCAGCGACCAAAGGCCATAAACCTTTTCAATATCAACAAGCCTTTGAGCCATAGTCTTTGAAATCTTGAATGAAAGTTCAATTTCAATGTTGTGAGACATAGAGAATGCGGCCATGATTAATGCTGCAAAGTCGTATGTCTCATGCTGCGCTAGATCATGATTCAAGATATTGTATGTAAGAGTTTGGTCGCCAAATTTTATTCGGGCAAATGATCCTTCTTGTTGAACCGAACCCTTTCTTCCTTTTCCTTCAGCAGCTCTAACAACCTTACCTGTTGATTCTTTGGCAGCCTAGCTATCTGCTCAGGACTTAGCTGCATTATTCTTCTTAGCGTTCTTAGGCTTTTCTGAGATAGCTAAAGTAAGTGCTGCTGTTAACTTTGTGATTAGTATGCGTTGTTCTTCAACTTCTGATTTAAGATAATCAAAGTTATCTCTATTAAACTGTAATATCATTGTCTCGCCTTACGGTAGAGTTAGTGTATTTCTTCTGCCTTAACATCTATGGTGTTGTTCTTACCTAAGATTGCTAGAAGTTCTTTTTGTAGTTCATCATCCTTAAGATCTTTCGCATCCTTGTCTGTTAGTACCATTTCCATAGGCTTGTCATATCCAGCTCTATAGAGAATGTCTTGTTGCGCCTTTAACCTTATAGACTCCTGCTTAGCTGTCTGAGCTAACTCAATGATACCTGTCAGAGCCATAGGGACATGAGCGCCTATGCGTTCTTTAACCATTGACTCAACTAAACGCCAGTTGTCCCTGAGTCTTGACATAGCACTGCCAGCACTGTTGGGTGAGTAACCTGCCTTAGTCCACGACTCACGAGCATTACCTGACTCTACGTAGTACGCAACAAACTGAAGGAAGTTCTCATTAACATCGTACTCTGAAGGATCACTCTTCTTTAAGAGTTTAACCTTCTTACGCATTGCAGCATCTTCTGACATATTGACCCTCTACCGCTACATGATCGACACAGTCGGTACATGCACGACACATAATTACATAGTTGTTATAGACAATGTGAATAGTTATAAGAAGAATGTTAATCACTGAATATAAACTTCAAATGATGACAAAAGAATACAAAAAGAATGTTCTTGGACTAAAACAAAACATCCGTCTTCTTATATCTGCACATGACAACACAACGACCAATGACAGGCTCTAAGTTGGCCTTGAC